>OJNH01001990.1_pt1 | contig 14889 bp, 10 predicted proteins | sample 1597361 | NCBI WGS metagenome assembly OJNH01 (sample SAMEA2452136, study PRJEB22498) | human gut metagenome | biome: human feces; feature: human gut; material: feces | place: Australia | collected 2012
TGGCTTCGATGTGCTCTCCGTCCGTATTCACTGCCATGACTCCCATGACGAAGCTGGTCTTGGTGGCAAAATGTACGATCAGGAAAATAACAATAGCGATCCCCGCTGCCACACCTATGGTGATCCACAGGTAATAATCTATAAAATACTGCCATTTCTCGGCAGGAGACAGTTCTTTCCGTTGCTCTTTCTGCCGGATACGATCTTCCTTTTCCAAATTGCTGTCTCCCTTCCGTTTCTCGAATCTCCCGTCTGATAATATCCTGCTTTTAGTTCTATATCAGTCTTTAGTATATCAAACTAATTTAATCTTGTATAGCAAACTTTTTAATATATTTTAGGTTCAATTTTGTTAAAAATAAACAGAAAAACCCTGCCATGCACTTAAATTAACATGGCAGAGCTTTGTGTTTTCTATTTGTTCGATCAGATAAGAAGAGGAAATGCTTTAGCGGTCCATCTCCGCAATACGTCCGGTGGACTTGTGCTCCTTGATGATCCCCTGGATCTCCTTTAAGTCGGTGCACAGCAGGTCACCGGGGATGGTGTTCTTAAGTGCGCTGATGGCATTGCCATATTCCAGTGCTCTCTGATACTCACCGGGATGTGCCAACAGTCCGTACAGGACACCGGAGATATAAGCGTCACCGCTTCCGATGCGGTCTACGACTTCGATATCGGTGTAAGGTGCTTCCTCATAATAGGTATCATCCTTGGCACTGTAGATAATGGAGCCGAAGGTATGACGCTTCGGGCTATGTACAATACGCTGTGTGGATGCCACGATGGAGATTGGATACTCCTCCGTGAAGCTCTTCATAATGCTCTTGGCATCGCCTTCCTTCAGGAAGGTCAAACGCGCCGTGTCCTCGGAGCAGAAGAAGATGTCCACATAAGGCAGAATGGATTCGATGCATTCCTTCGCCTCGGCGCCGGTCCACAAGTTCCCACGGAAGTTCACATCGAAGGAGATGATGGCCCCCTGTGCTTTAAAGCGCTTGATCATCTCAACAGCGGTAGCTCTCAGCTCCGGGCTGAGAGCCAGTGTGATGCCGCTGGTATGGAAGCAGCGGGTATCGCTGTAGATCTTGTCATCATAGTCATCAACGGTCAGCTTGTTGATGGAGGTATTCTTACGGTCATACACAATACGGGGCTTTCTTGGGTAAGCACCATTCTCATAGTAGTACACGCCCAATCTGGCATCCTTGTCATCATCGTATACCAGATAGTCATCGCTGACACCGCAGAGACGTACACGGTTCTTGATATATACACCCAGGTCATTGGCCGGAAGCTTGGAAATGATGCCGCAGCGCAATCCCAGCATTGCCGCACCGGTAATGGCATTCAGTTCTGCGCCTCCTGCCTGCTTGCTGAAGCTGTCGCCTCTGGTAATACGCTCATTGTCGGGCGGTGATAATCTCAGCATGATCTCTCCCAGGGAGAGCAGGTCAAATTCCTTCTTCTCAGTCAGTTCCATAATATAAACTCCCATCTGCATATTTTGCCAAATGCTTTATCAGAATTTCACCGTTACTCCTTACAGTGCAGCGTTGAAACCCCTTACATTTTTTCTTTACATTTGTACTATATCACATATGCACGGTCTCGGTAAAGACACTGGACATTAATTAAAAATTTAACGAATCCACATATTCAAAATAGTCATCCTCGCTGGCAAATAAGATATATTCATTCTCCACATATCCCATATATCCGCAGGCAGTCACATATCCTTTCATAAAAAATACCTCCTTATCAGAATCCTTTTGTTCCCTGTTCTGATAAGAAGGTATCATTTTTAAAGTACCATAAAACTCTCTTAATTATTCTGAACCGGCTCTGTTTCCAGCACCAATTCTTTCATTTCTTCCAATAATTCCTCAGTCCTGCCCATCAAAAGTTCCGCATCCGTCTCCACCAGTCCTGTTTTCTTATATTTGTAGGTAAAAAACGGATTGCCGTAAGCGGTAAAGCTTAATTCATCCTTATGCTTTTTCAGGAAATCCGGAATCTTGCGGGGATCGATCTTCGCATCCGGCCGGAAGTTGAAGGTAATGCGTTCGTTCTTGCCCTTGATCTCCGTCATGTCCAGACCGTGGGCCGCCATACGGATAAGGGCGATCCGCAGCAGATTGTCCACTGCCTTGGGGATGTTGCCGAAGCGGTCTAACAGTTCATCCTTCATTTCATCCCGCTCTTTTATCGTCTCGATGCCGGCGATCCGTTTGTAAATATCCAGCTTCTGTGTCTCGTTGACAATGTATTCCGCCGGAATGTAAGCATCCACATCCAGATCGATCACCGTAGCGAAATCCACTGCCGTATGAATGCCCTTCAGGTTCTGCACCGCTTCGTTCAGCATCTTGCAGTACAGGTCATATCCCACGGCCTCCATATGTCCGTGCTGACTTAATCCCAGCAGATTACCGGCGCCACGGATCTCCAGATCACGCATGGCGATCTTGAAGCCGCTGCCCAGATCCGTAAATTCCTTGATGGCCGCCAGCCGCTTTTCCGCCACTTCTTTTAACATCTTATCCCGCTTGTACATCAGAAAAGCATAGGCATTCCGGTTGGAACGACCCACACGGCCTCTGAGCTGATACAGCTGGGACAATCCCAGATTGTCCGAATCGTGGATGATCATGGTGTTGACATTGGAAATATCCAGTCCGGTCTCTATGATGGTGGTGGACACCAGCACATCGATCTCTCCGTTAATGAAATCAAACATGATCCGCTCCAGTTCGTGTTCCTTCATCTGTCCATGGGCATATGCAACGTTGGCTTCCGGCACAAGCTTTGCGATCTGTGCCGCGATATCCGCAATATTGTTCACCCGATTGTAGACATAGTAGACCTGTCCGCCCCGGGCCATTTCCCGGACAATGGCCTCTCTCACCAGTTCGTCATTGTATTCGCAGACAAAAGTCTGGATCGGCAGTCGGTCATTGGGGGCCTCCTCCAGCACGCTCATATCCCGGATACCGATCAGGCTCATATGCAGTGTCCGGGGAATGGGGGTTGCCGTCAGGGTCAGCACGTCCACGTTTTCTTTTAATTTCTTGATCTTCTCCTTATGGGCCACACCAAAACGCTGTTCCTCGTCAATGATCAGCAGACCCAGATCCTTGAACTTCACATCCGCAGATAATACTCTGTGGGTACCGATCACGATATCCACCATGCCCTTTTCCAGATCCTTCACCGTCTTTTTGATCTCCGATGGCGTACGGAAACGGCTCATCAATGCGATGTTGATGGGAAAATCCTTCATTCTCTGCACAAAGGTGTTGTAATGCTGCTGTGCCAGAATGGTGGTGGGCACCAGATAGACCACCTGTTTTCCCTCCTGCACAGCCTTGAAAGCGGCCCGGATGGCGATCTCGGTCTTGCCGTAGCCCACATCTCCGCAGATCAGGCGATCCATGATCCGATGGCTTTCCATATCCGCCTTGGTGTCCGCGATGGCATTCAGCTGATCCTCTGTCTCTTCAAAGGGGAACATTTCCTCGAACTCCCGCTGCCACACCGTATCTTTTCCAAAAGCATAGCCCTCGCTCTGCTGTCGGACAGCGTATAATTCCACCAGATCCTTCGCCACGGCGCTGACGGCACTGCGTACCTTCGTCTTGGTGTGTTCCCATTCCTTGCCGCCCAGCTTGTTCAGCTTCGGCTTCTTCGCTGCATCGGCGGAGGCGTACTTCTGAATCACGTCCAGTCCGGTGGCCAGAATGTACAGATTGCCGCCGTCCCGGTATTCAATCTTGAGGTAATCCTTGACGACCTTGTCTACCTCTACCTTCTCGATGCCCTTATAGATGCCCAGTCCGTGGGTCTCATGTACCACATAATCCCCGATCTTCAGGTCGTTGAAATCATTGATCTTCTGCCCCTGATAGAGCTTTTTCTTCTTTTTCTTACGCTTCTCCGCTCCGAAAATATCACTCTCGGACAGCACCACGAATTTCAGCCAGGGATACTCAAAGCCCTTGTTCACATGCCCGTAATAGGTCAGGATCTCTCCAGGCTGTACTTCCCTCATGGGGTCTTCTGTGTATACTGCTGTCAGTCCGGCATCCTCGGTGTTGCGCAGATCCTCCGCCAGACGTCTGGCTCTGGTACGGGAACCGGACAACAGCAGCACCCGGTAGCCGTTCTTTTTATATTTTTTCAGATCCTTGACCAGTGCTTCAAAGCTGTTGTTATAAGGGTCGATGTTGCGGGCAGCAATATCCACATGCATTTCCGTCCTAAAATATCCGTACTTGGTCTCCATGGTAGCCAGGGTCACCACGGCATTTTTCTCTAAAGTAGCCGCTACCTGTTCCCCACTGTAGAGAATGTTCATCTGTCCCGGCAGCACATAACCTTTTCTGGCACGTTGTTCCATGCTCTCCCGAAATTCCAGTTCGATGGCATCCGCCTGTTCCTTCACTCTCGCCGGTTCATCGATGTAGAAGACAAGAGAACGCCCCGCCATATCTGACAGCAGTTCCGGCATGGTTACCGTATTTTCATAAAAATAACGGATGTAGCCTTCCAGATTGATCTTACTTTGGAATTCCAGCAGCTGTTCTTTTAATTCGCTGACCTGTGTGGCGATCCTGTGGGCTTCCTCCGGCTGGTGGGCATCCCGGAAGATTTTTTCCTGTTTGTCTGCTTCTTTTTCAAGCTTACTGATGCCCTTGCGGATCTGCTCTTCCGACAGTACAAACTCTGTGGCCGGGTAGACAGTGATGCTTTCCAGCTTCTCAATGGAACGCTGGCTCAGGATGTCGAAGCTGCGGATGGACTCCACCTCATCTCCCCACAGTTCGATACGATAGGGGTTTTCCTCCGTCAGATCAAAGATATCCACAATGCCGCCACGGATGGAGAACTGCCCCGGGCTTTCCACCTGATAGGCTTTCTCATATCCCATAGCCACCAGTCTGGATGCCAGTTTGCTCTCGTCCAGACTGCCGCCCCGCTCGGTGCGGATGATGTCTTTCTCCTCCCACAATACCTGCGGTGTCATCAGTGCCGCATAGGTGGTAACAATGGTGACCGGCTTACCCTCCACGACTCTGCGCAGGGTCTTGATCCGCTCCTGCACCAGCTGATTGCCGTGGATATCCGCCTGGAAAAAGATCAGGTCCTTCGCCGGATACAGCATGACATTTCTGTCATAAAAGCGGTATTCCTCGTAGATCTCCTTGGCTTTTAAGTCATTATAAGTAACGATGACCTTGTATTTCAGGCCATCGCTGAGTCCGTAGATCATATGAAGTTTCTGGGAGTCCACACAGCCGGACAGAGCTACGGTTCCTTTTCCCTGTCTGGTCACTTTTCGGATCTCATCATATTCCGCCAGTTCTTTCAGTGGCGCAATCAGTGCCTGCATCGCTTTTTCCTCTTACTATACAACCGTTACGCTTTCTTACTGTTAAAATGGTTCATGGCTGCATCCGCATTCTCAGTGATGATCATACGGATAGCTTCTGCTGCGGTCTTCGCCGCTTCGTCCATGATGCTTCGTTCCTCCGCCGGAAAATGTCCCAGCACGTAGTCTGCCAGATCGAAGTTCTTTGGCTTCTCTCCCACGCCCATACGCACGCGTATAAAAGTATCATGCCCTAACATTTTGATGATATTCTTGAGGCCGTTATGGCCACCGGCGCTGCCTTTTTTGCGGATACGGATCTGTCCCACATCCAGACTGATATCGTCGGAGATCACGATCAGTTCCGCGGTGTCATCCACCTTGTAATAATCCACGATCTCCCGGATGCTCTCACCGCTCAGATTCATGAAAGTCTGGGGCTTCGCCAGGATCACCTTCTGTCCGGCCACATAGCCCTTGCCGATCAGCGCCTTATGCTTACTCTCCATGACGGCGATATTTTCTTCCTCTGCTAATCTGTCTATGACATCAAACCCGATATTATGTCTGGTATTTTCATATTCTTTGCCTGGATTTCCCAGCCCTGCGATAATATACATATATTTCTCCTTACCTTCTTGCAATCAATGCGTTATCTTATATTTTCGCATTTTTACGCAGAAAATGCAACTATTGGTTATTTTGCACAAATCGCCCCGGACATTGGATTTCAGATCCGGTGCCCGGGGCAATGTATTCGTTTCTTACTTTTATAACTTTTCTATTACTTTACAGGCATATTTAACTGCCAGCCGACACGGATCCGGTCCGGCATGGTGATCAGATTGCTGTTCATTTTCACGATATCTGCAACGGTGCAGCCATATCTTCTGGCGATTGCCCAGAGGGTATCGCCGAGCTTGATAATATAAGCGTCTGAATTGTTATTGTCCGTCGGAGCTACCATCGTTCCTGTAGTCTGGTGCTGCGGGATCTTCAGTTTCCAGCCTATATGGATCCGGTTCGGATTCTTGATCAGATCGCTGTTGGCCGCTACGAGCTCGGCAACGGTGCATCCGTATTTTCTTGCGATTGCTCCAAGGGTATCACCACGTTTGATGGCGTAGTCCAAGGTTGCCGGGCCTGCAGATGGCTGCCTTGCGGTAGTGCTGTTACTGCTGTTGGAAACAGCAGGGGTATCGTCATCATCATCGTCATCCGAACTGCTGTCACCGGTATCGGGTACCGCAGGGGTCGGCGTATAGGATGGAGTATCCGGGACATCGGAGATATCCCCACGATTAGATACAGGATACAACACAACGGAACCGGTCAGAGGCACATAGTTGGTATCCTCAGGAGTATAACGCCACAAATAGGTCCTATTGGCTTCCACCACTGTGGTATCCGGCAGGACATTGCCCGCATCATCAATCCACTCTAGTCGTCCGGCTGTGGGATGCAGGGAGCCTCCACTAATTCTCAGATCTGCATCCCTTAAGGTCTGGCCGTCAGTGGTGATGCCGGTATATCCGGGAGTGCCGGTGGAAGCTGCTTTTGTGATGGTAATGGTCACCGGTCCGCTGGTGATCGCATTGTAATCATCGTCCCCGGCCTTGGTCGCCGTAACGATAACAGTTCCCACTTTTGTGGGAATCAGTCTGCCAGTGGCATCAATGCCTGCCTGACCATCCCCATTGGTTACCGTATAGGTCACATTTCCTGTGCCGGAGCCGCCATTGATGCCAAGCTGCAGGGTCTGACCATATTCCACAGTGGTTCCACCGGTAACGGCGCCGCCTGCGTTTCTTTGTCCGTCAGCGTAATCTTTACATTGACGGTGGTCGTCTCATAATTGGCAGATGTAACAGTCACGGGCAGAGTCACTGTATCGCCCGCAGCACCACCTTCCAGTGTGTAGGTCACCTTACCGGTGTCTGTATCTATGTTCCAATCCGTAATCGTCACGGAACCGGTCTTACCTGCTGTACCGCCTTTTGCAAAGACCAGCATGCCTGCGTCAGCGGGCATACCGGCATTACCAATCGATGTCTCGCCTGCGGTCACGTTATACTTCACACTGACGGGGATATCTGCCAGCGTACAGGCAGCCGCTTTGCGGATGTTCGGTTTGATCTGCCGCTTGATCTGCTTATAATTACTGCTCTCAGGAGTAAAAACAGCGGTATACGCTGTGGTCGTGCCTGCAGCCGGAATCTCCCGTCCGGTGAACTTCCAAGAACCATCCACTACGGTATTATTCGACCTGACTGTCAAACCGCTGATGGCGATATCCGAAATCCTCGTACCGTAAACCGCTCCGGCTTCTGCCGTACCCTCTACCGTCAGCTTGTCTGTCGGTGCTATGGTAAATACTTTTTCTACGCTTCCTCCGTAATTGCCCTGTCCTGTGATGGTCAGCGTATATGTTCTTGCATTTGTGCCGGTGTTGCTGCTGACTGTGTAGTCCTGACCCTCTGTCAGTTCTGTCCCGTTGTAGGTCACTTTGACCGCCGCTGTCAGCGGATTGCCGGTGTACACAAGGTTGTTTGCGTTTGTGATCTCCACATTTGTATTTTTACTGTTCAAGCCTGCCGGGGTGATAGTAAGCTGAAAGCCCTTTAAAGGCGTCTGCCACTGGTAGGCTCCGTCTTTCTCCTTGCCAATGCTCACACAAATGATGTTGTAGGGTTTATTAATCTCTAAGTCCTTCCATCCTTCATTGGCACTGCCGTCGATCGTAACATCATAACTGTAAGCACCGTTCCTACTCCATGTATCACCGCTCATTGCCAGCGGTGCTGTCGTGCCATTCTCCTTCACAAGATACCACTCAAATGCCATTCGCCCGATTTTGCTGTCATTGGTTGTCACAGAGATGGCAAAGGGGATTTTATGCTCGCCGTATGCAACACTGCCGGTTCTGTCGCCGGTGACCTTAGTAATTTGGGCATCCTTCACCATGAATGCGGCTGTCCTCTCATTTATCACCGTTGTAGGATCTACCGTAAGATTGCCATTCATCAGGGCATAACCTTCCGGAAGCAGATGGTAGACGGGGGCCTTGCATGTCAGTTCTGCCACCTTGCCGCCCATAAGTTGAATACCATCTTCTGCACCATCTTCCACGGTCAATGGACTAATATAGCCGCCATCCGTCAGCGTCAGCTTCGCACCTTTCTCAACCGTCAGGCCTAGAAGTGCGCCATTTGAGCTCACTTTTTCTTTGCTGTCCAGGATTGTTAGAGGGTATTGGGATGACCCCGATAATGTGATACTACCGCTTATACACACACCATTCAGATCGAGCGTTCCCGGGGCGTTTTGGAAGCTCCATGTTACTGTAGAAATATTGTAGCTGGCATTCTGACCTTGTAACGCCAGCATACCACCATTCTCCTGCCAGTCCTCCAGCGCTGTTGCCATATCCGTATAATTTTGATCTCCAAGCTTCGCCACCACGGTTCCTGTCGCATCGTCTGCCACTACCGTAATGCCGTCATTACTCATCAGGGACGTAGCACTGACGCCACCGGGGATTATTGAATCCCCACTTACAGTATCTCCTACCGCATCCTCTTCATGGGTACTATTCACAGCCCTTACCACCACCTGATCGTCAAGGGCAAGCGCCACCGTTTCAGCATTCCCCATCTCTTCTGCCAGCACCGTTACCGGCATCATGCCAAAGCACAGAGTAAATGCCAGAACGACACTCAATAACCTTTTCTTCATAAATGCACCTCCGTTAATCAGCAAACGTCATTTCCGCAGGGATTCTGTCCGACTACAACGATCATTTCCCTCTATCCAGTCCATTCTGCGTCTCTGCACCGGAATTCGCCTTTCATGTCATGTAATCTGCTTCGGATAATGTTACTTTTTACTGTAAGTTCATTGTACCATAGTGTATGAAAAAATAATTCTCCCTGCATGAATCGACCCAAATATGTCATGAATCGACCCTGCCCGTGACACGCTAAGGACACTAGGCTAAGAACACTCAAGGGATCGGTAAAAACTCAAATTGGTTATTTTGCACAAATTTCATTTTCGGGAAAACAGCCAATTTCCGCATGGCATATTTCGTTACTTATTTTCCGAATCTAAAGTATCTATTCCCGGCATTGTATTTTATAATAAAAATGGAGTGTTACCAAAACGGTAAGCGGTTCACCTTTCGCCAAAATGATGACATTTTGAGAGCTTCCAGTATTATTGGAGGTGATACAGATGGGAAATCTATTGAAAGGTACATAAGATGCTGGAAACAGTGGTAGGCATTGTCGGTATTGTTGTTACGATCATCAGTATCATCGTAACGCTTATCAGTATCGTACAGACTGCACGGAAACATAAACATCAAAAAAGCAACCGCCCTCGCCAGGAATAGGTTGCTTTCTTGATCTGTAACTAAAAACCAGGTGAACCGTTGCTGTACGGTAGCACTCTTTTCTTTTATTATCTTAACACTCTCTTTTGATTTCGTCAATAAAATTCACCATTTACATAAAATTGAGTCTAAATTGTACCCGGGCTTGACTTTTTCCGGAATACTGATATACTGATAAGGCTGAAACGCCTTGAAATCAAGGCTTTTCGGAAATCCATTCGTGTGTTCGGGACCTTCCACACGTAAATAAAAACTAAAGGAGAAAACAAATGAACAAGAAAGTACTGTACCTCGTACACGGAGCGGTGATTGCTGCTCTCTATGTTGTGCTGACCATGTTAGCCAACGCTCTGGGACTGGCAAATTATGCCATTCAGGTCCGCTTCTCGGAAGCCCTGACCATTCTTCCCGTATTTACCCCTGCTGCCATACCGGGACTTTTCCTGGGATGTATCATCAGCAATACCATGACCGGCTGCATGCTGCTTGACATTATCTTCGGCAGCCTGGCAACGCTGATCGGTGCATTTGGCACTTATCTGCTGCGTGATAAGAACAAATGGCTGGCTCCTCTGCCTCCCATCATCGCCAACACCATCATCGTTCCTTTCGTGCTGGCTTATGTGTATCATTTAGAGGGTGGCATTCCTTATTTCATGCTGACTGTGGGTATCGGTGAGATCATTTCCTGCGGAGTGCTCGGCATGCTGTTACGCACCGTGTTACAGAAATACCGCAAATACATTTTTGACGTACAGAAATAAGCGGTCATCCCGCCAAAAAGGCGTCCGGATCCTTTCACAGGTTCCGGGCGCCTTTTGCTGTCCACTTGTATTTAATTATCTATTTTCATATAGGAAATAAAATGATTGCCGTTCTCCGCGAACCATGTTGTAGCATCGTTCATTCCCTTTTTGTACAGCTTTCCGGTGGACGGCTCCATGATGACAACGTTGAATTCATTAAATCCGGTCACCAGCACCGCCTCGCCATCCTCCAGGATCGCCAGTACCGGAATATCCTGATTCACATAATACAGTACCGCATCCAGACTACAGCCGCTCAGATCCAGTACCTGTACGCCTGTCATATTTTCTTCCAGAATCTGTATTGCCGTCTTGCCCTGCGCCAGGTCATATTCGGTGTTGCGGGTGATTCCGGCATGCCGCAGGATATTGTCCAGACATACCGTCAGGCTGTTCTTCTGGTCCGTGACACTTTCTTCTTTGATTGCCATGATCTGGTTTCTGCTGACACGATTGCCCTTCAGCCATACCGTAATGCCTCGGTCGTTCGCAACAACCCCGGCGGAATCGTAGGCTTCCTTCACCGCTTTCCCGGGAGCACTGTAAATGCCCTGTACCCCATAAGCATTGTATACATAATATCTGGAAACTTCGCTGACCGCATCCAGTGTCAGTTCTCTTCCGCCCTCAAATACGACCTCCTTCGGATTCAGCACCTTGATAGTCTTGGTATCAATGGTTGTCTTGGTCTGTATCTGCACATATCTCTCATAAATATCAATATCCGCTGTGACTACTTTATTCTGTCCCGGCTCTTCTTCCACATTGTTCATGATCTGGTCATCCAGGATCTCCTGATAGCTGCCGTTCTCAGAACGCTGTATTCTCGACAGGGTGATCTGATTGCCCTCGATGGCGCAATCCACGATGTAGATGCCATCCTGTCCGTATTCCTTCAGATTATCTCCGGAAGAATTGCTGATGCAGACCTTATACATGGGGTAAAAGATCTGTCCGGAATTCTCTGTCCGGATGTCGCTCTCCCTGGCCACGCCGTAGATAATATCTTCTCCCATGAAGCCAAGCGGCCGGATAGCCTCACCGTCCTCCGCCCGGATCACTGTCTGTTCTCCGGTATTCAGATTCCGGACATTCAGCTGGTTGCTGTGGTTGATGTCATCCCCTTCCTGCCATACGATGATCTCATGGTTCTCCGATACCTGAAGGCTGTCATCCTGTCTTATACTTACCAGCTGTTCAGCGCTGCGATTCTCCAGATCCACATCATAGACACCGTTTTCCAGGAAAAAATATACATGTTGCTGTCTGTTCCGGTACAGCAGCTGTTCCATCTCATCCTTCAGCACCGCATAGCTCTTGGAATATGGGATATAGACTTCTTCCTCGATCGTATTCAGCGAATTGTCATAGCTGATGATCTGAATGCCGGTCTCTCCCTCATGTCTTCCGCGATTCATGTAACCATACACGGCAAATTTCACATTACCGCCCTCGTCTACATCCAGAATCTTGATGCCATGATTGTCATACAGAGTCCGCCGGTCGGCATTATCTTTATCATAGAAGGAGAAGATCACTGTCAGTCCGTTGGTAGCCGCATTATAGCTGAGTAACTGCCCCATATCGGAGAACACCACGGTATTGCCATCCGCGCTCTCCATCATATCCACATTTTCATCCGTGATTCCCAGAAGGATCTTGTCATTGGCATACATCCGGGTAGTATCCGGGATCTGTGTCATGGTACGCTCATAATCCAGCAGATACATTCTCTCCGAAGTATATCTGACTCTGTAATACTCTTCGACATTGTAGTAGATCTTATTTTTGCCCTCTCCGGTGGATACCACAAAATCCATCAGCAGAGAGGCCACATTCCCACTGATCTGTGTCAGCCGGATGGAAGCCGCGTCCTCCTGGACCGGTTCCAGACTGCCCCAGGTGATCTGCTGAAAGCTGCTGTGAATATTCACTTTATGAAAAGTGCCGTTATCTGTCAGCTTGGAATTCGGTTCCAGATATTTCGTCAGTTCCTTGGCCACTTCCTTGTCGTATAATTTTCCGTGGAAATCTGTCGCAAATTCCAGGATTTCCGAAATATGCACATCATCATTCCATAAAATAGTCGTATAATAATATACCTTCTGTTCCCCTTCCAGTTCCAGGATCAGGGTCAGACTGTATTGTGTATTCGTGTCGATCAGGTCTTTTAACGTAAGGGAAACGGAAAAGCTTTTCCCATTTGCCTTCCATCCGGTGACTTCACTGTTCTCGATCAGCCGGCTGCCGTCGATGCTGCGAACCTCTGTCGAGATCCCCGTAATTTCTCTTCCGAACGTATCCACGGTGAAATTCGCCTGTCTGCCCTCCCCCAGCAGAGTAATGCAGTCCTTCTGGTAAGCCACATCCATCTCCACGGTATTTCCGTGCAGTTCATTGCATGCCACACCGCCGCTTTCCATGGTGATCATAGGCAGAGTGGCCGGAGCCATCTCCATGGTCATATTGTTATGTCCCTGATTCATAATGCTGCCGATGATCAGTGCTGATGCCAGAAATACTACAACACACACGGCAATTCTAATGATCGTTTTCTTCATTCTTGATTCTTCACTCATTAATTATTCAGCAATTTTTCCAGTGTCGGTGCCACATGGAGCAGTTCCTCCACAGTACCGATATCTGCGCTTTTCTTCGGGCGCATACCGTTCTTTTTCACTGCCCGGATCAACAGATTCTTCGGGGTATGTTCCATATCGATGAATTCCAGGATCTGGGTCTCATAGCCCTGTTGTTCCAGCAGATTTGCTCTCAGAGCATCGGTGAGCAGTGCTGCCACGCGCTCCTTGATGATGCCGTATTTTAACACTGGTTTTAAAGGATCACATTTTATCTGCCGGTTCAGTTCATGCTGACAACAGGGAACCGCCAGAATGACTCTGGCCCCCCATTTTACCGCCTTGTCTAACGCATAATCTGTGGCAAGGTCACAGGCATGCAGGGTCACCACCATGTCCGCCACATCTGTGCCCTCGTAGGTACTGATGTCTCCCCTCTCGAACTTTAATCTGTCATACCCCAGCTTTTCCGCCAGTTCATTGCAGTGCTGGATCACATCGGTCTTCAGATCCAGTCCGGTCACCTGGATATCTCTATGCTGTAATTCATGCAGATAATAGTACATTGCAAAGGTAAGATAGGATTTGCCGCAGCCAAAATCAATAATGCGGATGGTACGGTCTTTCGGCAGTTCATCGATCACATCCTCGATAAATTCCAGATACCGGTTGATCTGACGGAATTTATCAAATCTCGCCCTGGTCACCCGGCCGTCCGGGGTCTGCACGCCCAGTCCTACCAGGAAATCCACCGGTTTTCCTTCCTCTAAAATATAATGCTTGGTACGGTTGTGAGCCAGTGCCTGCAGTTCCTCCTCTTCAGAAGCAGCCGCCCCCTCCGTCCGCGGTGACTTGCCACTGTTTTTCACCTTCAGTGTCAGCTTGCCCTTTTTGCTGACCAGAGCGGTGGCCTGCAGGGTCTTCGCTGAGAATTCTCCCTGCCGGAACTGCTCCTGTAAGGCGGTGCAGATCCGGTCCGTCATCTGTTCTGCTGTAAAATTCTCGTGAAACGCCTGAGTTCCTCTGTAAGCAGTCTCCTGGAACAACAGTTCCTCCCGGATCAGCACCGGGCGGATCTTTACCTTCTGGGTCTGTTCTGGATGACGGCTGTTGCTCAGGATGATCTGCTGCAAATCTTTATTCAAAATTTTCTGTAAAAGTATTTTCAGTTCTTCCATGGTTTATCCTGTTTTTCAAATGTTTTGCGCATATTATAGCACGCTTTCCTATAAGAACGCAATCATTCCCCGTCGTCCACCGTGTCTCCTTTTGTAGATCTCATTGCACACCAACACATGGATCAGATCCTTTGATACTTTTTCCGCTTCCTGTTCCAGGATCGTGCTGATCGTATCCGCTATCCGGAACAGACTCAGGCGGTCCGGATATTCATCATAGATCATGCTTCCTTCATAGTCGTATTTGTCCAATATTTCCGCAATTCTGCGCTGACAGCGTCTGACCTCTCCGGGATAGGTCTGCTGCAGATATTCCAGATCATTTAAGATCTCGTTTTCATCCATTCTCCCCGGATAGCCCGGAAGTGTCATAAAAAAAGGCCTTGATACCATATCCAAATGCCTCATGCTTTTTTATAGCATATGCGTAAAAGAAAAAAGAGGTGCTGCGAAGCTTATCGCAGCACCTGAATTCTCGCCATTGCTCTCTGCAATGCCGTCTCTGCCCTGGCAATATCCGTCTCCGGCGTCTTGCTGCGCAGTCTCTCTTCCGCACGGTGCA
>OJNH01002001.1_pt1 | contig 14843 bp, 10 predicted proteins | sample 1597361 | NCBI WGS metagenome assembly OJNH01 (sample SAMEA2452136, study PRJEB22498) | human gut metagenome | biome: human feces; feature: human gut; material: feces | place: Australia | collected 2012
TGATGAAGAACATCGGTGATCCTGCAGATGCAGATATTCTGATGTTTGTCACATTGTCGATTCCTTCGGACTTAACGAAGATGACAGCGAATCTGAAGGCTCCGATCATCATCAACACAGAGGGCAGAAAAGCCATTCAGGTGATCGTAGAGAACGAAGATTACAAGGTGAAATTCAATGCCTACGAGGCAATCCAGAAGATGAAAGAAAAGGCAGGTGAGTAATATGTTAGCACTATCCAGAAAACAAGGCGAATCCATCGTGATAGGCAATAACATTGAGATCACTGTGCTCGAGGCGAAGGGCGATCAGGTCAAGATCGGTATCTCCGCACCGAAGAGTGTGCCTGTCTACCGCAAGGAAATCTACGCACAGATTCAGGAAGAAAACCGCGAAGCTGTGGCGAATCTCGACGTAGAAAGTTTGAAAAAACTCTTATAAAGTGGTAAAGTATGAGTGATTAGTTGACGATACAACTAGTAGGAAACTATAGGCGTATGCCGTTCATGGATGGAAGGCATACAAGGTTCACGCAAGGAGGCGTATAGATTATGGGAATGGATGGAATCGGAGGCGTAGGAGCCTTAAATGTAAGTTCACAGACAAGAGTGACACGTCCGCAATCGGAGACGGTGGATGTGAACACAGGCAGTACTGCCGGGCAGCAGCAGGTACAGGTTGCAAGCTTACCGCCGATCGGTGGAAAAGGCAACAGCAATAACAATAGTCAACCGGGACAGCAACAGGATCGCGGTGCGGTACAGACGGATCAGGAAGTGGCACCGGACAAGATCAAGGCAGCAGTCGATGATCTGAACAAGACAGTGAAACAGGCAAGTCCAATGCATCATACACAGCTCAGCTTCAAGTATCATGAGGATACAAACCGGATTTCCATCACCGTTACAGATAGTGACACCGATGAAGTTATCCGTGAGATTCCGCCGGAGAAGACACTCGATATGCTTGCAAAGGCATGGGAGATGGCAGGTCTTCTGGTTGATGAGAGAAGGTAGGGGGCGATACCCTGATTAGGAGGTATTTGTTATGGCAATGCGTATGACAGGCCTCGTATCCGGCATGGATACAGAGAGCATGGTAAAGGAACTGGTCAGCGCCAGCTCTGAAAAAGTAAATAAAATCAAACAGAAGAAGCAGGACGTCGAGTGGAAGAAAGAGATCTGGAGCGGATTAAATACGAAGATTTATAACTTCTACAAGACGCAGCTTTCTGCATTTAAGACGGTCAGCAACTATAAAACGAAGAAGGCAACGGCCAGTGATGAGACAAAGGTATCCGTCAAAGCCGGTTCCGGAGCGACAAATGGTACACATTCGGTTTCCGTCGAGCAGACAGCATCGTCAGCCTATCTGACCGGAGACAATATCAAGGCATATGGCAAGTCTTACACAACCTATAATGATGCCGGACTGTCTACGAAGTTTGCGGACATGGTAGATGCACAAGGGGCGAATCTAGGTCTTGCAGGTCAGAAGATTACGATCTCGGCAGGAAACGATGTGATTCCTGCTCTCGAACTTGAGCTTGGAGGAAGCGGAGATAACGGAGTCGAAAGCATCAGTGCATTGAATGCAAAGCTAAAAGCTACTTCCGGATATGAGAATCTTCAGGCGAGTCTTAAAGATGGTAAGCTTGTCTTTACAAATAGTTCAGAAAAGACACTGGATGATGGTACAAAGGCCGGGGAGATTTACACGATTGAAAGCGCAGCACTTGGTATGTCTGGAGAAGTTGGATATGAGAAGGGTGATGCGGACAGCAATACAATGAGTGCCGGCTTCACGGCAAAGGTAAAGCAGGACTTTACAAGTACCGATATCTCAACCTCGACCAAGCTTGCAGATCTGGGTATTAAGGTTGGAACAACATTCTCAGTCAATGGCAAGGATTTTGTTGTAGATGACAAGTCAACCATCAATGATTTCACGACAGCACTTTCTAAGATGGGTGTCTCTGCAAGCTTCGATGCATCCCATGGAAGATTTTATCTCAATGCGTCGAAGACCGGTGCTGCGAATGATTTCAATATCACATCCAGTGACAGCAGTGCATTGGAAGCTCTAGGACTTGGAAGCAAGGCAGAAAAGGTAGACGCAAGAGATGCGATTATCTACTATAACAATGTAAAATACACGAGTGACAGTAATACATTGACAGTCAACGGTCTTACGATCACAGCAAAGGCAAAGACAGACTCTGTAGTCAATGTCGAGGTTGCTGCGGATGTTGACAGTGCATATAACACAATCAAAAATTTCATCAAGTCATATAATGAACTGATTGACGAGATGAATAAATATTATAACGAAAAAGATGCCGGCTATGATGCCTTAACTGAGGATGAGAGAAGCAAGCTGTCCGATACGCAGATCGAGAAGTGGGAAGAGAAGGCAAAGCAGGGATTGCTGCGACGGGATTCTACATTGCAGACACTGCTTTCCGGCATGCGTACGACCTTGAATCAGGGCGTGCAGGTAACAATGGCAGATGGAAGTACGAAGACGATGACCTTGGCTTCCCTTGGTATCGTGACCGGTGATTATACAGAGAACGGCAAGCTTCATATCCTCGGTGATGAGGATGATGACCAGTACTCTTCTGAGACGAATACGTTGAAGAATCTGCTGGAAAGTGGAAGTGATATCGTAGGACAGGTGATCGGCGGAACTACGAGTACCTCTGGTGTTGGTACACAGATGTATGATTATCTGCGGAAATCCATGACACGTATCGAAGGTGTGCGAAGCACACAGACGTTCTACAATGACAAGACGCTGGATAGCGAGATCGATGATTATGATGATGACATCGATAAGTGGGATGAAAAGCTCCAGAATCTTGAAGATAAGTATTATGATCAGTTCTCGAAGATGGAATCTGCGATGGCAAAGCTGCAGAGTCAGCAGTCATATCTGTCATCCTTGTTCGGAAGTGCATCATAAATAGACGGAGGGGTTATATAAATGGCATATAACACAGCAGCAAAGGCATATGGAAACAACCGTATCGAGACAGCAACACCGGCAGAACTTACGTTGATGTTATACGAAGGCGCGGTTAAGTTCTGTAATATTGCAATTGTGGGACTTGAGAAGAACGACTATGAGAAAGTAAATACGAACATCCAGAAATGCCGGAATATTATCGTGGAACTGACATCGACGCTGAATATGAAATATCCGGTTGCCGAGGACTTCAAGCGTATGTATGATTATATCTTTGCACTTTTGACGGAGGCAAACATGAAGAAAGACATGGAGCTTCTGGAGAGAGCGTTAGAAGAGCTTCGTGGCATGCGGGATGTGTGGAAGGAAGTTATGACGAAAGCCAAAGGACCGCAGCTATCACTGAGCTAGGAGGTAAGATATGGATCAGACCGGAACTTATGTGAATATCATGCGTGAATCACTGGAACGGAAACAGCGATATCTGACAGAGATTTGGAAGCTTACAAATGAGCAGTCAGTGATTGCCACAGCGGAGAAGTTTGACGAGGAACAGTTTTCGGAGCTTGTTGAGAAGAAGGATGTTTTGATCGACAACCTCAATGAGATCGATAAAGGGTTTTCTTCTGTCTATGATCGTGTACGGATTGAGATCCAGCGGGATCCGGTGGTTTACAGAGATGAATTGCTTGCAATACAGAATCTGATTCGTACCTGTGTGGATCTCGGTATGATCGAAGCCGTGGAGGAGCGGAACCGGGCAGTGATGGAACAGGTATTCTCCGCGAAATTCCAGGGTGTGCGCCAGATGAAGCAGTCCAAAACGGTGGCAAACAAGTATTATAAGTCTATGGCAAACGGCATGGTGAATGACTCTTTGCTCTATGACAGAAAAAAATAAAAAAACTTTATAAAAAGGGTTAAGGATATAATTTCCAGTCCGATATATAAGGTGTAAGGAACAAACAAGACAAGTTCCTACAGATTCAACCAAGGTTATTACCCGAGCGGGTTCTAACATACATACTATTCACGGGGCGGTGCCCCAGTACTTCTCGCAAGGACGCGGGAATAAATTCAAGGAGGAATTATTATGGTAGTACAGCACAATTTGCAGGCAGCAAACACAAACAGAATGTTGGGCGCTAACGTTAAGGCAGTATCTAAGTCAACTGAGAAGTTGTCTTCAGGATATCAGGTTAACAGAGCAGCTGATGACGCAGCAGGTCTTTCCATCAGTGAGAAGATGAGAAACCAGATCAGAGGTATTAACCAGGCTGTTAAGAACTCTGAGGATGGCGTATCTCTTATCCAGACAGCAGAAGGAAACATGAGTGAGATTCACAGCATCCTTCAGCGTATGGGTGAGCTTGCTACAAAGGCAGCCAACGATGTAAACGCATCTGTAGATCGTAAGGCAGTCCAGGATGAGATCGGTGAGCTTGCTAAGGAGATTGATTCTATCTCTACAAAGGCAGCATTCAACGGCACAAAGCTTTTGAATGGTGACTTCTCTGAGAAGCAGCTTCAGGTTGGTGCCGTTAAGGGCGAGAACATGGAGATCACAATCAAGAAGATGAGTGCTTCTATCTTGTTTGGTGCGAAAGGTTCTGTAGTTGCAGGAAACACATCATCAGCTGGTAATGTGTTGAACATGTATACACATTCAAAGGCTTCAGAAGCTATGTCTCTTATCACTTCAGCTATCAAGGTTGTATCTGCTGCTAGATCTGAACTTGGTGCTAAGCAGAACAGACTTGAGTACACAATCGATAACCTCGAGAACTACTCAGAGAACCTGACATCTGCAGAATCACAGATTCGTGATACTGATATGGCTACAGAGATGACCAGCTACACGAAGAATAACATTCTTCAGCAGGCTGCACAGTCCATGTTGGCTCAGGCAAATCAGTCTACACAGGGTGTACTTTCATTACTTCAGTAATTTCATATTATTGACAATTTATTGGCTGGCTCGCTTGCGAGTCAGCCATATTTTGTATAAGGAGGTTTTTATGGAACAGGAATTAATACAGGATACAAAAGAAACATTGCTTACGATTGCAGATATCTTATATCAGGGGCGTGTATCGGATGGGATAGCTGCGATGAATGGTGTGATTCCAAACTTATCGCTAATTGCGTCAGGTATCCAGGATGAGGCATTGCAACAGCGGTTAATTACGGATGCGTTGTCACCGATTTTGTCAGCGATGGAAGAAGAGGATGGTACGTTGCTTGCGGATTTGATTACGTACGAGTTGGTAGAGTTATTAGATATATTGTAAAGATGCAGGGATGTAAGAGGGTATAAAATGAACACTATATACGAGAACAATTTAAAAGCATTAAAACAAAAAAATGAAAAATTATGGGAGGCATTTTATACCTATGCGAAGCAACAGAAGGAAAGTCGGGCTTTTACTGCGGTAGCGAAAAACGGGGAAGTTATTATTGGGTATCATGGTAAGGATCGGGACTTTAATTTGAATTCTACGTACAATCCATCTAAAGAAGCAGAAAAACTTATGGCGGAGTATGATACAATTCCAGATAATTCGTTTTTGTGTATGTATGGGTTAGCAAATGGTATATTTGCAAAAAGATTTTTGGAGTGTAATCCGCATGGAAATGCGATTTATGTATATGAGCCAGATCTGGACATATTTATGACTGCAATGCAGGAGATTGATCTGACAGAACTGTTAAATAATAATCGTTTTTTCATAGCGGTAGAGTCATTGAATACCGATGATTTTGGCGATTTTTTACTTAGTTATATCAGCGAAATAAATGAATTAACGAATCGATATATGGCGCTTCCAATCTATCAGACACGATTCCCGGAAGGCTATGATCGATATAAACAGATAATAAAGGATAAATACGAATATTATAGAATACAGACAAATACGTTGATCAAAGTGGGTAAACAAATTGGTCTTGCCAGTATTTCTAACATGCGATTTCTTCCAAATTGTCGGAGTGGCGCAGACTATAAAGATTACTTTCCGGAGGATGTACCGGCGATCATTGTAGCGGCAGGACCGTCATTGCAAAAGAATGTGGATCTGTTGAAGAAAGCGAAGGGAAAAGCAATTACGATCGTAGTGGATTCGGCAATCAATACAGTCATGGCACATGGGGTTATGCCTGATTTTGTAATTACGGTCGATACGAACAAAGAATTAAAGAATTTTACGGCAGAAGGACTTGCGGATGTATTTTTTCTTGCAGATGCTACTGCAAATACAGCCGTGTTGGATATGGTAAAACCAAAAAATCTGGTGTTTTATTCTACGGATTCTGGAACATGGAGCCGGATGTTTTCGGATGCCGGAAGTTCACTTGGAGAGATTTTTGCGGGCGGATCAGTTGCGCTGGATGCAATGGCGCTTGCGATAGATTGGGGATTTAAACGAATCATTATGATCGGACAGGATCTGGCAATGACGGGAAATAAACAGTATGCCGATGGTGAGAATTTGAATCAGAATACATCGTTTAACAGTCCGACCTTATATGTGAAAGATATTTATGGAAACGATGTGCTGACGAAGAAGGATTATTATACATTTATTCGCAGTATTGAAGATCTGGCATATCGGAATCCTGATATAGATTTTATAGATGCGACAGAGGGTGGAGCATTGAAAAGGCATACTCGAATTATGACGTTGCAACAGGCAATTGATCAATATTGCAAAAATGTTTACAACATAACAGAGATGATAGAAGCGATCCCTCGACGTTTTGCAACAAATGGAAATGAGCTTGTAAAACAGGAACTACAAAAGATGAAAGAAAATATAGAACTGCTTATAACTCGGATGCGGGAGGGCGCAGAGGTTTGTGATAAGGCAGCGTATATGTTAGAGCATAAACAGTATGACAAAGATAAATTACGGAAGATAAATGAAAAAATTCGAATTTTGGATGAATGGTATGCGGACATGGAGGAGCATAAGCTGATAAAAAAAGTAACATGTCAGGCAAATCATGATTATGAGACAACAATATATCTGACCGAAAAGGACAGTGTTGCAGAATCAATCCGTATATATAAAAATAGTGCGAAGTTATACATTGGCATTGCTGATGGCGTTGCGGATATTATAAAAACGATTGAACAATGCGAAAAAGAAATATAGGCATTTGACTAAATGGAGGGTGCGCAGTGGGAGATATACAGAAGATTTTGATGATTCAGGGAGAGTCGCAATATGATGCAATCTCTTGTTTTATGAATGATCTTGCAGATGGTTTTCGCCAACTTGGGTGTCGAGTGGATATTTTGGGTGGTATCACAAAGGATGCATTAGATCGAACGATCTATTTCGAAGAGTATGATGTAGTCTTGTCCTTTTTTGGGATCACCTCTGTATTGTATGATGCAATCAATCGAAATCCCAACACATTATTTTTCTTGTTTCTAGTGGATCATCCATATTATAGATATGACTGGCTGGCCGAGCAACATAGAAATTTGATTGTGTCCTGTATTGATAGAAATCATTGTAATTTTTTACAGAAATACTATAAGAACATTGATGCGGTGCAGTTTGTGCCACACGGAGGAAATTTATCAGAGAAACCTCCGAAGCCGTTTGCTGATCGGGAGATAGATGTTGCTTTTTTTGGTACATGCAGCGCTTCAAATGAATACAAATCAATTGTGGATCAAATGTCGGAAGACATTATGAAAATCATGGATGCTACAATTGCGCGTGTTATGCAGGGGGAATGCATACCGGCAGAGGAAATTCTAATACAGGAACTTCGATCCGGAGGGATTGAACTTTCAGAAGCACAGTTATTGGAATTGTTTGTAGTACTTGCGTTTGCGGATACATATATTCGTGCGAAACAGCGGGAAAAACTAATACTACATTTGGCAAAGTCAGGACTGGAAGTGCATGTCTATGGAAACGGCTGGGAGAAAGACGAATTGGCGCAGTATGAAAATATAAAGCGTCATGGCGCAGTTTCTTATACAGAAGCACTGGATATTATGACAAACACAAAAATCGTGATCAATAAGATGCCATTATTCTTAGACGGCTCACATGAACGGGTGTTTACTGCGATGTTGAACGGGGCTGTTTGCTGTACCGATGAAAGTGGGTATTGGAAGCAGGAATTCATAGATGGAGAAAGTATATGTTTTTATGATTTTCAAGATTTGGATAATCTCGAAAACATAATAAAAGAATTACTTTTAAATCTGGATAAAGCAGGAAAGATTGCTCAAAACGGATATGATATTGCAATCCATAAACATCAGTGGAAAAACCGGGCGGAACAGATTCTGGAAATATGTAACAAGGTGTCCCGTATTGAGGATATAAACTATGTATTGCCGGGTACGAAAAACGCGTACGCATTTAACCGATTTCTTGATTATGCCAATGATAAAGATATAGAGATGCTTGTTCAGAAAACAAGGATGTATGAAAATAAGCTTCAATACCAGAAGAATGTGTATCATGCAATGGAGACCTATTATCAAAAGAATTACAGAGAGTCCATGAATCATGCAATTGTGAACAGAATCACGAGTGTTAAACATGCGTTGGGCGAATATGCATGGTTGTATGGACAATGTGAAGATAATTTGTCAAAATGTACACTTGCGGGACTGTTGAATTATTGGATCAGTATGGAATATCGACATGTGAAAGATGTCGCAGATCATAGATATAAAGCGTATGCAGATTGGGACATATTAGATATGGAAGAATTCTCTCAGGCAGTATTTCTGGGAGCGGAGCAGGCGGATAGTATTCAGGCAGTTGTTGATTATAACTATGATTTGTTAGATGCGATCGAGGTTTTTGCGCCAAATCAAATGACAAAGGAAAGAATTTGTGGTGCACTTCATTCATCGGATATGGAAGTTATGGTTTGCGAACCGGATATACTAAAAACAATCAATTTGGATGAGGTTTTTGATTCAAGGGTCAGATTTATTGCGCTCATGGGTGCCAGATATGCAGAAGAGATTATCAGAAATATGGAACAGCATATTCGAGCAAATAAACCGCAGTTGGCGATCCGAGTAAGTGTAGAGTATGACAACTTATGGAAACTGCCGAATGTATTATATGATTTTCGGGAAGATTACCGTCTTTATATACGGTATTATGATGATGGAATTGTGAATGATACTTGTGTGCTTTATGCGGTTTAGAAACAGAGTTGAGGTGTTTATATGGAATTTTCACACGAATATTTTGATGATGAGGTACGAGAAGATTTTTATGTATCTGGATTGATGAAGCGTTTGTGGGCAGCAAATCTTGAAGTTATTTCGGATGTTGCGAAAGTGTGCGATAAATATAATATTCGGTGGTTTGCAGACTATGGAACATTGCTTGGTGCTGTTCGTCATGGTGGATGTATTCCGTGGGATGATGATTTTGATATCTGCATGTTGAGAGGCGATTACATGAGGTTTTTGGAAGTGGCAGAAAAGGAATTGCCGCAGAATTATTCGGTGTTAAATTGCCACAATGAATATGAGGACTTGCTTACACGGGTTATCAATACCCGACATCCAACTTTTGAAGAAGATATTTTACAAAGATATCATCAATGTTATCTGGGGGCAGGTATTGACATTTTTCCGCTTGATTATATGGCGCCAACAAAGAAAGAACAGGAGGCACATAAGACATTACTTCGAGCAATCTTAAGCTTTGAACCGATATTGTCAGATGAGAATCTGGATCAGGCAATGCTGGATCAGGTATTATCACAGTTGGAACAATTATGTGGTGTGAAGTTTGACAGGCAAGGGAAGCTTATAAAGCAGATGTATGAAGCTGCAGAGGGTGTATGTGCACTATATGGGCCGGAGCAGTCAGATACCGTTATGCTTGCTCCAATCTGGGCGAAATACGGGGTAAAGACATATCCGTTGACTTGTTTTCAGCATGCAATCAAGGTGAGATTTGAGAACATGGATATCTGGATATCTGCAGAATACGACAAGATGCTACAGAGAGAGTATGGCGATTATATGCGGATAATCAAAGGTGGAGCATCCCATGCTTATCCTTGCTTTGCGGAACAGGAAGCATATGTACGTGAAAATGTGTCTGCGTATCCATTTGAATATAAATTTAATCAAAAGGATATAGAACCAGAGGAACGTCTGACCAGTAGTCTTGCACAGGAACGTGCAGGGGGGATTTTAAATTATGATAATCGTGTGCAAGTTCAGATACAGCGGGAAGTTTTGATTTTGCCGTATCGTGCTTCCTCGTGGAAGAATATCGAAGCTGTGTGGAGACAGGAACGCGCGGATAAAACCTGTCATGTGACAGTGATCCTCCCTCCGTATTATGAGAAGAATGCATTTGGAAAAATGGGGGAAATGCATGACGAAAGTGGGTTACTGCCTGATTATGTAGAGGTAACACCCTATGATGCATATGATTTTGAACATATGCTGCCAGATGTTATCTATACGCAGAATCCATATGATGAATGTAATTATACGACAAGTGTGCATCCGTTTTTCTATGCGAGAAATCTGAGGAAATACACGGACAAGCTTGTCTATATTCCGTGGTTTACAATGCGGGATGTAAATGTGGATAACGGAAAAGTCAACCAGACGATGAAATATTTTTGTACTGTTCCGGGTGTTGTTCTTGCGGATGAGGTATGGCTGCCATCCAAGTCTGCAAAGGAAGCGTATGTCAGAAAATTGACAGCATTTGCTGGGGAAGATACAAAACGTGTATGGGAAGATAAAATTCACGTGCATGAGGTTCCTGTATGCAGTTCGGATTATTCAAACATATTTGAAAAATTGCCAATTACGTGGAAGCAAATCATACAGCCGGGCAATACAATACGAAAGCAGATAATATTATATGATATATCTTCGGCGTCTTTTGTGCAAGGAAGAGAATGTGCACTGCAGAAATTGAAAGAAACATTGGAGTTCTTTGAAGGAAAACGAGACACTGTCGCGTTGATCTGGCGTCGTAATATGGTAACAGAGGATGTCTTATCAGCATTGGAACCGGAAATTTATAAACAGTATCAAGAAATGGTGGCTGAATATAAAAAGGCTGCGTGGGGGATTTTTGACGAAAATCTTTCCTATCGGCAGGAAGTGGAGCTTGCGGATGCTTATTACGGGGATGCTGGGTATGTGTCGCGCTATATGGAGACACTTGAAAAACCAGTATTGCTACAGAAAATAGGAATTTTCAGAAATGTGGATGGACAACCATTAGTACAGATGATAAAAAATGAAGCAGGAAAGTACCCGTATCATATTCGGGCATATGCAATTTTGGATGATACCATGTATTTTATTCCGGATGAGATGAATCTGCTTTGTACGATGCAACTTGAAGATGGTATGGTTACAATCCTGAGTAGTATGCCAGAGGAGAAGATAAATCAGACGGGACTTTCGTTGAAGCTGGAATGCTATGATGGGAAAATCATCGTGACTCCATACATGGCAAAGACAATATGGAGCTATGATATTCAGTCTGGGCGTTGGCAGAAGATCGGAATTCGGAATGAAGAACAGGAATGTAAGTTTGTTTCTTCGGTTATATACAGAGATAAACTATATCTTATCCCTGCGCTTTATAAGTACATTGTACGTGTGAATCTAAAGACATATAGCGTTGCATATTTGGAACACATCTATGCGGAGTATGCAGCATTATCTTCTGAAGAAGCATGTCGCTTTGCTTGTAATTATGCCAGATGCAGGGATGTGTTATATATAGCAGAACAGCAGACGAATCTTATGTTACGGTTTGAACTTGCAACTGAGAAATATACATGGCTTCAGATTGGAAATCCGGGACAGATTTGGTTGGCAAGTGCATGGGATGGGATCTATTTTTATTTTGTGCCATTGACGCAAGACCGTTTATTACGATGGGACGGGAATGATGAATATGTGGAATATAATCTTCCAGAGAACTGCAAATATGATCAATATGGTCCGGTTAATGCCAATATTATAGATGGTAAGCTTGTACTGCAGGGACGTGATTGTGATACGATTCTGTATGACTTAAAAGATATGTCCTGTCATACCGAGCCAGTACGATATACTCGCGCGTATAAAATCCGGGAGGATTTTTATACGGGACATGATATGGCTGCGGATAGATTTGTCATACAGGATGGATCTAAGAGATTGGAATATAATTGTGCATTTAATCCGGATGTGTTGAAAAAGTACCTGCGGGATGCAAGGAGAGCAGGAAAGATAGGACTTTCAAAGGAAGCAATCAAAGAAGACGATACGATTGGAATCCAGTATTTTGTAGATTGTCTCTGTCAGGCGCATGGAGGAATGCAGGGAGAAATCGATAAGAAAACAATCGTATTTCTTCCATACAAAGCAAGTATGTGGGATAGTCTGGAAAGCATCTGGCTGGCAGCAAAGGAAGATCCTCGGTGTGAATGCTATGTTGTACCAATCCCATATTATGACAAGGATTCGCACGGAAGGCTCACAACCTATCATTACGAAGGTGCACAATTCCCAGAGTATGTGCCGGTTACGGATTATCGAGACTTTGATCTGGCGAGCCGAAATGCAGATATCATTTACATACATAATCCGTATGATGATGGGAATCATGTGACAAGTGTGGATCCGGATTATTATTCTGCGAGATTAAAGGCATATACCGATAAGCTGGTATATGTACCGTATTATGCAACCTCGGGTGGGATGAGTGAGGCACAGTCACTGTGCAAGGCATATCTGTCAGCGGATTATATTATTGTGCAGGCAGAGGGGCATAAGGATTATTTCGATGCAGGTATCCCAAGGGAGAAGCTTCTGGCACTTGGGTCTCCGAAGTTTGACCGGGTTGTGAAGCTATGTGAGAATCCACCGGAAGTGTCCGAAGACTGGAAGGACAAGATGACTGGAAAAACCGTGTATTTCTTCAACACCAGCCTGGGCGGTATGCTGGCAGATACAGATGCGTTCCTGAAGAAGCTTCGGTATGTATTTGATTGCTTTGCAGGAAGGAAGGATGCCTGCCTGTTATGGCGCCCGCATCCGCTTCTGGATGAGACATTTACGACAGCAAGAAGTCAGTACAAAGAGGAATATGAGCGGTTGAAGCAGAATTTCCTGTCAGCGGATTGGGGAATCTATGATACAACACCGGATATTGAGAAGACGATTGCGATGAGCGATTGTTATATCGGAGATGCAGGAACTTCCGTGACTGCCCTCTTCGGAATCGCAGGGAAACCGGTGTATCTGCTCGATAATTATATTCACAGAGAACCGGCGGACGAAGATTGGAGCAAGGAGATGATCACACCATATCATCCACAGGGACAGGATGCATGGAAAGTGGAACCAGGCAATCAGCTGTATCATCTGGAGAAAGGCATCTATCGATTCTATTGTAACCTTTCAGAATACACATCCGGTGGTTATTATCGGATGGCGGTTGAACATGGGGAATATGTATATGTATTCCCAGCAAATGCACAGGAGATTCTGGTAATTGATGACAAACGAAATATTACACGGATTAAATTAGAGCAGAAAATCAGTCAGCCGGGCGCATTTGCGAATGTATGGTTTGAAGGGAACTATGCATTTTTAATCCCATATAAATATCCGTATATTGTACGGTTTGATATGGATATGCAGGCAATCGACTATGTCGATGGCTGTCAGGAATTCTTTGTATCAAACCATGCAGGGTCAGACCGGATCGGCGGCAACGGAATCTGGAACGGATATCTGATGTTGGCGAATCCTGCTGATAACCGGGTTGTTGCAATCGATTGTGAGACATTGGAATTACAGGTATTGTTGGTTGATGCGAGATACTATCGAGGAGCCTGTGCGCTGCAGTCGGATGGCGATACGATATGGCTGTTTCCGTATACAGGAACGAATGTCGTACAGTGGAATCCGATGACAGGAGAAACAGTTACCCATAACTGCCGTGTGCCGGGATTTGTCTGCAATCAGTATCCAACAGGCAAGACGTGCATGGAACGCGCGTTTGGAAGCATGGCACGCAGAGAAAACCAGGTTGTGCTGGCACCGGTCTCGGGAAATCAATTTGTGTTTATCGATACAGAAACAGGCGAAGTAAAACCATTTCATACGGAGTTAGATCTTGCATTCCGGGAAGATCAGAGCTATTGCATGTCTGGAGGAAATGGTAGATTTGTGCGTAGGCTTGACGAAACACATGCATTATTCTATCATGAACCTATGAGAAAACTGTATCGTATGAATCTTCTGGATGGCAGTGTAGAAGAAGAGGCTATCGCTTATGAACAATCGGATGTATGGCTGCATGCACCAGGCTATGCGAAGTTATCCAAATGGGTTCGGTATGGTTGTGAGGAACGTGCGATTTGCAGTCTGCCGCAGATGCTGGAGAATCAGGGTGCAGGAGATTCGTTCGACCGGAAGGCATGTCTGGAAGCATATGGTGAGATTGCGATGTATGCGGATGGCAGGAGTGGACAGAAGATTCATGCGTCTATGATGGATGAGTTGTGTGAGTAGAAGCATATATAAAAACTTTGTATGCAGAGGAGAAGGCATATGACAAAAGTAATTACATACGGAACCTTTGATCTGTTCCATGAGGGACATTACCGGCTGTTGCAACGCGCAAAAGCGTTGGGGGACTATCTGATTGTCGGGGTGACAACCGAGGAATATGACAAGGCACGAGGAAAATTAAATGTAGTGGATTCTCTGGTGACCCGGATAGAGAATGTGCGGAAATCCGGGTTTGCAGATGAGATTATCATAGAAGAGGCACCGGGTCAGAAATTTACAGATATCAAGAAATATAATATTGATATATTTACGGTTGGATCAGACTGGG
>OJNH01002006.1_pt1 | contig 14833 bp, 15 predicted proteins | sample 1597361 | NCBI WGS metagenome assembly OJNH01 (sample SAMEA2452136, study PRJEB22498) | human gut metagenome | biome: human feces; feature: human gut; material: feces | place: Australia | collected 2012
TAATCTATTATACACCCTCTCATAAAATGTGTCCATATATCTATTCTAACACCAATCTATCTTCTTTTATTAAGAAGTTTATTCTTTTTTCTACTTCACTCCATTTCAAAAGTCTTTCTGCTCTATCATCAAAATAACCTCTATATAACACTAATCCTTTTGAACTACTTTCATATCCTACACCAGAGCCTCGTATGGTATGTGTACCACCACCTAATCCATATAAATCTTTTAAATATTCTGCATTTTCTTGATTAGATAAACTCTTTTGGAATTTTTCATATATTCTATACTTTGTTTCAGTATGTTCTTCTTGTAGATACTTATCTATAAACTCTTGTGAAAATACTAAATCAACAGTTTGTTCATTTTTTTCTTTTTCATCTATTAAAGTTAATTGTTGGCTAACTGATGGCAAAGGTTTTATTTTAGTATTTAGTTGATGAAGTAGTATCATTGAATCATAATGATAAGTTAAATCTTCCCAACTAATAAATGTTTCAGTATCTCGTGATAGATAATTACCTTTCCATAATAAAAGTCCATTATCAAATGCTTTATAACCATACATTTCTTCATTTAGCATAATTCCTGTATAGTCTAAATTAAAAGCATTTTTAATGAACTCGCCTCGTTTTAAAATATCTTTTTCATTATTAAAATAATCTATTATTTCTCTATTTGATACTTTTAAATGTGGTGTTGTACTTAATATTCTATTTACTTTTTCATCAACTACAACATAAGGACGGTGTTTTCCGTCCTTTTCATAAACATTTAAGCGTAAATCAATTCGTTCGCTACTACTTCCTCTGCTGATTTCTGTATGTTGTTCATCAACCCCACCCAAGTCATTTGGTCTTTCGCTTTCAATTCCTCTGTTATGTTCTCTTTCACTTTCATTTGAGAAACTAATTGTTCTATCCTCATCTCTGCTTGTTGTTGTATCTCTATCAAATGTTCTGTCAATAGGTCTTTCATCAACAATGTTGTGTATAGAGATTTCTTCTCTTGTTTCAGAAAGTTCAACCTCATTCTTGCGTATTTCCCTGTCGCTTGAACTTGTTTCTCTTGACTCGGCAACATTAAATCTGGTAGTTGATAATCCCCTTGTTTGGTGTAAGTTATTTTCATAATCACCACTCCTTTCGCTTTCATCTATATCATAAACTTTTTGATTTTCTCTTTCAAATGTGCGAATTTTATTTATTTCTACAATTCGTAGATTTTTAATCGTACAATAAATATCCCTTAATCCCATTTCTGATATTTGACTTGTTGCAAGTCCTATTCTTGTCATAGTATCATAACTATTAAAGTTAATAATATCTCTAAAATCATTTTCATCAAAATAATTATTAGGATTAAGTCCACATCTTTTCATCATAGAAAAAGCAATGCTATTAGATAATACATTTTTCATTAACACTTCTACATTAAAATCATCTAATTCTTCTAACAAACTATTTTCACGATAGAACATTAAATCAGACAAATAATCTGGCAAGTTATCTTCTGCTAATATTTTAGAAACAGAGAGAATTGCTTGTGCTAATGTTTCTTTGTTTTCTAATTCGCCATATTTATTTTCAAGAGATTCTATAATATCTTGTTCATAAGGTTTTGTGACTGACCATAATCTAAAACTTTTACCTAATTTACTACTTGTATCTGCAACATCAAAAACGTGTTTTAAAGTTGATTCTCCATTTTCATAAGATATAAGTGCAATTCCTTTTGAGCCTTTATTAACCCATCTACCAACTTTTTCATTCCAAGTTCCTATTTCTGCACAAGCAACTGCACTTGGCTTTTGTGCATAGATTAAAACTTGATCGTTGAAAGAATATTTGTAGTTCATTGCAGCACATTCCAAAAATGACATCCACTCATTAGGATTTCTACTAATATCAGTTAATGTCTGTCCATACAAATCAGTTATAAGTCTTAATTTTCCTGCCACTAATTCCACCTCCATTTCTTATATTATGATTCATTATTCTTCGCTTTTTTCTTTGTGTATTGATTCTCTGACTTTTAGTAATACTTCAAAATAATTTGTACTAACTTCAAACTCATCTATACTATTAAATAGTATTTCAATTATATCTTCTGCCTCATTAGGATAAAATCTTACATCTATTAAAGTTTCTTTTTCTTCTGTTTCAAAAGGTACGCTATACCTTAATAATTTATCTTTTAATTTACTAGATTTTTTCGCTAATCTTTCATCATCTCTTTCAGCGTGTATTGATAATATTTCAACTAAAAAATTAAAACTTCTTATATCCACCTTTATTTTTATTGGTGGTATTCTTTTTGAATATGTCATATATTTTCCTACCTTTCTAAACTTCTGTCTGCTCTTACTTTCATTTCCAGACTTATATTATTTTGATATTTTTCCAACGCCTCTTTTAAGGCAGTATTTTGTAATAATTCATCAACTTTTGCTTTTGCCTCATTTTTATTTCTAGCCTCAACTTCAAAAGTAATTCTTCCATTTATATCAACATCAATATCAAATTTTTTCATACTATTTATCATTTCCTTTCTCTTTATAACCACTTAAAAAAGCGATTATATCTCTATTCTTAATCGCATTCTTAAACTCTATTATTATTAAAGGCTCATTAGGTGCTAAATTAGGAAGTTTTGCTAAATCTTCCATTTTCATAGCAAGGATTTTTTTATCAGTATTAAATCCTGCCTCAAATAGTTTTTCTAGTGTTTTAGTTATTTGATTTAAACTATATTTTGTTTCCAATTAAATCCCTCCTATATAACTTCTACTAATTCACAAATAACTACTATTTGTTTGTTAGTATTATGCTTACAAGTTATTAAAGTTAAAGTGCTTTTTTCTGCATTTCTAACTATATGAGCATAACCATTCTTTTCTATTTCATAAGAATTAACCATTTTGTATTTATATTCTTTTCCGTTATATACAATACTAACAGTATCATCATTTTGCAGTTTATTAAGTTTTCTAAAATAAGAAACTCCACTATTGCCACTATGTCCTGCTAATATAACATTCCCATTCTCTACATCTGGCATATCAGATTCAGATAATATTTCAATGTTTCTATTAACATTGTTCCAATAACTACCTTTACTTGCTAATCCTTTTTCTAAACCAATTTTAGGTATTTTAATAACTGCAATATAATTTATAGTAGGTGTTGTTGTTTCTTTCTTTTCTTCTTGTTCTACAACTTCTTCCTCTACTAATTCTTCTTCCATAACAGGAACATCTACAACATATTCTTCTTGTTGTTCATAAAAATTATTTATTAAATCTTGTTCTTGTTTTTTATCTAAATAGTTATTAACTATTTTTCCACCTAAAATTCCAATGCCTATAATTATAAGAAAAGAGCCAACTATTAAAAGTTGACCCTTTCTTTGATTATTATTTTTTGTTTTTCTTTTTAGCATAAATTATCACTCCTATTCCACTTAATATTAGTAATCCAGATATTATTTCTAATACAAAATAATCATTTAATCCTGTGTTAGGAACTTCAACAACTACTTTTTCATTTACCATAGTTGCCTTAACTACTTCGCCATCTTCTAATATCTCAAATGCCATTTTTTCTTCTGTTAAAATATAGCCTTCTGGTGCTTCTTTCTCAATGATATAGTATTTTCCATATCTCAATTCTTCAATGATAACTTTTCCGTTTTCATCAGTTTTACCAGAGAAAACAAGTTCATCATTTTCAGTATATATTTCTATAACTGTATTAGGAAGTGGCTCACTTGTTGATATATCAGTTTTTGTAAATTCTAGTGTTCCATAGATAGGTCTGTTCTTCATTTGAGCCTTAACTATTTCGCCATTTTCTTTTATTTCAAACAATACCTTTTCATCTGTAATTACAAAACCTGTTGCAGCCTCTTTCTCAATGATATAGTATTTTCCATATCTCAATTTTTCAATGACAACCTTTCCATTCTCATCAGTTTTACCAGAGAAAACAAGTTCATCATTTGAATTATAAACTTCAATTAGTGTATTTGGTATAACTTCACCATTTACTAAATCAGTTTTAGTAAATTCCAATGTTCCTGTCTTAAATTTATTTGTCATTGATTTTTCAATTACTGCACCTTCTTCTTTTACTTCAAAATGAACTTTCTCATTATTTAAAACATAAGAATCCAGTGTAGATATTTCTTTGAAATAGTATTTACCATATTCTAAAACAACTTCAAAATATCCATTCTCATCTGTTGTGTGTTCACTTATTAGTTTATCTTCTAAATTATAAACACCAAACTTAATACCAGATAATAATGTTTCATCTTCATCATTTTTTGTGACTTTTAATGTTGATGTTATTTTTTTGTTAGTCATTTGAGCCTTAACTATTTCGCCATTTTCTTTTATTTCAAACAATACCTTTTCATCAGAAGATACATAACCCTCAATAGGATTTTCCTCAACAATATAATATTTACCTATTGCTAATTCTTTAATAACAATTTTTCCGTTTTCATCAGTTTTACCAGAGTATATTAACTCATCTTTTTCAGTAAATATTTTAAACTCTACATTAAGAATAGGATCACTTGTAGAATAATCTTTTTTAGTAAATTCTATTGTTCCTTTTTTCAAATAATTAAATGCTTTGTAAGTATCTAATACAATAGCAGTTTTATTATCTTTTTCAGTTAGTTCAAAATGATATTCTTCTGCATTCAAAACAAAGTTATTTTTTGTTTCTACTTCAACTAGATAATATTTTCCTAATGGTAGTTTCTTACTCTTAATATATCCATCTTCATTAGTAGTAAGTGTTTCTACTAAATCCCCTTTGTTATAATATAAATAATTACCATCTGCTGACTTAATATCTTCATCTGCATATATATTAAACTTAATACCTGCTAATTTAATATCTTGATATTTAAAAGTTCCATCTTCTGCTACAAACTTTTCGCCATTTTTAAATATCTCAACTTGTCCTTTTATTGGAGTGTTTTTAAATTCTACAACTACAATAGCACCATAGGTTGTGTAATTATATTCTGTATCTTCGCCAATAGTAAATTTTAATCCATCTTTTGATAATAAATAACCCTTTGGACTTTCAATTTCAACCAACTTATAATTCCCTGCCTCTAATTTTAAATATGTTGTAAAAGTACCATTTTCATCTGTTAAGAAATTATCATATACTTTACCACCAACATATTGGCTAACATATTGATTTGTGTCAGTATTTAATATTTTGAATTTAGTATTTGCTATTGCTATTGTTTTTCCTGTTTCACTATCTTTCTTAAATACTTGAAGGTATGCAGATATTTTATTATTTAAAATATTATAATATTGTTCTTTTTCACTATTCTCATCAACTGTAATATAGAAATCATAGATTTTTTCAAAGCCTGTGTTGCTATTTACTTGATGGAATTTCCATACCCCATAAGGTATCTCAATAGTAGCATAACCATTTTTGTCTGTTTTGATTTCGCCATATTTTGTTCCGTCTGGATAGAAGATTTCAAAAGTGATATTTGCCTCTGCATTTAAGAAAGTAGTATTTCCATTAACATAGTCATATTGTTTTAAAATACTAATAAAGTTTTTAATAACGTCATTCTTTACTGTCACAGAATAGTCTTTCTTTTCACTAATAAATTGTTCTTGTGTTTCAGTTGTTAGATAATACCCCTTTGGTGCTGACACTTCCTTTATTGTATATTTTCCATAAGGAAGATATTTTGTTGTAGCAGTACAATCATCACCAATAGTTATTGTATCAACAACATTATTATTTTTATCTCTTATTTCATATTTAGCACCTTTTAAAGTTGCTTGTCCCTGTGCCTTGCAAGAATTAGTTTCACTATCATATTTAATTACTTTAATTTTGCCTTTTATTACATTATCTTTAACTGTTATATTAACTGTATCACTTGAATTAACTGTCACAGTATAAGTAGTTTTATCTAATTCATAACCTGTTGGTGCTGACACTTCTTTTATTGTATAAGTGTCTAATGGCAAATTACCTGTAATGGCTGTCATATCTTCCCCAATAGTTAGGGTAGATACCACACTACCACTTGAATTGATTACATTATATTTTGCACCAACTAATGTTGCAGAGCCTTGTGGTGTAGTAGAATTTGTTTCTGCATCTACTTTTTTAATTTGTATCTTACCACCTAAAACATTTAATTTAACAGACGCAACAACAGGGTCTGAAAATCTAAAAAATCCCATTTTTTGTGACGCACCATCTTCACCGTGATAAACAATAGTTGTGTGATTATCATAATGTTTTCTTACAACATTTAAAGTTAAATTACCTGTTGCTAATGGTGTGACATAAATATCATTACCTTCAATTCTTACATTCATATTACTTGCTGAATATAATTCATACTCACTCATAAGTCCGTTAGTATCTGTAATTTTATATTCTTTTCCTACAATTACTTCCATTGACTTACCATTAAAACTAGGCTTGTTATAATGAGCATTTACTAATCTCATTATTTCATTTCTTTCAGCATTTATATTGATATAATCACCATAGCCATATTGTTCTGTCCAAAACTCAATAATTTGACCTCCTGTTGTTTCCCAAATCAATGCTTGTGTTGCCATTCTATATCTTAAAGTTTGATGTCCCGGATAATCATATCCATAGTGACCTATCAATTCTATTTTTTTATTTGTAGCCTCATCATAAGGTGAAGCCTGTAATCCGTCATATCCTAAATAAGAAGTATTTGTTATATCAACACCCGGCTCAATACAATAAACTACTTTACCATTCATTGTATATTGTTCATATTGTGCTGACATATAAGGTTTTCCACCACCTCTACGAGTATAATATACTCCATCTGTTTTAGGATGTGATAAAGTTCCATTTGTTGCAGCCTCTACTTTTGTTGGTGTTATAAAATTAAATACGCCAAATAAACTAAAAACTAACAAGAAAATACTTATAATTCTTTTTTTATTCATCTTTTTATCATTTCCTTTCATTAAAAAAAGCAACCCATATTAGATTGCTTTGCATATAAAAATATTTAATTCTCCATTGGATTTGTATAGTTAATTTTTAACTTATAACCGATTACTTTCCCTTTGTAAATAACTTCTATCGGATCAAATCCTAAAATATTTACAGTATCAGAGAAAGCAATTTCAAATCCGGCTTTCAAACATTCATCATAAGTTGCATATTCAACTTCTTTCAAAAGTCTTTCATATTCTTCATCTACTTGCTTTTCTTCCACAATAACTTCTTCTTTTTCTTCTTCTTGTGGCTTTTCTTCAATAATTTCTTGTTCTTTCTCAACCTCTTTTTCCACAGGAATTGAAGTATTAGATTCTATTTGTTGTGTGTTATTACTTTTAACTTCTTCTTTTGCAGATGTCTTATTTTCATTTTTAGACTTTTGTTCTTGTTTTTGTTGACTTACTACTTCTGATTTTTCAGTTTCTTTTTGTGAAATAACAGATTCGGTTTCTGTTGTTGTTTCTTCTGTTGTTTCTTGTTGTTCTTCTTCAAATTCAACTTCTGCAAAATCTTTAACATTTTCTGTAATAACCTCCATTTCTTCATAATTTTCTTCAATGCTTTCAATTTGCATTTTCTTCGTTTCAAATCCCCATACTACAACAAAACTTATTGCAATTATTACTGCAATTACAAAAATATTTTTTTTCATTTCAACCACACCTTTCTTCAAAGCCATTATAAACTCTAACTTAATTTTCTGCATTACTGCAATTACTTATATACTTTTTTCAGTTAGTAAATAATAGTTAGTAATAAATACTAGGGAGGATTGTAAGGAGGGATTTGTGGAATAAATACTCCCATTACCTTGCACTCATATCTCGTTGTCGCAAATACTTGCTATAATGCTCTATCGCCTTAACTACAAAATCTTCAATTTTGGGGTCTTCAATATTTTTTGGGAGTACACTTCTAATTCTTCCCTCATCAAATTTCATTTTTGGAATCTGATTAGGTTTTTCTTGGGATAATATATCATCTATATCATCTTCTGTGAGAGTCCCTGCTTGACTCATCTTTTTTAGTTTTATTGCTTGTGCGTGAGATGGTGTAGCGTCATTATACTCCATACAGTCTAAAAGAAATAACTGTTGTTCTTCGGTTAAGTAAGATAATTCAACTGCTGGTGAAAATGCTATTTCTTTTTTATCTACCTTTTCTAATAATTCTGGTATTAGTTCAGTTAGTCTTATATATCTTTTTACTTGTGTTTGACTATCACCGGTTTCTTTACCAATTATTCCTGTGACTTCTAACTTACGACCAACTTGGTCGGAAGTTGTGTAATCTTCTAAATCAGTTCTTTTACCTTGATGTCCTAACGCCTCTAATTTCATTTTATATGCAAAAGCCTTTTCACTAGGTAGTATTTCTTCCCTCTGCATATTGCTATCTACCATTATTATAGTAGCCTCATCATCTGATAGTTCTCTAACAATACAAGGTATAGTTTCCTTATTTGCTAATTGACTTGCTCTTTTTCTTCTGTGTCCAGAAATCATTTCATATTTTCCATCACTTGTTGGTCTTACTAATATAGGGTGTAATACACCATATTCCTCAACACTTTGTCGCATTTTATCCATTTCATCATTATCAATAACTTTAAATGGGTGATTTGGAAAGTCACGAATATCTTTCAATGATATATCCATTACTTTTTCTAAATCTGCACTATCTCTTTGGTCTTGTGTGCTAAACAACTCATCTAGTGATTGCATTGATAACGGCAGTCTTTTTTCTTTCATTGCCATTATTAAGCACCTCCTTTGCAATAGAGCAATAAGCCTCTGCCACTTTTCCATTCTTGTCATAAGATAAAATACTTTTACCCTCTGAACTTGACTCTGCAACTTTAATTGCCATAGGTATCGTTGTATCATATATTTTGATAAACTTTCCAAAATCTTCTTTTAATTGTTTAGCAGTATCTTTCGCAAGATTTGTTCTATTATCTACTAGCGTTAATAATATTCCATCAATTTTTAATTGTGGGTTTATTTGTTTTCTTATTCTAGTTATAGTTGATAATAAATCTGTCATACCTTTCGCTGCTAAATAATGTGGTTGCACCGGTATAATTACTTTATCTGCACAAGCCAATGAGTTAATAGTTAGCATTCCTAAACTTGGATTACAGTCTATTAAGATATAATCATAATTATCTTTAACATCAGATAAACAGTTTTTTAACGCATATTCTCTACTCATTGCATTATTCAAATCAGATTCAGTTTTGGCTAACCTAATTGTAGATGGAATTATATCAATATTTTCTTCTTTATGGTGCAATATACTTTCTTTGCTCGTAATACTTTTATCTTCCATATACTGAAATAAAAGTGTAGATAATGTTATAGATAAAGAGTCTTGGTCATACCACCCCATCCAAGTTGTAAGATTAGCCTGTGGATCAGCGTCAACTAATAATACTCTTTTTCCCTCTTTTGCGAGAGCAACACCTAGACTTAATGTTGTAGTAGTTTTTCCTACACCACCTTTTTGATTTGCAATAGCAATAACTTCACATTTGGACATTACTTTTCGCCCTCCTTTCTATTAAATTTAGCCACCTTATATAAATAAGATGGCTATGTATTCCATTTCTGGCGTAAAAAAAAGAACTGAAAAATCAGTTCTTTTCTAATGTTTTAATCATTTTTAATAAGAGTTCATCAATCGCATCTGTTGGTCGTGATTCATTTAATTGTTTTGTTCGTAATTCATTTAAGGCATTGATAATTATTTTTATCTCATAACTATCTACTAACAATTTAAACTTTTTCATACCGAAACTCCTTCATAAAATTTATTATATATATATATTATCATTTTATATAGAGTATAACAAATGTGCGATTCATAAATACAACTTGTAATTTGTTACTCTAAACTATCTATATATGGTATCAAATAATTATTTATTAACTCTGTTCTAATTTTAGGATTATAAACTAATGAACAAGCACAGCATATTACAATGTTCTTTTCAGGTATTACTGCTACAAGTGAACCACCGACACCATTAGCACACCACGAATCATACTTTCCTGTATTATATTCTTTTGTAATAATTTTCATTGTTTGATTCTTTGGATATATCCACCATAAATATCCGTAGTTTTTTTCTCTTTCTTTTACCATTTCATTTATATAATTTTCTGATACAATTCTTTTACCATTATATAAACCTTTGTTTAATACTAATAAACCAATCCTAGCCCACTCATCAGTTGTAATTGATAATCCCCAACCTGTTGTATAGTTTCCACTGGGATCTTTTACCCAACCTCTTATATCTCTTGTTTTATAAAAGTGGTCTTGAGATTCTCTATCGTGAACATCTGCATCTAAAACATTTTTAATTTCTAATGGTTCAAATAAATATTTTATTGCAAATTCTTTTAAATTCATTCCACTTGCTTTATGAATTATATTTGATAGTATTTGAATACCAATAGTTGAATAATGAAACTTCTCTCCGATTTGCTCTTTACCACCAACTTGTGTCAAAACAAACTCTCCCCAATCACTACTTGAAAATGCTTTTGTATATGGCTCATATTTATACTTATATGGCACTCTCATAGTTAAAAAATCTTCTATTGTTACATCTTTTAATTGTTCTTGATTTCTTTTTAATTGATAGTCTGGAAAGAAATCTAAAACTTTTTGATTAACGCTTTTAATAAATCCTTTATCTATTGCTATACCTATAAGTATTGATACAACACTTTTTGCTATTGAAAAAGTATGAATAGACTCATCTTTTGTTGCATTATGAAAATATTCTTCATATACTTTTTTATTATCTTTATAAGCAACTATTCCAAGTGTATTGCTATATTCTTCATTAACTACTTGTCTTATTTTATCTTTCATTTAATCCTCCCTACAAATTACTATTTATATTTAAACTACTTTTATTATATCACTATCTTCCTTAAATATATTGGGACGAATCGGGACGAATAAAAGTCACAAATTTATTTTTTTTGTTTAGTTATAACTAATGTTATTTAATGCTATTTTGTTCATTTTTAAAGGACTAAACGATACTAAACAACACTAAATATAACAGGATTTAAGGTGTTTTCATAATATGATATGAAGTATTCTACAGCGTTTTCTGGAAAAAATTCTTTAAATTCACTATATAGCTGTCCTGCAAGCGTTTTATTATGTGTCATTATTATAGTAGGTTTATTTAATTTTTGAATAACATTTGCCATAGTAAAGGTTTTTCCAGATCCAGTAACTCCTAAAAGAGTCTGTGCATCATAACCATTTTTAAATCCTTCTACTAACTTTTCTATAGCCTGTGGCTGATCACCAGTTGGCGTAAATTTTGAATGCAATTTAAACATATTTACCTCCAATTAGAAAATAATACATTAGCATTATATCAAAATTACATATAGCTTTCAATAATATGTAGCTATAATTATAAAAATACCGCTGGGTACATCACCCAACGGCAAAACTATATTTTATACTACCAAAATACCTAACTTAATCGCGTTATTATTTACCATGAAAATGTAAATCAACTGCTGAACAATAAATCTATACTTAACTTTATCTGCGTCTCTAGCTTCATCACATTCTCTTACAGCTTCATCAATTTTATCAAACATCTGAAACTTACTAAGATCCTTATAATCACTATAATTTAAAATCAACTCTTGTTCAACTAAAAATCTAACACTTTCCTCATCATCAAACTCAACAAAAGCATAGTCGTCAAACTGTTCTCTTACCTGAGCTTCAAAATGTTCCACAAGACTCCTTGGTACAGATATACTACTATCACTTAGTAAAAACACAATATCACAAATCTGAACCCAAACCTGCCTAACATCACCACTACACTTAATTAATTTCATAAAATCTCCTCCTTAACAAATATGTTAAAAATAAAAATAACAACACAAACATTATAACACCATCAAAAAGCAAAATCAACAATTCAACAAAATATTTCAGAGTTAGTTTTATAAAAAAATTAATTTGAGTTAAATTAATAAGAGTATAATTAAATATTTTTCATATCTTAAATAATAAATGCTCTGAATAATTATTACTCAGAGCACTTATTTTATAAGTAAAATATACAATTCTTAGCTACTTTATAAATTCTTGCAAACTATTTAACAAAAATTCCGTTTAGTTCACTTTTTATTTTTTCTAAAAATTTCTCAAATTTAATATTATCAATTTTTTCCCCATTACGATTTCTTATTGATAAAGTATTGTTTTCAACTTCATTTTTTCCAACAACAATCATGTATGGTACCTTTGAAAGTTGAGCTTGTCTAATTTTATATCCAATCTTCTCATTTGCTGAGTCTACTTCAACTCTAAAACCATTTTTACATAACAATTCTTTTACATTTTCTGCATATTCAACTTCATTTTCAGATATTGGTAAAATAACAACTTGCACTGGTGACAACCAAAGAGGAAATGCACCCTTTGTTTCTTCTATCAAGAAACACATAAATCTATCCATAGTTCCAAGAATTGCTCTATGAATAACAACAGGTCTATGGGGTTTACCATCTTCGCCAATATATTCTAATTCAAATCTTTCTGGTAAAAGAAAATCTAACTGACAAGTAGAAACAGTTACATCATGACCTATGGCTGATTTTAATTGTACATCTAACTTTGGACCATAAAATGCAGCCTCTCCTTCTGCTTCATAAAAATTAACTCCAAGTTCAACTAATATCTCTCTTAATTGCGATTCCGCTTTTTCCCACATTTCGTCATCATCAAAATATTTTTCCTTATTATTTTTATCTCTCAATGATAACCTAAAGCTATACTCTTCAAATCCAAAATCCTTATAAACAGCCAATATCAATTCAACAACTTTTTTAAATTCAGCTTTTATTTGGTCTGGTCTAACGAACAAATGCGCATCATTTTGACACATTTCCCTAACTCTTTCAAGTCCGCAAACAGCCCCACTATCTTCATATCTAAAATCATGTGCAAGTTCTCCAATACGTATTGGTAAATCCTTATATGAGCGCAACTTGTTCTTATATATTAACATATGATGAGGACAATTCATTGGTCTTAATACCAGTTGTTCACCGCCTATATCCATTGCTGGAAACATATCATCCTTATAATGATCCCAATGTCCACTAGTCTTATATAATTCAACATTTGCAAGTGATGGAGTATACACATGCTTATATCCCAAACTAACTTCTTTATCTACAATATATCTTTCCAATAGCCTTCTTACTGTAGCTCCATTTGGAAGATATAATGGCAATCCTGATCCTACAAGTTCGTGAGTCATAAAAATTTCTAGATCTTTTCCAATTTTCCTATGGTCTCTTTTTTTTCTTTCCTCAAGTAACTCTACATATTTTTCCAAATCTTCTTTTGTTTCAAATTCAGTTCCATATATTCTATGAAGCATTTTATTATGTTCATCACCACGCCAATAAGCGCCAGTAATACTAAATAGCTTAAAAGCTTTTACACCTTTAGTGTAAAGTAAATGTGGACCAACGCACAAATCAACAAATTCCCCTTGTTTAAAAAATGATATTTCTTCATCCTCTGGCAAATCATTGATTAACTCAACTTTGTAAGGTTCATTCCTTGATTGCATAAGTTCAATTGCTTCTTCTCTTGACAACTTAAATCCCTCAATTTTTAAGTTTTCTTTTACAATTTTCTTCATTTCTGCTTCTATTTTTTCTAAATCTTCTTGTTTAATATCTAAATTGTCAAAATCATAATAAAATCCATTCTCTATTGCTGGGCCAATAGCTAACTTAGCACTTGGATATAGCCTTTTTACAGCTTGTGCCATAACATGAGACGTTGTATGACGAGCTATCATCAAATCGTAATCTCCTTCAAAAATTTTTCCATCTCTATCTACGTATTTTATTGACATTACAAAATTCACTCCCTCCTGAAACAGTACAAAAAGCCCCTATGAGCAAGACAAAATACTCATAGGGGTACAAACTATTATTTGCACGGTTCCACCCTAAATTTCACTTAATTAAAAAAACAAATGCTCGCTCCAGGCTAGTCTTCAAAACGTACTTACTCTCGATCAGCTCTCAGCCACGACTAATCCTCTCTATATAGCAGTCTACATTTCTACTCTTCCCATCACAGCTTACAATTTAATTATAATCCACAACTCATAAAATGTCAAGTAAAAAATTAATCTCGTAAAGGATTTCCTTGACCATCTTTATCAATTGAACCAGATATTATCAAAATTCCCTCTATTAATCCCCAAATAGAAGATACCCACGATAGTAAACCACAAGAAAGTAATGATAATAATAATTGTGCAACAGCTTTTCCAGTATATCCTAAATAGAAATTATGAACACCTAAACCTCCTAAAAATATACCAAACAATCCAGCTGCAAGCTTTGACTTTGCATTCAAATTAGTGTTATTTGCATAAGTATTTTCTTGTGTTCTAACCTCACTAACAACTTCAAAATGTTCAGACCCACTATTTGAAGTCATATTAGCCTTAGCAACGCATTCATCACATAAATCATTTTCATTATTTTCAATCATCTTTCCACACTCTCTACAATACATAAAACTCACACCCCACTACACACAAATTATACCATCCAAAAAGTCAAAAAGCAACTACACATCACAAAAAACTCCCCCACCTCCCGAGTTAGTTTTGTAAAAAACATGAAAAACGTTGATTTTTAGCCATTTTATATTTTCCACTTGATTTTTATTTTTTTCTAGTGTAT
>OJNH01002010.1_pt1 | contig 14820 bp, 14 predicted proteins | sample 1597361 | NCBI WGS metagenome assembly OJNH01 (sample SAMEA2452136, study PRJEB22498) | human gut metagenome | biome: human feces; feature: human gut; material: feces | place: Australia | collected 2012
ATTGCCGGACTTGCCAAAGACGGGAAACACCGTACATCGGAACTGCTGTATGGATTCCCGCCTCAAACAATCGGACTCAAACAAAATTCCCCCCTTTTCCGTCTGCTGACACAGATACAGGACGAGGTACACAGATTTGCCATAACTTTCCACCGCGACAAGCGCAGCAAGCGACAGGTAGCCTCGGCCTTAGACGAGATAAAAGGAATCGGAGAAAAAACCAAAAACACCCTGCTAAAAGAGTTCAAAAGCGTAAAACGCATCAAGGAAGCATCCACAGAGGATATTATCAAGGTGGTTGGCGAAGCCAAAGCAAAAATCATAAAGGAGCACTTTGCCAACAAATAGCCCTATCTTACACATAACAATCACAAATTTATTCGTAACTTTGCAATTCGCAAAATTAATTTTTAGAACCAAAGCATGAGAGTAGTCATACAACGTACCGGACATGCATCTGTTACCATCAACGGGATTTGCAAGTCTGCCATTCAAAAGGGACTTATGATATTGATTGGCATAGAGGAGACAGACGGAAAGGAAGATATTGATTGGTTGTGCAAAAAGATCGTCAACCTGCGCGTCTTTGACGATGAAAATGGCGTAATGAACAAATCCATACTCGACATCGGCGGTGACATACTGGTAATCAGCCAGTTCACGCTGCACGCATCGACCAAGAAAGGCAATCGCCCCTCCTATATCCGGGCAGCGAAACCGGAAATATCTATCCTGCTATATGAACAATTCTGCAAAGAATTGAGTTTAGCGTTAGGCAAGGAAATAGGAACCGGCGAGTTCGGAGCCGACATGAAGGTAGAATTATTGAACGACGGTCCTGTGACCATTTGCATGGATACAAAAAACAAAGAATAATGACACTGAAAGAAGCACAGAAAGAAGTAGACTCCTGGATTAAGCAATATGGAGTGCGTTACTTCAGCGAGCTCACCAATATGGCCGTACTGACCGAAGAAGTAGGTGAACTGGCACGAGTTATGGCGCGCAAGTATGGCGACCAATCCTTTAAGGAGGGAGAAAAAGATAATATCGAAGAAGAAATAGCAGATGTCCTTTGGGTACTTCTCTGCATCGCAAACCAAACCGGAGTCGATATCACCGAAGCGTTTGCACGCAGCATAGAGAAGAAAACCAAACGTGACCAAACAAGGCATATCAATAACCCTAAATTATCTGATCATGGAGAATAATGAATCCACCCAGAACAAGTACGATGCTGCTTTGGCAAAGTACAACACCAATTTGAACGATGCGGAAGTGGCTGCAGAAGTAGCCAAAATAATCGAGGAGAAAGTGCCTGCAAACAACACTCCGGAAGTAAAGAAATTCCTGTTCAATTGCATTGACCTCACCACGCTCAACAGTACAGACAGCGATGAAAGCGTCATGAAATTTACTCAAAAAGTAAACCGGTTTGACGAAGAATTTCCCGACCTGAAAAACGTGGCAGCTATCTGTGTATATCCCAATTTTGCAGAAGTAGTAAAAGATACATTGGAAGTAGAAGATGTAAAAATCGCCTGTGTATCAGCAGGTTTCCCTTCTTCCCAAACTTTTATAGAAGTAAAAATTGCCGAAACCGCCATGGCCATTATGGAAGGCGCTGACGAAATAGACATCGTCATCTCTGTAGGCAAGTTCCTGAGCGGAGACTATGAAACCATGTGCGATGAAATACAAGAACTGAAAGCTACCTGCAAAGAGCACCACCTGAAAGTAATCTTGGAGACGGGAGCTTTGAAAACGGCAGCAAACATCAAGAAAGCCTCTATCCTATCCATGTATGCCGGAGCTGATTTCATCAAGACCTCTACCGGAAAACAACAGCCTGCCGCTACTCCGGAAGCAGCATACGTAATGTGCCAGGCCATTAAGGAATACCATGCGTTGACAGGCAATAAGATTGGTTTCAAACCGGCAGGCGGCATCAACTGTGTAAATGACGCACTGATTTACTATACCATTGTGAAAGAAGTGCTTGGAGAGGAATGGCTGAACAATGAATTATTCCGTTTGGGAACCAGCCGTTTGGCAAATCTATTACTCTCGGAAATCAAAGGCGAAGAAATGAAGTTCTTTTAATAAGAAGTATTAGTGTAGAATGCAGACAGCCTGACAAGATCTCTTGTCAGGCTGTCTGCATATATAAATAATTTTATTATTTCTCACGCTCTATCACATAATCAAGATAGGAAATAAGCGCTCTCTTAACATCCGTATCTTCCATGGCAGCCAACAATGAAAGCGCCTTTTCTTTAAAGTCCACCATAACTTTCGTGGCATACTCAATGCCGCCATGCTCTTTGGTAAATTCGATCAATCGGGCTATTTCATCAGCAGTCGCCGTTCCGTTCTTAACCTTTACAGCAATCTCCTGCGCCGGCTTGTCCTGCGTTGAATTGAGTACATAAAGCGCAGGCAATGTCAGCTTTCCTTCCAGCATATCATTTCCGGTAGGTTTACCGATTTCTTTGTTCTCATAATAATCGAATATATCGTCTTTAATCTGAAAACAAAGACCGATATACTCACCAAACAAACGCGCATATTCCGCCTTTTCATCGTCAACACCCACCGAAAGCGCACCTGCTTTCATGCACGCGGCAAACAATACGGCTGTCTTCTTGCGGATGACATCAAAATAGACCTCTTCGGAATATTCAGGGTTACTGACATTGGAAAGTTGCAACAACTCCCCTTCTGCCAAATCCTGCCCTAAATTTGAAACGAGATCAATTATAGCGTAATTACGCGTCATCCCCACTTCCACCAAAGCCGTTGCCAACAAATAATCACCCGTAAGAACCGCTACCTTATTATTAAAGATAGCATTCACAGAAAGCTGACCCCGGCGTTCGGTACTCTCATCCACCACATCATCGTGCACCAAGCTCGCTGTGTGCAGAAGCTCCAGAGCAACCGCAGCATGCAGTGTTGCCGGACGAACCTCATTGTACAACTTTGCGGCAAGCAGAACCAAAATCGGGCGCATCATCTTCCCATTCTTCTGTCGGATATGCGCAATCACGCTATTCAGCAAAAGATTAGAACTGGAAAGGCAAGTATCAAAATGCTTTTTGAAGTCTTCCAACTCCGCAGAAATCGGGGATTTTATGAGGGATATACTGTCCATACATCGCTATTTGAGCACAAAAATAGTAATAAAACAGTTAATACGGTATTTTTTTGTACTTTTACCATGAAAAAAAGGATAAATCTATGAATTCAACCGATAAACTTTTCTTGCTTGACGCTTATGCATTGATATACCGTTCTTATTATGCATTTATCAAAAATCCGCGAATCAACTCCAAAGGATTCAACACTTCTGCCATTTTGGGATTTGTAAACACTCTCGAAGAAGTGCTGAAAAAAGAAAATCCTACGCACATAGGGGTAGCTTTCGATCCTTCAGGACCAACATTCCGCCACGAGGCTTATGAACAATATAAAGCGCAGCGGGAAGAAACTCCCGAAGCCATCCGTCTCTCCGTACCTATTATAAAAGATATCATCCGCGCCTACCGTATTCCTATTCTAGAAGTCTCCGGTTACGAAGCCGACGATGTGATAGGTACACTTGCCACAGAAGCCGGAAGACAAGGTATCATCACCTATATGATGACTCCCGATAAAGACTATGGGCAGTTGGTATCGGACAATGTATTCATGTATCGTCCCAAACACAGCGGCGGATTCGAAGTCATGGGCATTGAAGAGATAAAAAACAAATTCAATATCCGCTCCACAGAGCAGGTCATCGATATGTTGGGATTGATGGGCGACTCTTCCGATAATATTCCCGGCTGTCCGGGTGTGGGAGAGAAAACCGCACAGAAGTTAGTTGCGGAATTTGGCAGTATCGAAAACCTGCTTGCCCACACCGATCAACTGAAAGGCGCACTGAAGACCAAAGTGGAAGCCAACCGGGAAATGATTACTTTCTCCAAATTCCTTGCAACTATTAAAGTCGATGTACCCATTAAGCTCGACATGACAACACTCGTTCGCGAAGAACCTGATGAAGAGAAGCTTCGCAAGATTTTCGAGGAACTGGAGTTTCGCACACTAATTGACCGCGTTCTGAAAAAATCAGGTGCTCCCCTCTCCTCTTCTTCCAACTCCGTTTCACCCGACCTTTATGCCGGAACCTTGTTTGCTCGTCCAGTCGATAGTCCAACTCCTGAAAACAACGGTCCTGTTCAAGGCGATTTGTTTGCAAATTTTGCAGACAACGGCACAGGCAACGCGGAAAATTCAAATCTCACGCACTTAGAAATGCTTGATGTAGACTATCAACTCATTGATACAGAAGAAAAAAGAAGCGAAATTATTCAAAAGTTACTTACAACAGAAATTCTCTCAATAGATACTGAAACTACCGGAACCGAACCAATGGAGGCAGAACTGGTAGGAATGAGTTTCAGTAATGCCGAAAACCGGGCTTATTACGTCCCTGTTCCAGCAAATCGTGACGAAGCATTAAAAATTGTAAATGAATTCCGTCCGCTTTATGAAAATGAAAATTCCATGAAGGTGGGACAAAACATCAAGTACGACATGATTGTCCTTCAAAACTACGGAGTGCAAGTGAAGGGAAAACTTTTCGACACCATGCTCGCCCATTACGTATTGCAACCGGAACTCCGTCACAACATGGACTACCTTGCCGAAATCTACCTGCGCTATCGGACAATCCACATAGATGAACTCATCGGAAGCAGAGGAAAGAACCAGAAAAGCATGCGTGACCTTCCACCGGAAGACGTGTACCGCTACGCTTGCGAAGATGCAGACGTCACTCTAAAGTTGAAGAACGTACTTGAAAAGGAACTGAAAAAGCAATCTGCCGAACATCTCTTTTATGAAATTGAAATGCCACTCGTACCGGTACTTGTCAACATTGAAAGCAACGGAGTACGCATCGATACAGAAGCTCTCAAGCAATCGTCCGAACATTTCACTCTCCGCCTGCAGGAAATCGAAAAAGAAATCTATGCACTGGCAAATGGTGAAACTTTCAACATCGCCTCTCCCAAGCAAGTAGGTGAAGTGCTGTTCGACAAACTCAAAATCGTAGAAAAAGCCAAAAAGACCAAAACCGGCCAGTATGTTACCTCGGAAGAAGTACTCGAAAGTCTGCGCAACAAACATGCAATCATTGGCAAGATACTCGAATACCGCGGGCTGAAGAAACTGTTGAGCACCTATATCGATGCATTGCCCCAATTGATAAATCCGCGTACAGGCCGCATCCATACCTCTTTCAACCAGGCAGTAACCGCCACCGGCCGGCTCAGTTCCAGCAATCCTAACTTGCAGAACATCCCCATTCGCGATGAAGACGGTAAGGAAATCCGTAAAGCCTTTATTCCTGATGACGGGTGCGAGTTCTTCTCCGCCGACTACTCACAGATTGAACTGCGTATTATGGCACATCTGAGTCAGGACAGAAATATGATTGACGCTTTCCTCAGCGGATATGACATCCATGCGGCCACCGCTGCCAAAATATACAAGGTGGATATCAGCGAAGTAACCACCGATATGCGCCGTAAGGCTAAAACCGCCAATTTTGGTATTATATACGGTATCTCTGTCTTCGGGCTGGCAGAACGTATGAATGTTTCCCGTCAGGAAGCCAAAGAACTGATAGACGGATATTTTGAAACCTATCCGCAAATCAAGGAATATATGGACAAAAGCATTCAGGTGGCACGCGAAAACGGATATGTGGAAACCATCTTCCACCGCAAGCGCTTCCTGCCGGACATCAACTCCCGAAACGCCGTAGTGCGCGGTTATGCAGAGCGCAATGCAATCAACGCCCCTATTCAGGGAAGTGCTGCCGATATCATCAAAGTAGCCATGTCGCTCATCTATCAACGCATTCAAAGTAACAATCTGAAAGCAAAGATGATTTTACAGGTCCATGACGAACTAAATTTCAGTGTTCCTGAGGCAGAAAAAGAGATTATACAAAAAATTGTAATCGAAGAAATGGAACGGGCATATCGCATGCTGGTACCCTTAAAAGCTGATTTTGGCTGGGGGAAAAACTGGTTGGAAGCACACTAATCCGGTCTATAACTTTATTTAACTTACAATCAGAAAGCAACAGAAGTGATTGCTTTAAAATACAGTTTGCTCATCAGAATATCCGGCATCTTCACTGCCGGATATTTTTTATTCATTAATCTTTCCAAAAAGAAAGTATATTTCCTGCACACATTCTGACATATTGATAAAATAAATCCCAATTATTATATTTATGTCAATTTATTGCGTACATTTGCAGCATAATCAATGACATATTGATAGAAAATAGTAAGTATAACTCTAAAAACATAAAACCATGAAAACTTTAAAAACTTTGATTCTGTTCTCTTTTCTTTTTGTATGTGGAATGAATGTATCAGCAGACAATAAAAGTAACCTCATTTACAATTCGGAAGAAGTAAATGGTATGAAGGTCGCTGAAACTGTTTACAAAATGGACGGCAGTACACTTGCCAACTATATGAAGTACAATTATAAGTATGATGACCAAAACCGTATGACAGAAAGCGAAGCCATGAAATGGAACGCTGTCAAGAATACATGGACCAACGACATGTGCATCCGCTACGCTTATCAAGGAAAGTCGGTTACCACTACCTATTATAAGTGGAACAATAAAAAAGGCACATACGTCCTCATTCCTGAAATGACTATTACAATGGATAACCCTAACATGTAAAATACATCCATTCTCTCTTAAAGATACTTTACAACCCAAAACCTTTCTATAAACTAAAGAGCCGAGATACGCAATGTATCCGGCTCTTTTTGTATTTTTGTCTTTCAATAAAGAATATGAAACATGATACCCCAGGCACTTATCCTCTACATTGAGACAGAGATTATCCCCCGGTACGAGCAATTTGACAAGGCACATAACCTTTTGCATGTGCAGGCAGTCATTGAAGAAAGCCTCGCCCTTGCCAAACTTTATCCTGAAGCAGACGAACGCCTCGCATATACCATAGCGGCCTATCATGATACAGGACTTTGCCGGGACCGTGCCACACATCACCTTGTTTCAGGAGAAATCATAGCGGAGGATGCCAACCTCCTGCAATGGTTCGGCAAAGAAGAAATAGAAATTATGCGTGAGGCCGTAGAAGACCACCGGGCTTCGGCATCGCACGCACCACGAAGCATCTATGGAAAGATTGTGGCTGAAGCCGACCGCGACCTTGACCCCACTACGGTGTTTACAAGAGCGATAGAGTACGGACTTGACCATTATCCGGAGAAATCGTACGACGGACAATGGCAACGCTTCGTGCAGCACATGACAGAAAAGTATTCGAACAGCGGCTACATAAAGCTATGGATTTCAGACTCACCGAATGAAGCGAGGCTGAAAGAGATAAGGGAAACGATTAACAATACGGAACTATTGAAAACCGTTTTCGACAATATTTACAACAGCATGACAAACGGCGAATAGGTCTATTGCGCAAGAATCGCATCAAGGTCTGCCATAAGTTCCGATTCCGTACGGTAAGGGTGGATATGGAAATAAGGATTTCCTTTCAACATTGCGGACAGTTGTGTCTTCGCAGCGTCATAGAAAATGTGGCACGGAATGCAATGGCACTCGGCAAAAGCAAGTTCATAACCCACCCCAAGCGACGGACAGGTGCACTCCGCAATGACCATGTCGCTCTGCAACAGCCATGTGGTATCCTGAGTGTATATGGCTGCGTCGGACGCATAATCCTGCTCCTTAACGCTCAAATCCTGCTTGCCAATATGTTCTGTAAGGACTGTATCGGTGAGTTGTATGTGCATGATGAGACGGCGGTAAAGGTCGGCATCGACACGCCCTCCGCGAATAGAACCTGCAAAATAAATCTTCTTGTCCATTTTCTGATGGTTGTTTGGTCAATGGCAAAATTACAATTTTATACCTTGACATGCAAACATCTTATCAAGAAAAACAACTTGACACCATACAGAAAAATCCCAAACAGGCTAAATACAAAACCTGCTTGGGATCTTTCATATTATCGAAAGGCTCTGACATTCATAGCCTTTACAAAGTATTAATCCTCGTCCGGAGTGATGAGTTTGTAACCCTTTCCGTGGATGTTGATGATTTCTATCTGGTCGTCGTCCTTGAGATGCTTGCGCAACTTGGTGATATAAACATCCATTGAACGTGCATTGAAGTAGTTGTCGTCAATCCAAATGGTCTTCAACGCGAAATCACGCTGTAGGATTTCGTTTGCATGGCTGCACAACAGAGCCAGAAGTTCGTTCTCCTTCGTAGTGAGTTTGGTCTGCTTGTCGCCAATGGTAAGGAGCTGCTTCTGTGTATCGAACGTGAAGCGTCCAATGCGGTAAACAGAACTTTCCTTGTTCTTCTTGCCACGGACACGACGCAAAATGGCTTCAATTCTGAAAACCAGTTCCTCCATAGAGAATGGTTTTGTGATGTAGTCGTCGGCTCCAATCTTGAAACCTTCGAGAATATCCTCCTTCAATGTCTTGGCTGTAAGGAAAATAATCGGCATCTCCGAGTTTGCCTGTCGTATCTCTTGCGCCAAAGTGAAACCGTCCTTCTTAGGCATCATCACATCAAGCACACAGATATCAAACTTTGTCTTCATGAAAGCCTTGTAGCCGGCTTCACCGTCCGGGCAGAGCTCTGCAGTGTATCCCTTAGCCTGCAAATATTCGCGAAGCAACATTCCGAGATTCTCATCATCTTCGCACAATAAGATTTTCAATTTGTCGTCCATAACTTCTAACTTTTAATTATTGGTAATTTTATTGTAAATTTCGTTCCTTTTCCGTATTCACTGTCAATTGAGATGTCGCCATTGTGCAGAATTATGATTTTCTTCACATAGGCAAGCCCAAGTCCGAAGCCCTTGACATCATGTACATTGCCGGTATGAACACGATAGAATTTGTCGAACACCTTACGGATGTTGTCTTTCTTTATACCAAGTCCGGTGTCCCGTATTGAGAGATACAGATGTTCGTTGTCATTCCAAGTCTTGATGTATATATCAACGGGTTGGTCGGGTTTGCGGTACTTTACGGCATTGTCCAGCAAGTTGTTGATGGCATTCTGGAAGTGCATCTCATCCACATAGAGCGTTGAGTCGATGGCCTCGATTTCCGTATAGATCTTACCGCCGGTGTGCTCCACACGCAGAGTGAACGAGTTGGCTATATTTTCAACCATTTCGTTGAGGTCGAGGGTTTTCTTCTTGAAGACGGCTTTCTTGCGGTCGAACATCGACATTTGCAGAACCTTTTCCACCAGGAAGCGCAACCGCTTGGACTCATCGTGTATGACCGTGCCCAAATGCTTCATCATCGCAGGACTCTTCGATACCGACTCATCGTTCAACATCTGTGCCGCCAGCGAGATACTTGCAATCGGTGTCTTCAGTTCGTGGGTCATATTGTTTATGAAGTCGTTCTTTATTTCAGTGTAACGCTTCTGACGGAAGATTATCACTATCGTGAAAATGAATGTCACCAAAAGGACAATCGTGAACACGACAGACGGTATCATGAACCTCACGGAGGAGAAGATGTAGGCATTCATGTCGGGGAAATGTATCTTCACGACACCCATCTTCGACTGTGGGTCGTTTCTGAACAGCACCTGAGAATAGGTGAATTCCTCCCCTTCATCCGTGTAGTCAGGACATCTATACACTTCTCTGCCATCCTGTGTGGAGACAGTGAAGTGGTACGGGATATTGATTCCGTTGTTCATCATCTCCGCCTTCAGATCCTGGTCGAGCAACTTGAAGTTGATACGCTCCTTCAAAGGTTTGTCGGAAGCGGAATAAAGAATGGAATAAACCACCTCGTCAAGCAACGCTTTCTGATAGATATAGCGGTTTTTTACAATTTCCTGCAACGACTTTGAAGCTTCTGTCAGCGAGCTCTTGTCATTATGAAGAATCATAGCCTTAGGCATTTGCGAAGGCTTTATCGTGATTGTCTTCAATTCGAATGAAGAATACACCGTGCCGTCTTTGCCGATAACGGAATACTGGTGTGACTGCTGGATGCTTCCGTCAGGCTTTCCGGAACGTGTCCCCATGGAGTCGCATTTAAACGCCTTACGCTCGGTTTCGTTCACATCCTTCTCCAAATAGCGCAGGGTCTCATTGAGTTCCAAGTTTCTTGAAGCCTGATACAGAGCACGATTAACGGATTCATCAAACTGTTCCTTCTTCATGTTCACCATCTCCTGAATATACTTCAACTGGAGAAAGAGTAAAGCGAGGAAAGAGAATCCCATTATTATCGCTATTATCCAAATCGTTTTTTTCTTCATATCTATCTAATGTAAAATGCGCCAAGACGCAATTCATTGTCAGGAATGAACATTGATGCCAAACGTTAGTGATGAAATGGCATGACATTCAGTACCTTTGTTTTTTGCAAAGATAGACGATTTGCTACAACGCAAGAATTAAAAAGTTAATTATTAACGGTTGTTTTATTATTATTAACCAAATTGAATGATTATAAGTTAAATTTCAAACACATAGACAACCTTAATTGGAATTTCTGAGGCAATTTATTCTTCAATTTCCGAAATGTTTGTAATAAAACAATGCAGGAAGTTGCAAACGACCTCTACCGGCGCATAGCTGAAGAAACGGCAACAGTTTGTCACGCTCTGCATCATAGCCTTGTGATTGGTCTCGACAAATCCTGTGGATGTCTGATGCACATTCCAGTCATGGCTTTTAACCTCTTCATAATTATCAAGAGCTTTTTTGGCGACTTTGTATGCTTTGGGGTCAATTTCGTGAAGGAATGGTATTTCGTCCTTGTCAAAGTTCAAAGTCAGGACAAGAAGACTTCCAACAAACTGGGCAAAGTGGCGTAAATGCAATTTGCCAAGCCATTTCTCCAATGTCACGAAATCCACATACTCACCATTTTCACGCAAGAACACGGCTATTGGCAAGATGCTTGAATAAGAAACACCCATGGAAAATGTCTCACTTGCATTCCGTACGATGATATTCAGAAGTTGCAGCGTTGCGAAAGAGAAATCTTCATCATGCTGTTCCATACCGCGAATTGCACGCAAACGACGTTTGGACAAAGGATCGTAAAGTTGTGCCGGTTCTGCATCAGGCGCGTCAGCCGCAAGACTGGTTGCCACGGTTATCTCATCAACGACGCTCTGAGGCATTGATTCCGGAACATAAGGGTTGTTCTTTACACCTGCATTGATTTGTGGCATGACACTTTGCGACAATCCCATTTTTATGAGCTTATCCCACTTGTAGTTTGACATTGGTTCTATCGGGTCATACTCTTTGAGTGCTCCGGAACACAACAACTTCATGAAATTCCGCTTGATTATATCCATTTCACCACAAATTTATTATACGAAAGAGACTCTACCCTATGAGTATTTCTTCGGAAATCTGAACATAATGCTTCCCAAGACAAAGATGAGAAGGATGAAGGGATAATACAAATAAGGTATTATGTCCAACGGATTCAGTCTTGCCAGTCCCGAAGCCATAAGCATTTGTGCCCCATAAGGAATGATTCCCTGCATGACACACGAGCTTGTATCGAGCAGGCTGGCAACTCTCCTGTTATCAACATCATAGACCTTGCTTATCTTTTGAGCGATTCCTCCAACGGTAATAATTGCCACAGTGTTGTTGGCTGTGCACACATCCACGGCTGCGACAAGCGAACAAATGACAAGCTCCGCGCCCCGTTTGCCTTTGACGCGTTTTGATATTTTGGAAATGATATAGTCAATTCCGCCGTCATGCCTTACTAGTCCGAACAAGCCTCCTGCCAACATGGTAATTATCAGCTCGCTCATTGACAGAACTCCGTCACCCATGGAATGGAACAGGCTGAAGACATCATGATTTCCATCAAAGAGTCCAATGACAAATGCAAGTGCCACACCTGTGACAAGAACGGTAAAGACATTTATTCCCATCATGGCCGTAACCAAAACAGCCAGATATGGCAACACTTTAACAATATCAATCTGCTGTGCAACCGGCAGGGAATGCAGGTTGAAACCAATGAAACTATATATTGCCAAGACAATCAGAGCCGCAGGCAAGGCTATATAAATATTCACCTTGAACTTGTCGCTCATCTTACAGTTCTGTGAATTCGTAGCCGCAATTGTCGTATCGGAAATAAACGAAAGGTTGTCACCGAAAAAAGCACCGCCCACCACAACAGCCGTGACCAACGGTAAACTTGCATGCATGGATGTGGCCAGACCGGCAGCAATCGGTACAAGTGCTACAATTGTGCCGACACTCGTTCCGACTGAAAGGCTGATGAAACAGGTAGCAAAAAAGAGTCCCGGCAAAATCAAGCTTTGCGGAAGCAGTGAAAGTATCAGGTTCACCGTAGCATCAATACTCCCTATATCTTTCGCCGTATTTGCAAAGGCGCCAGCCAAGATGAAAATCCATAACATCTGCATGATGTTTTTGGTACTTGCACCTTGCGTAAAGACATCTATCCGCGACTCCAATGTCTCCTTCTTGTGCTTGCCAATTGCATAAACACACGAAATAAGAAATGCTATTGTTATCGGCACCTTATAGAAATCGTGTGCAACGACGGATGTCACAAGATATATTGCAATAAAAGCAAGCAAAGGGCTTAAGGCCAGCAATCCTTTCGTGTTACTCATTTTTTATAACTGTGTTCGCCTGTAAAAATCTACATTTTCCTTTGTCAGCAACTCTATCGGCATATAATTGACGGGTTGGACCTTCTTTTTCAGCACAATTGCCTTGAACAAAGTGTCGACACAACTGTAGCCCTGCTGATAGCCGTGCTGGGCAATAAGGAACGAGATGCTTCCTTGCCGCAGACATTCCGCATTTTTTGCAACCATGTCATAACCCATTATCTGTATGTTACGCCTGTTGTTCCGCAACAGGAATTCTCCGACGATATGAGCCTTTGAGTTTAGGGTTATGCAATGATGGAGATGCGGATGACTCTCAAAAAACTCCTTAAGATAAGCATCATATTCAGTCCTTGTGCCTTTGAACGGCAGACACAATTCTACAATTTCAATGCTCGGAAAATGGTCATGCATATAATGTCGGAATCCAACTTCACGGTTTGCTTGCTGTTTGCTCGTGACACGACCGTCCTTCATGCGCTTCAACAGCATGATTTCTTTTTCATTTCCTGCTATCAGCATAAGCATTTTCGCAGCGAAATAGCCACTGCAAAACGAATCCTGACCGAAGAAAGACAAAGGCTTCAGGTCTGGCATATATGAGTCAAGCAAGACAAACGGAATCTGCGATTCATGTAAGATGTCTGTGAAAACACGAGTTTTCTCAATGTCCACCGGCACAATAACAACTCCATCGGGAGCGGAATCAAGACATTCTGTATAGCATTTTTCAAAAGAATCGTTGTTAAACCGCTCATAATACATGATTTTTACATCAATGTGAAAGTCGCGACGAACCTCTATTGCCTTCTTGGCCCCTTGCTCTATCTCTTCCCAATAAGCTTCCGATTCATGTTGGGGAATGAGCATGTAAAAGGTGTAAGACTTGTTATATGCCAAGGCACTGGCATAAACATTCGGCTGATACTTCATTTCTTTCAAAGCCTTTTCGACTTTTTCACGGGCAGGTTTTGAAACATTCGGACGGTTATGCAACACTCTATCAACGGTTCCTACCGATACGCCGGCCCTTTCGGCAATGTCTTTTATTCTTATTTTGTCCATTTATCTGTGACGAAGTTGGATCAATGCATTTATATCAGTTTATTTGTTGATTAGCAATCAAAGTTTGTCCCATGCGCCCTCTGCATGCTAATGCCATGCAAATTTAGCCAAAAATCCCGAATTAAAGACTTTTTGCATAGACAAATCAACAAAAAAAGCATCTTAACATAACATGCAAGGCAGAAACAAGGTATAACATTGCCGCAGAAAATATTTTTGCAAACAACATCCAATACTATCCAATCCGCACAAAATCCGCACAAAAAGGGTGTATCAAAGCAACATAAAAGCCTGATACACCCATGTTATTTTATTCAGCGGTATGCTGACATACAATTATTCTTCTTCTGTTTCTGCCTCGTGCTCTTCAATGAGTTTCTGCTGCAAGTCGTTCGGAACGAGTTCGTAACTTGCAAACTTGGTGTTGAACGAAGCACGACCTCCAGTAAGACTGCTGAGAGAAATTGAATAGTTGCTAAGTTCCTTCAATGGAATCTTTGCCTGAAGTTTCTGATAACCGGCTTCGCTATCCATTCCCATTATAAGTGCGCGGCGTCCCTGCAAATCGGACATTACATCGCCCATGTAGTCGCCCGGAACATAAACCTCAAGGTCATAAATCGGCTCAAGAATCTTCGGTCCGGCATTCTTGAATGCTTCCGAGAACGCATTGCGGGCTGCAAGCATGAACGAAAGTTCGTTGGAATCAACCGGGTGCATCTTTCCGTCATAGACAATCACACGCACATCGCGGGCATAACTACCAGTAAGCGGTCCGTGTTCCATTCTGTCCATAATTCCCTTAAGGATTGCGGGCATGAAGCGAGCATCGATAGCACCACCGACAACGGAGTTTATAAAGACAAGTTTGCCACCCCATTCAAGGTTGATTTCTTCCCTACCCTTGACATTGATTTTGAATTCCTGACCATTCAACTTGTATGAAGTAGGATCGGGCATTCCTTCTGCATACGGCTCAACGATAAGATGAACTTCTCCGAACTGGCCTG
>OJNH01002017.1_pt1 | contig 14770 bp, 7 predicted proteins | sample 1597361 | NCBI WGS metagenome assembly OJNH01 (sample SAMEA2452136, study PRJEB22498) | human gut metagenome | biome: human feces; feature: human gut; material: feces | place: Australia | collected 2012
GACGGAAAACGCCAACCTGACGGAAAAGGACCTGAAACACATCGGCGACATCTACCAAAGCCTGAACCGCGCCGTCCAGCTCAACAAATCACTGTTGCTGCTCTCACGGATCAACAACGGCCAGTTTCCGGACAGAACCCGCGTATGCCTGAACAACCACATCCACCAGATAGCCGACTTGCTGTCAGAGGTTTATGAAGACAAGCAAATGCAGATCCAGATATACGAAAAGAATCCGCTGTGCGCCTGCATGGATGAGTCTTTGGCGCATACGCTGATCAACAATCTGATCAAGAATGCCATCGTGCATTCACCGGCAGGGGGATGCGTCAGCATCACCACGGACAGCGACATGCTGGCTGTCAGCAACCCCGGAACAGCCCCCCTCGACAGCTGCAGAATGTTCACCAGATTCTATAAGGCAGATTCTTCATATAAGGATTCCATCGGCCTCGGACTGGCCATTATCCACACCATTGCGTCATATTATCAGATTGACATCCATTATTCTTTTGAATCGGGCACACACCACTTTGTGTTAAAATTCCCTAAACCGGAAAACTGACCCACAAATTCCCAAATCTTTCCCAAATCGTCTGTTTACTTTGCAATAACAAAATTGATTATTCACTTTTAAAAACTGACGATTATGAAAAAGATTTTAATGGCAATAGTATTAGGTTTGGCAATAACCACCACAGCATGTGCTGACGATGTAATCTCACGCAATGTCAATGATCTTCCGATTGCCGCCCGGACTGTCCTGAACAAAGTGTTCGCCAATACCAAGGTGTCGTACATCAAAATAGACAAAGACCTCTTCCAGTCTACATCTTACGAAATCCAGCTGGTAAACGGCTACGAAGTAAGCTTCGACAGCAAGGGTAACTGGACCGAAGTGGACTGCAAGAAAGGCGAGGTTCCGGCTTACTTTATCCCGACCAACATCAAGAAACAGGTTAACGACATGTTCCCCGGCGAGAAAATCACCAAAATAGACAGAGATTCCCGCGAGTACGAAGTAGAGCTGAGCAACGACGTGGATCTGAAATTCGACAAGAAAGGCCAGCTCAAGGAAGTGGACTGATTCAATATCTGACAGACCATCATAGAAGAAACTAAACCTTAACTTTCAAAAAAACAAGTAACGAATATGACAAAAGCAGCAATTTTATCAGGAAAAACATTCTGGATCACCGGTCTTATAACTCTGTTGAGCTTCAGTCTGCTCACCTCATGCGACGATGACGATGACAACATAAACAATCCCATTGACCGTAACCAGATCACCCAGATCGTAACCAGACAATATCCTTCCGCACAGATCATCAGCATGGAAAAGGAAATGTACGGATATGACGTAGAACTCAGAATAGAAGGACAGAAAGCTGAAATGCTTCTTGCAGATGACTACTCCTGGATACGCACTGAATATGAAGATATAGACTGGAATACAGCCGTACCGGAAGCCGTAAAGACCACCCTGGTGGCACAAGGTCATACCTTCAACTCAAGAGAAGATGACGTGGATCGCGTGGAAGTACCCAACAACAACAATGTAGAACAGTACTACGCTATCGAACTGGACCGGGAGCCTAACGATATCCACCTGAACATCAACCCAGACGGTACAATCAGACCTTAATCAATCTATCATAAATTTAAAAGCCCCGCCCTGACTTGATGAAAGCCGGGACGGGGCATTTTCAGATAGGCACAGAACAACAGAAACATTCCCTCACTCCTATCATAACCAGCACTTATATTGCTCTATGATCTTCGTATAATTGGTTTCCATAAAGTCAACATAATACGCCCATAATCAGTTCAACATAATAATTACGTCCTTCAACCGTTCTTCGGGAGTAACTTTCAACTTCTGTATCTTTCCTTTTGCATAAGAGCATTCGACGACCGTATTATAAGGAGCATGAAGCTTAAAATCCACATCCCAGTCTTCAGGCCATGCAGGCAGCAAATAAATTTGCTTCCCATATTCCTTTCCATAACCATCCTTACCCGGCAATTCCGTTTGAAGCAGCATTTCCTGCAACCCCACCATCGCACTACCCCCATGATCCATATCCGGCATTTCACAGAAACTTCCCGTATCCCAGAATGCCGGGTAACGGCTTCGTTCAGGAGTCAGGTTTGCATCCATACCATTACCATTTATGACAGCCTTTTGCCGTAACGGATAAAGAAATTTAGCAATGGCATATTCACGAGCCTGATCCGCCAATCCTAAACGGGCGGCAAAAATTCCTCCCTGATACCAGCAAAATGCCCGACGCTGAAATTCCTCCTGAAAAAAGCCATAGTTCCAGGTATTCAAAGCCAATTCAAAATCAGGCCGTCCCACACTGTAAAGTCCAAACGGAAAAAGCGGATAAAGATGCGGAAATTCCATGTTAGGAGCCGCACGTTCATCTTTCCACGATTCGGCAGGCGCAATTGTTTCATGTCCACGAATTACCCTATGGGACAACTGTGGCAAACGCATCCTGAATGTTTGTACAAAATTACGTTCCTTCTCGGTCAGAATACCTTGCGGAAGAGCCAACAAACCTTCTGAAAGCGCAACCAGTCCAGCAAGCGTAGCACTTTCATTCTTCGTCTGAGTATACAATTCCACCCCATTGCCCGGATAAATCACATATTGATTGTTTTGATTAAATTCCGACCCGGTCCTTTTCATATTTTCTTTCCGATAGAATCCGTCAAAACCATACAATATACCTATTACGGAAGGCAAATAAGGTTTTATATCCATTGAAGAATATCGGGAAGCTTCAAGCATCATCAATGCAAATTCCATACCTGAGGTAAAGTGATAGGTCAGACAATCCGGTGCACTAAACCCTTCTTTCGTATTGGGATATGCCGGAAGACCAAAGGCACCCATATCTTCAGGATACAAATGCCCCTCTATTCCCCAAAAATGTTTTGCCCACGCTGCACTGACTTTTGTGCGATCCTTATAAAAATTCAAAGCGACCGACAATAAATCATAATCCCCACTACGCAACATTGGCCAATATACCAAACGTTGATTCTGAGCCATATATTCAGACCAGTCCCAATTACGATATTCCGGATTATCAGACAAACAAGTAAACAACCCACCATTAAACAATGTAGGGAATTTACCTTTGTTATTCACCGCAAGCATAGCTCTGAACAATTGATAATTACGACCAACCTGCCACCCCAAATCCGACTTGTCGGCCTGTGGATTAATGCGAATATAACTTTGGTTCCATCGTTGTGTCCAAGCTTCTTCCGTTCGTTTTCTGTCCAAAGAGAGACTTTTCTTTTTTATCCGAGCAATATCTTTCAATGCAGCATAAAAATCTTTAATGGATCTGTCCTTTGCTACCCTCAAAACGGCCTGTAAATGATATGACCTACAAGGTTTTTTAGTTTCAAGACACAAAGATTGCATACTTTTACTTGCTTTTATATGACTATACGGCCACTGAGTTGCAAGAGAAGACTCTTTTCCTCTATGATCTAATGCTGCATGGATACTTCGTGACTGGATTTTTTGCGTAGCCCGTTTAAACTCACTTCCCTCCAAACGGCCTCCAAAAGCAAGTCCGGTAAACAAATCAGGAATCACATCTGCCATATCCTGAAGCTGACGGCTTTCAATATAATAATTCCTTGAATTCAATGAATCATTGTCATTTCTGTATACCCACTCCACTGCATGGCCATCAAACCTGCATTGCCCACGCCAACACTCCAACTGTGCTTTCACCGGAATGGGAAAAGCAGACGTTCCTTCTATATGCACAACAGGAGAATAGTAATCTACCCAGATCCTTAACTCGGCAGTTTCTCCCTGATGATTTTTTCCTGCTATTATGATACTGTTCGTTGCCAAATCTGTACGCTGTTCGAACGAACCGGCAAACATATCCTCCGGTAACTGTATACATAATCGTCCTAACTTGGCCAACTCACGCATGACATACTCAAAAGGTTTCTCACGTAAGGGTGTTTCAATCCAACTGTCTGAAGAACCAAGCAAAATAAATATCTGATTCTTTTCAACCCATACATTCAAACCTATCCCGGCACCTCCGCAAGGCATTGATTCCATGGAATTCTTACTTTGGCTATTCCATACCACATTATAATCGTCAATCCATCTTCTTTGAGAATAACCTGGTAAAACCGTTATACATAATAATATAATGAATAGAACCCTCATAATTGTAAGATTTTCAAAAAAAGTCAACTAAAGTATAAAGTTCACAGTGATCAACCAATCACATTTAAACGCATGGTTTTATCTATCCGAATATTCCAGGAAAACCTCTCCCAACAATCCGGACGGCACACTTTCTACATACGGAGTAGGAATTGTCTCATAATGGTTAGCCACCGTATTATAGACAATCAGTTCGATTGTATTCTCTCCCTTCATCACATAACCGGTGATATCAAAATTCCATTCCGGACATACTCTGGTTCCTACAAAATGACCATTGACATATAATTCCACAGAAGAAGAAAGATTAGAAATCCGCAAAGCAACACGCTTGCCTGTATCCAGAATTTCTATGTTCTTTTTGTATTTCAATCCTCCGGAATAGTTTCTCAAACCTTCAGTCGCTCCCCAGTCGCCAGTCTTTATAACACCTTCACCGGTAAATTGAATCAATTCACTCGTTATACCGGATCCTCCCTTTACTCCATAAGGAAGTTCTACCCGAAGTGCCACACTAACCGCTTCTTTTGAAGGATGTTTGACCCTTACATTTGCCATTTCTCCTTCCTGACGCACTTTTGCCTGCTTTCCATTAACCCAAACTTGCAATCGTCCACTCACTCCGAGTGTAAAGCTTTCCAAGCCTGGGGCGGACTCAAAGTAATACCATCCATATTTTCCTTTTCCTACATAAGGATCAAATGGCAAAATAGACTCATCTTTGTACCAAGGTAAGGTCAATCTACCGGGAACTGCAGGATTAACTCTTGGATCACGTAAAAAGAAATAAGTCACAGATGGTCCGTCATAACACAAAACCAATTGATTAATGCCCTCATTCAGGTACACCTTTTTATCCGTCGTGTTCTGCTTCTTGCCATTGACAAACCAGCGTGAAGGCTTAATGGTACCAGACAAAACTTCAAACATTCCGCTATACGGTGCTTTTACCGTAGTATATAAATAATAGTTTCTACCTCCTGATTCAGCAGCTCTGAATGTAGTGGTGGCCTCTCTTCCAAATGCTCCCAAACGAATCACTTCCGGATTCATTTCCATCTTCAGTCCATGATAACCCTGATGACCGGCATCGCCATAAACGCCCCATTTTCGAGAGAAAGCATAAGGCTGCCAGTCGGCAGGAGCAGAATCCAACTCCGAAAGGAAAGCATCATCCAAGACTTTGTCAGTCGCCCCACTACAAACAAACTCATCTCCATAAGTGTAAGTCACTTTGTTCCAAGCACGAGTTTGTGCAGACAATGTCTTCCAATCCATTTTATCCTCATTAGAAAGCTGATAGGCATAATGGCGGATTTCAGGACGTAATTTGTCTGGAGTCCCGGGATAATGAAAGTCACCAAAACGGTTGTCAAGAACCGGTACAACTTCGCAACTCCATTCATTACCTAAATCTACAGACTTAATTGGAGTAAAATCCTTCCATAACGGTGCTTCGCTAGAGGGAGTAAAGACGACAATCTGAAAAGAAGAAACTCCCCAAGGCAACTTGACAATAGTGCCATCAGCAGTCTCCTTTACATCTGATAATTTATACTTCTTTCCATCAAACACATCCCAAACTTCCACTTCTCCCTTCTCTCTGAAAAAACACGCTGTTCCCTTAGCTACATTATACACACCATACACTTCCTTGTCATCTATTTTCCGATGATTAACATAAGGCATTACATCTGATGTTGTACCAAGCACCTTGAAATCTCTGACAAAGAATCGATCCAAGACCTTCATCAGGTTACCCGGTTCAGAAACAGGTACATAATTCTTACCGGAAGTCATCGTGGCCAACAGATTCTGAACATATATTTCATCCTTACCGTAAGCATCCGTCGCTTCCGGTAAAGAACCTATGTTAATTACAATACCACCTTTTTGGGCAAATTCACCCAACTTGCGCAAAGAAGAATCTTTTATTGCTGCCATAGAAGGAATTACAATCGCCTTATAACTTTCACCGGCCATTTTCAAAAGCCCATTCTCAACCCTGGCATTCTGTAAAGAAGTATAATCAATAAAGTCAAAATCAACACCATTACCATATAAATGTCTACCTGCATCAAAGGCGACAGTAACCGCATCATTTTGATAGCCTGCAACTTTAGGTTCCACAGGATACAAAATACCCACATCACAACGATGATATCCTTGAGAAAAAAGATAGCTCAAGCGTTCAACAGCTTCCAAAGTCTTATCCATCGTTTTCCAATAAGGCATCCGGAAATGATTACATGGAGGCGCCCACTCCCACATGGATCCAGGAGTAGCATAATACAATCCATGGAGACTCAATAAATTGTACCCCATTGCATAATTCGCAAAAACAGCATCCATCAAGCTTGCAGAAGTAGTTCCCCATCCACTGGAATAAAACCCTTCCAGCCATACACGAGGACGGTTGTACATATGTGCTATAGAAGCCGCTACTTTTGCCTTTATAATATCTTTTCCCAACATAGGCTGATCAGACCCCGGTCCCTGATTCCAGCGTTGTGTACGGAAGTAATCTCCAAATTCATCAACTACAATTCCACGCCCTCCATGATCACAACCATAAATCAGATTACGGTCTGCATGCCAACGATATACCGGAATAAAGAAGTTCTCCTCAGACAATGCAGTAAATACATCGTTATAATCCATTCGGATCTTAACAGTGATTTTACCAATATCCATGGTCAAGGCTCCCAGATAAGGTCGAATATCATATCCCTTTCGCTGTTGAAACTCTGAAGCAAACCGTTCATCCCAAACAAATCCTCCTAAATTGAAATTAAGTTCGTCAGAAAAGAAGAAATTAAGTTTTCCTTTCGATGTCTTCGGGAATTTATCTTCAAAACGTTGGAAAAAGCATCTCACATATTCTTTTCCGGCCAAAGGATGCATTGGATTATATGTACGTTCCTGTCTTTGATAATAAGACGCTATCACAATCCAGTCTTTTTGTTTACTGCTCCAATCCAGACGGGAAGAATCAACTTTGGAAGTAAGATCCACAAATTCATTCAGATTCCGTGCATTAAAAGCAACTACTGAAATCAAATTGTTTTTCAGATTCATCGATAAATGGCCGTCTGTAACATTTACACGATCAAAATACAATTGAGAAGCGGTAATGTCAGGATGTAAGGCTCGCACTTCATCCAATGCATAGCCTTGCCCCAATCCCAAAGTATAATCACTTACGGAAACTGTCATATTGCGCTTCGCTGCTTCCTGCATAAACCACCCAAACAAATCCCACCATTCATCCGTAAATTGGGCCGGCTGCGATTTATAACTGCTCCCCCAAAAATATCCCTGTTGGTCATCCGTATGTGAATAATTAATCTGCAGACTGGAAATCTTCTTCTGAGAAAGCTCATCCAAATGCCACAACAAACGTTCTTTAGTCAAGGTGTCGGCTTGCCACCAATAAAACGGAACTTCTCCATACCCCTCAGGAGGTGTCTGGAATTTCTCAAACAAGTTTTCTATCCCAATACGTTCTGGGTATCCTCTTTGAGCACTAAGATGTAAGCTCAATAAAAATAAAAATAAAACAACAATCAGCTTCAAACGTTTCATAACAAAAGTCTTTACTTTATATTTTTCATAATATCTAATAATCACACATCTACGATCTTATCTGGTTGGCTATTATCAATTCATTATCCAGTTACTACTCAAAACAAACTTTATAATCATTCATGGTAGACATTAAAATATCGTACTTTATCAGCCTGAATAACAAGTCTGACCCCTTTTGCCAATACCGGATCTATTTGCTTACCACAGATCAAACCAAAAATTTCACCCTCATATATTTTCTTCCACTCCCCCTCTTCTGACAAGATTTCTATTTGAAATGGCTTTCCGTTCCCTCGAAGATGATTAGGGTTGTCTATTGCAAACTCAAAACGTTCAAACGATACAGGAGTCTGAAATTCTTTTTCAATAATCTGTAATTTATTTTCCTTTACCAGAGTCTTCAGTTCATCTTGTTTAAATAATGAACCTTCATGAATCAAATCATATACAGCTGTTTCTACAGATTCGTCAAACACCAACTTAACAATAGTATGCGGAATTTGAGATTCTCCGGACAAGACTATTCCGTTATTTTTTTGTTCCACTTTTGCTTCTCCCAGGACCAATTCAGATGATATCAGCTTTCTGCCTATAGAAGGTAACAGAATTTCACTTCCATCCCATTCGAATAAATGTATATACACCACATTGTCTCTAAACAAACTATTCTTCCAAGGACCAGCTTTACAATTTTCTATTGTATATCCGTATTTTGACAGCCACTCCGAAGTAACCGGTCCTTTTATGGGTTGGGCATCCAACATAGGAGGTAAAAAATAAAGATAATTATAATCACACATTGCTGTTTCTATCAATGTACGAATCCGATTAGCCGGAGTAGCCATATTAATCACATCTTTCAAACGGGATTGAGGAGTCACTTCCAAGTTCACGACACGACCATTGCGATATTCACAAGCCACCGTCGTATTTCCTGAAGCCTTCAACTTAAAAGAAACATCCCAATCTTCAGGCCAGGCAGGAAGCAAGAAAATCCTGTCGCCATCTGACTGTAGGAGCATACTCTGCAAACAGTTCACAGAATTTGCTCCATGATCATTATCAGGGGTACCATCCATCTTACATTCCCAGAACGCCGGAAAACGAGGACGAGGACGAGTAGGAAAAGAGGTACCTAAAGGAATATTATCGTTCCAATGTACAAACTGGTCATTAAAATTAATACTGACTAACCGGGCAGCCTCACGCGGAAGTCCCAAATAAGCAGCTTGCACGGGAGCAGACTGCCAGCCTCCGGTTTCTGTTCCTTGGCTGTCATTCGTACCGTCCAAACTAATCGTTCTCAGATGAAATGACAAACGGGCCACATTTAACAAATCAGGTTTTCCTAACCATACCTGACAGAACGGATATACAGAATAAAGTTCAGGCGATTCACAGTTGGTTCTTCCCGGATCATACTCATCACCTACAGCCAGAAGTTCCTTTCCTCTTACAATTTTTGTCGGGACATTTTGAGGAAGAATACTTCTGAACCGTTCCCACTTGTTTCTATAAGACGAACTTATTTCGAAAGAAAGCAACTTGTCCAACAAATATTTTAAGCAACCGATTTCTGTACAAGGATTCGTAACTCCCTGAAACGTTTCCGCACATCCGACTCCTTTCATGAGGTAATTTCCCTTGTCGTCTTTCTCAGGAAAATGCAATTGATAGAACTTAATAAACTCATCTGCACAAGGCACCAACACAGAATCAAGAAAAGCACGATCTCTTGTATGCTCGTAATATTGGCACATGATAGCCGGAAGTTCTATTGTAGCCAACTGATGATACCTTAAATGCCCCGGCATGGATTCCCAGTTAAAAACGCCTACATTATGCCACCAACTTGCCTCCATGATAAAGGCACCGTCATGCCCAAAAATCCTTTTACAATGATCTTTACATATATCCAATCCATTCCTGACAAATTCCATACCTTTTATCATACAATCGTAATCTCCTCTGGTTGCCATACTCCAATAAGGATGACGTGTATTCTGCCACATGAATGACAAGGTAGACCAGTCTCGCTCATCCGGTGACACAGGGTGAGGCTTAGGCTTGTCGAAGCCCAACACTCCTGCCGGCATATCCATCGTAAAAATAGAACCATTATAAGGTGGAGGAACTTCTCCCCTGCTCGCAATGGCCTCACAGAATCGTTCCAATGCGTAACGCTGTGTCAGTTGCCAGGCATTGACTTCCGGTTCTAACAATTTATGTCCTTCATAAGCCAATACCCCTTGCTTAATCTGTGTATAACGACATTGATCCAGATTGACAGCATGATTTCCACAAGAATGAACGTTAATAAAACTTCTGTCCCAAAACTCCTTCCAATATTTTAAATGATCTTTTTTGTTAAATTTTATAGGAGTAGACATTTTCTTCTCAAAATCTGCAAAAGAAGATGGTTGAAAAGACTCCACACGAACCAAAGCTTCCCAGTTCGTAGACTTTTTCCGGCTTTCAAGTACAAAATCATTTGTCCTTTGCAAGTCTTTTCCCCATAAAAGGCATCCGGATACTCTCCCTTGAATAGGATCTTTTGCCGAAGCAACAAATTCTTCCGTATTCTGCTGTTTCAGATTTTCCATCCACACAGAAGAATGATTCACATAAGCCCAACCCAAAGCATTTGCTTCTGTCTCCCAAAGTACTCCTTCCGTTCCTTTGTCAGACTCCAAACTCTTATGTATCGGACGCAATGACTCCAACATATATATGACTTTCCTGGGTATTTTGGATTTCCCCTTCAGATAAATTACAGGTTGATTCGCCGATACACACAATTCCAGTTTCATTCCATCTCCTTCAATGAAAACAGTTGCATCCGACAAAGACAATTCTTGCTGAAATGACACAGAAACATTCATCGCAGGCTCAAACCGCATGCGAACGCGTCCTAATTTGGGCAACTGATGCTCTGCATCAAATGCATTGACCTTACTGATATAAAACAAAATATCTCCATTGGGCTCCGTCCACACATTCATTCCTATATCTCCATTGCCTAATGGCATCGAGCCAAATGAATTTTCACTAGGAGTATCCCAAACCACATTTAATCGCTCAATACTTTCTGCATAAGATTGATAGCTATTAAATAAAAATACCAATAATACGACAATAATCTTTTTCATAACAACAATTTCTTCTATTAGTATAACAAGTTGACAATCACACCTCTACAGTTTAACCTCATTAATAAGAACGTAAAAACCGGACAGTCTGAAACTGCCGATGGCTATAATGGTCAGGATTATGATGATTTACATAATCAGAAACTTCCGGACAGTACATCTTTTTCATATTCAAAAATTGCAGAAATGAATTCTTCATCTATCAGTACTCTGTACATCATCACACAAGATATATCCCATACGATCTCACCCACGGCAACAACTTGACTTTTTCAAGCAATGCCAGACATTAGAATCTACGTTAACAGGTTAAAGTATAGATGGATGCAGGCCAGGCATGGAGCAAACCTTTCTATATGACACGGCTACCATGACATAAGTACCGATACGGATATATGAAATTCTCAAATTAATCCAAACTGGGATGCAGGCAGAATGTGAAAATAAAGTGGAATTAAAATCCTGTTTCATGCCGTTTTCTTCAGCCTGTTACGTCTATCCTTAAAAATGCAAAATTTCCACTTGGTCTTTGTCATTTCATAATATAAAAACGGAAGATTCCGGAACAGATGGTTGTTCACAAGGATAATCAGATTCTTGAAACTGGACCGTACCCGCATGATCATTCGGTAATTACCGAATGAACCAAGAACCATGCGTCCGCTGATCGCACCGAAGTCGACAGCGAGATAGTTGGTGTTTTTTTTAGAATTGGACATAAATATCAGGTTCTCAAAAGTATGCAATAAAGATATATGATCGTATTGAAGGACTGCTTATGTTTTTTGGCCAAAAAACTATATTATCTGTCTTTCGCGCATGAATAAATCCAAAAATATCTGTAAACTTGTAATAAACAACAGATACAATATCGTATTGGAACTCATTATGACACCCAATAGAGCTCTCTTTCTGTTCTATTGGTTATCAAAAAATTCAATCAAAAGAAGTTTTTCCACCTGCAATACATCATAATGAGTATTCGTCTAATCCCAATAAATGAAGAATCACTGCAGAAAGACCAGCTTCACTTTTATTGGCAAAAAGAATATTTATGTATTGACACACGAAATCAGTACAGGTAATACGTTTTAGCCTTTTTGTAAAAACTAAAATGTATTACCCTGAAAATCAACAAAAGAAATCCGGATTATTTTTCTAAAAAAACGAATATAAACAAACATATGCATACCGGTTTTTATCAGTGAAAAATCCAGTCTCTTATGTCATGGATAATAAAAACAACAGCTCATTTTATTCCTCTATGGCATGCAACGGTTCGTTTTCTTCGGGAATGTTCTTCTTGGCACTGGCTTTGGCTCCCAGTTTGATCAGTTTATTGGCTGCCCCTACTACACTCTGGCGACCGTCCTTCAACTTGTCAGCCGCTTTGGTATAAAAGGCAGAAGCATCCTGCAATTTCTGTCCCACAGTTTCGAAATAACCGATAAAATCGGCCACACGGTCGAGCAACATCCTTGCGGAATCATAAATGGCTTCCTGATTCTGTGCCTGCTGCATCTGTGTCCACGCAATCTGAATGATACGCAAAGCTGCCGTAAGATTCTGCTCACCCGTCACAAACACTCCTTTCGAGAAAGCATCGCGCCATAGATCGGGCGCTTCGGACAAGGCCAGCTGAAGTGCTCCTTCATTGGGAACAAACATAATCACATAATTAAGAGCCTGACGGGGCGACTTGATATAGGCACTGTAATCCTTGCGCGCCAGTTCGGCTACATGCTGACGCACGCTCCTGACATGGCGTTGCAAAGCTTCTGCCCGTTCTTCGTCCGTCTCGGCATTCTGATAGTCCACAAAAGCGGTAAGCGACACTTTTGAATCTATCACCGCGTCTTTTCCATCGGGATAATGCAATATGGTATCGGGGATCATGCGACGCCCGGTCTCTTCATTCAATATGGCCTTTCCGGAACGGTCACGCAACGTAACCTGCTTTTCATAATGTACTCCTTCCTTCAATCCCTGGCTTTCCAGCAGTTCATCAAGTATCATTTCTCCCCAATTACCCTGCGTTTTGTTCTCATTACGCAAGGCATGAGCCAGTTTGTCGGCCTCGGCACCAATCTCCACCGTACGCTTCATCACTTCCTCTATGGCCTTTTCAAGTGATGCCGTATTCTTGTTGTGCGTATCCCGGCTCTGATCCATTGCGGTCTTCATGTCGCTGATCGTTTCTTTCAGCGGACGTATAATGGCATTCATCTGCGTCGTGTTCTGCACAGAAAGTTCCTGCACGCGCTGCTTAAGCAGTTCCTGAGTGGCATTCTGCAATTGTTCACGTACCAGACGAAGCTGTTCCTCAAACTGACGGGTACGCATCTCGTTTTCTTTTCTGGTCTGGTCCTGAAGCAGGCTTAATTCCTTGCCGGCCACTTGCACATCGGCTGTCAATTGTCTGTTTTCCGATTCCAACTGAACATTTTTCTGCTTCAGACTTTCACATTCTTCCTCACGTAATACCAAAGTGGCACGCAAAGGAGCGACCTTCGTTCTCATCCACAAATAAGCTACGACCAAACCGGCCAACAAACCGGCCGCCGCTGATATCATCCATTCCATCTTATGACTGTATTATTTTTTAGTTTTAAAAATCAACGGTACAAAGAAAACCATAATTTCAGAATTTCTCAAACCTGCAACACGCTTTTTTCAGTTCCGGCTTTGACTGTTAGTTCCAATCCTGCTATCTTTGCAGACAGGCATCTGTCAGACTGGCAACCGATGTCTGTATCCTAAAACTTTTTGTATCATTTAATATCTTTTGATTTTATGGAACTTATTGCCTCACATCCCACTGATCCCCGGTATCACCTTGCTGAAGAACTGCTTCTTCAAGCCTTTCCCCCCGAAGAGCGAAGATCGCTGGAAGAAATCAGGAAACTGATGCTGAATGAAAAAAAATTCCGCCCGCATCTGATCATCGAAAACGGACAGTTTGCCGGTATCCTGAATTATTGGGAACTTGACGGCTTTATCTATGTTGAACATCTGACTACAGACCCCGCACTCCGCGGTGGCGGAATAGGCGGAAGGGCTCTTGACCTGCTGTCTGCACAAAGCAGCCTTCCCATTGTGCTCGAAGTAGAACATCCCGATACGGAAATAGCCGGACGGCGTATAGGATTCTACCGTCGTCACGGATATACGCTGTGGGAAAGAAAAACTTATATCCAACCGCCATACGGTGACGATCTGCCATGGCTTCCGCTACTGCTGATGGTCAATGGCCGGCTTGAGGAAGAAAAGGATTTCGAACGGATCAGAAAAGACATTTATGAGACGGTCTATCATAAACAGGTCTGCGATATCCCCTCAAAAATATAAACCGAATCCATCATACGGCTTGCATCAGGATCGAAACGGATGCAAGCCGTCATCATCGACGGAACAACAACATCCGTTACTACATTTTTTTGCAAAAGACGCATAAAACAATTCAAATAGATACTAAATTAAGCCTTAAACTAACTTTTCAAAAACAAAAAGGGCATTTTGATTAATATTTTTGTATTTTTGCATTTCAAAAATATTTTTATACGGAAATGCACATTCTAGAGACATTAAGCAAAGCCATCGAAACATGCAGCAACTTCCTGTGGGGATGGCCCATGATCATCATGCTGCTTGGCACCCACCTGTATCTGACCGTCAGGCTACGTTTTCCACAACGCAAGATATTCAAGGCCATCCGACTTTCCTTACAGTCGGACAAATCGGCTTCAGGAGATGTCAGCCAGTTTGGCGCACTGGCAACCGCACTGGCCGCCACAATCGGCACGGGCAATATTAT
>OJNH01002029.1_pt1 | contig 14690 bp, 13 predicted proteins | sample 1597361 | NCBI WGS metagenome assembly OJNH01 (sample SAMEA2452136, study PRJEB22498) | human gut metagenome | biome: human feces; feature: human gut; material: feces | place: Australia | collected 2012
GATACAATATACCCAAATATATATGTTCTATAATAGTCAGTTTTAATTATAAATAATAAGAATACATTTACAATAAATATAAATATTGTATCTATATTTGTGAATTTAGAATATTTGTCAAATTGTCCAATAGCTTGATATATTTTTTTTAAATATTCTGCAATATTTATAGGAAATATTACTATTGAACATAATAATAATATTTCATTTCTTAAACAAATTGATATTATTACAGCAACTATCGCTATTACTAATTGGAATATTTTAAAAGTTTTAAATTCTTCTAATATTTCTGTTTTTTTTATTGTTTCAATATTTTTACCACCAATTCTTAAATACATACCATCAGAAAAACCAAAGTGTAATACACCTATATATGTAATATACACTTGAAATAACTTTATATTTGCATAAGAATCTATTGATAATATTTTAGGTAATACAAAACCAGTAAAAATACTAATTACTAATTTTATTATATAGGAAATAAATACATATACTACTCCTTTTTTTATACTCATCTATTTTCTCCCTAAAGCTACATTTATATATATATATAATATTTATTATATTAAAATCCAATCTTTATCATATATTAAATCTGTATATTCAAACTTGTTCCATTCTTTAGGTGCTATAACAATTTTGTTTTCATTTCTTGATAAATATTGTGCCCACCAACTAAATGTACTATTTGAAATAATAAAATGTTTACAAGAATACATCAATCTTATTTTTTCCCATATAGGATCATTTCCATTTTCAAATTTTGTATTAGGTGGGAATTTCATATTTTTTTTACACCAGTCTATATCATCTGAAAAAACTATATATTGAGGTTTCTCAATTAATGTGTCCATTTTTTCTATTGCTTTTTCAAAATACTCTGTAGTACATATATAGTAATTCTTCACAAATCTAGTGTTCAAAAAATCTCCTCTTCTTATAGTTATACATACTGAATTTTTTTCTTTTATTATATTATATAAGCTTTCATTTTCTTTTCTTTCTTTTTTTATAGGTGTATAATTATTAAAATTAATTTCTTTATCTTTTGTATAATATCTATTTTCCTCATAATATCCCCAAAAAATAATATTACTCGTTTTAGATTTATAAAGTTCTTTCATACCAGGTATATAATAATATAAACCATTTGTATTCAATTTTTTTTGTAAAAATTCTATCAAAAAATCATAATCTTTTTGAGTTAATTTTCTTTTTTTTATTTTAGCCTTTAATCTTATTAATTTATTTATGACTTTATAAATAAAATCATAAATTCTCTGATTTCCTTGAAATTTCACTTTATTTATTTCTTCTATATTATTAATCTTAAAGTTTGTTAACTCGTTTTTAAAACTTTCATCACTACATTTTTGCTTTTTTAAATTTTCAAAAGATATATATATTATTTCATCCAAGTTATTCTCTATAATATAATTGTTTACAAATGCATATTGAAAGAACTGATTTCCAGTTCTTCCATGTATTTTTAACTGAATCACGTATTTTCTCCTCATTCAACAATATTCTTTTTATTCCTTTTTTTAGCTATAATTATATATTTCCACTCCATTAATCTACTAAATATAAGTCTAGTAGAATACTTAAAATTCAAAAGTAAAAAAAACATATATATGTAATATTTTACTTGTTTTTTACTCATATATTTACAGCGTTTTTTTATTTTAGTATAAAAATTATAATTTTTGATTTTCTTTTCAAATTCTCTTGAATTTATAAACTTTTCAATCATATCTTCCGAAACAATTAAATCTTTATTTTTTCTGTAAAATTTTCTTATATAAATTGAGATTAATTCCTGTTTACCAGAATTACTTATACAAATTCCTTGTGGTCTAATTCTATATTTCAAAAGAATTTCTTGTACATTTCCAATTTTAATATTATTGTTAACTGCCCTTAACAGAAAGTCATAATCTTCACATGAAAAAATATTAGTATATCCATTTAATTTTAGAAAAACTTCCTTTTTGCCAAAAAATGTAGAATGTGGTACACAATTTTTTATAAATAGCATTTTTCTTATATCTTCTACATTTTCTGGATAGAATTTTTTTTTAAAAATTTTTTCGTTTGCAAAGTCTACAATGTTTGAACCACACAAATCATATCCTTTTTTCTTTAAAAATTCAATTTGTTTTTCAAATCTCATTGGCATAGATATATCATCTGCGTCCATTCTTGCAATATATTCTCCTGTTGCACATTCTAAACCTTTATTTAAACTTTTAGGTAATCCTATATTTTCATCATTAACAATTAATTTTATTCTTTCGTCTTTATATTTTTTTATATAATCAATTCTCCATTTTTCTACCGGATTATCTATAATAATAATAAATTCAAATTTTTTATATGTTTGTCCAAGAATTGATTCTATAGATTCTTTTAATTCTTCTTCATTTTCATTATAAACAGACATTATTACACTTATTTTTTCCATTTTTGCATTTGCTGATATTTCAGCAATCACTCCTTTTCTATATCCTACTCAAAAGCAAATCTTATACTGCACCTTCCATTTTTATAACCGAACCTACTGTTTTTAATAAAATTATTAAATCTTGTTTTACAGAGAAATTGTCAACATATGTAGCTTCCATTATAACTCTTTCTTCATAATTTGTGTTGCTTCTACCATTTGCAGCCCAATTTCCCGTAATTCCTGGTTTAACTGAAAGTATTTTGTCTTTAACTATTCCAAACTTTTCTATTTCATCATTTCCAACAGGTCTTGGTCCGTACTAAACTCATCTCTCCTTTTATTACATTTACAAACTGAGGAAATTCATCTAAACTTGTTCTCCTAATAAATCGTCCTATTTTTGTTATTCTTGGATCATTATTTAATTTTCGATTTGATATCCATTCTTTTCTTGCTTTTTCATCTTCTTCCAATAATTTTTCCAATTTTATATCTGCATCTATACACATACTTCTGAATTTATACATTTTAAACTTTTTGCCATTTTTTCCTATTCTTATCTGAGAATAGAATAATGGTCCAAAATCTCCAGAAATAGTATTTGCTATAAATATTACTATTGCAATTGGAACTAATAGTATAATTCCTACAATAGCTCCAATTATATCTATAACTTTCTTTATTATTAAATTTACATATTTTGATATTATATTTTGATTTACCGTTATTACATTTATAAATTGCATATTTTTCACATTTCCAATCTATAACTATTCAAAGTTTTTTACAAAACATTTCAAATTAATTATATCTTTGTACTAATTTTTTTTCAATACTTTTTTCTTTTATTCTTTTCTTTTTATACTTGAAATTTCTACCAAAACTTTTTCAATTTTAACGGAAGCCTCCGGCCACCTCTACCACCGCCGAAAGAACCTCCTCCTCCGCCACCAGAAGAGAATCCTCCACCTCCTGATGAATATCCTGATATTCTTTCTCTAGCTGTATATATTCCTTTATCTAAACTTGTATTTATAAACATAACACTATCATAAGACACAAAATTAGATTGTTGAATAATTTGTGGATATATATCTTTAAATTGTTTAGAAACCTTTTTAGCAATTCCCATAATCTGTGCAAAAATCAAATATTCCTCAAATAATTGGACTTCAACTGCTTTCCTATCTTTTATAAGTGTATATTCATTTAAATATTTTCTTAATCCTGCAAGTTCAATGGCTTCCTGTTTCAACTCATATGTTGCTATATATTTTTTCCTTTTTCCTTTAATTTTTTCTTCAATCAATCCTTGATTTACAAGTTTATCTCTTTCATCATCTATTACCTTGTCTAACCAAGAAACAATTTTTGAATAATTAAAATCACACCATATTTCAAGTTCTTTACCCTCTAATATTCCATCTTCACTTGCTTCATACATCATATCAAACAATTCTTTTTCTTTAGACTCTAAAAACATTTCAGAATTATTTCTTGTAAAAACAATAGCTATATTTTCTTTTTTCAAGCTTGTAGACCTTTCTTCTATTCTAACTATTCCGTCTTTTAACCATTTTAGAATTATTGCACCTAAAATATTAGTTTTTTCTTTTACTATATCATATTGATACCCTATATAATATGCTCTAAATATATCTCTTTTACATGGTATATCTCTAAAATACGGTATTATCTTAGGAATTTTCTTTCCCTCTTTTCCATAATCTAATCCTTTTGTCATATTAAATGCATGCACTAATAAAATTATAATTATAACAAATGCCCCAAATATTACCACTAATATTGCAATAACATATCCAATAGATATGTCTTCCTCTGTATATTCGATCGCTCCCTCTTGTGCCATATTATAATAATTATCAAAATCATAATCTAATTTATTAATCGCATTAAATGTTCCTAATGGAAATTTAACTAAGATTGTCATATATTCATTTTTTTCTAATGTACCATCTGATTTCATTTCAATATACCCATCATATACATATGCAGTTCCACCATAGTTTCCATATCCCCAGACATCAGTTGTATCTTCAATATCAAAATTTGTATGAATCTTGATATATGCATTTCCTATTGAATTTGAAAATTCGTATGGTATTAATGTCCAATATATCATTTGTGCATCTGTTGTTTCTGATACAAAATTTGTAATTGTGTATTTTGCTGTATAAGTATGTGAACCATATTGGCTTATTCCCCAGCAAAGTTCAACTCCATTTGAAATTACATTTATTCCACATTTATTTGCTTTACTTTGTAGTGTTCCTGATGTATCCCAAGATGATAATTCCTCATATTGTGTATTTCCATCCATTACTGTTAAATCTTTTATTACTGAATTTCCTAAATTATAATATGGATGATATACCTCTGTTCCTTGTGTTACATTACACCTCCAAGTTTCTGTTACTGTTGCATCTCCATTATCATCAATAAATATATCCATAGCAATACTTTGTATTGAATTTGCTTCTACTTTGTTTCCTATTGAAAATAATGCAAGTGAAAATATAAAAATAAATAATATTTTAATCGTCTTTTTCATAGACCTCCCCCTTTTCGGCTAAATTATCTCATAACATAAAAAATTTATCAATACATTTTTATATTTATTGAATTTTCTTCATTTTTATGCGATAATATAAGCATTTAGAAGCTAAATTTGGCAACACATAAGTGCCTAAAGAAAGGAAAAATAGAAATGGACAACAATTTAAAGAAATTAGAATTTGACAAAATATTAGAAAAAATATCAAATTTTTGTAAAACACATATAGGAAAAAATTATGTATCAGAATTAAGACCATCACAAGATAAAAATAAAATTCAAAAAATGTTAGATGAAACTTCACAAGGAGTAATATTAATTCAACGAAATAGTACTCCACCACTTGGTGAAATTGCTGACATAACAGTTTATTTAAAATCTTTAGACAGTTATGGAACTCTTAGTATAAAAGCTTTACTTGAAATTCAAAATATATTGCAAATGTCTGCAAATTTGAAAAACTATTTTGAAAAAGATTATCTTGAAACATCTAATTTTTCTGAAATATCTCAATATTTTATTGATTTATATGTAAACCAAAGTGTTGTACAAACTTTTGCAAAATCAATTATTGACGAAGACACTATTGCAGACTCTGCGTCCTCAAAATTACAAGATATTCGTAGAAAAGAACGCAAAGTTGAACAAGATATACGTTCAAAACTTAATAGTATTTTACATTCTTCTACTTATTCAAAATATATTAGAGAAAACCTTGTAACCATTCGTAATGGTCGTTTTGTAATTCCTGTAAAAGAAGAATACCGCAATTCTGTAAAAGGTTTTGTTCATGATATGTCAAGTAGTGGTTCAACAGTATTTATAGAACCAATAGCTGTATTTGACTTAAATAATGAACTTTCAAATTTACATATTGAAGAAGAACTTGAAATTGAAAAAATCTTACAAAACTTAAGTGGCCTATTATATCCATACACAAAAGAAATCGAAAATAATGTTAAATTAATTGGAAAGTTAGATTTTATATTTGCAAAAGCTCACTATTCTTTAAACTTACACTGTATAACACCTAAAATAAATGATGAAAAATTTATTGACTTTAAAAATGCACGTCATCCTTTAATTGATATGGCAAATGTAGTTCCAATTTCTGTAGAATTAGGGAAAGATTTCTCAAGTTTAATTATAACAGGCCCAAATACAGGCGGAAAAACCGTAACATTAAAAACAATAGGTCTTTTATCTGCTATGGCATGTAGTGGATTAAATCCCTGCAGATGAACATTCTAGTTTTTATGTATTTGACCATATTTTTGCAGACATAGGTGATGAACAAAGTATTAGTGAATCATTAAGTACATTTTCATCACATATGAGTAATATAGTAAAAATCACACAATTTGCAACAACTGACAGCCTTATACTTGTTGACGAATTAGGTTCTGGAACAGACCCTCTTGAGGGTGCACATCTTGCAATAAGTATTTTACAATATTTTACTGAAAAAAAATGTCTTACTATAGCCACATCTCATTATCAAGAATTAAAAAAATATGCACTTGTAACACCTGGTTTCAAAAATGCTAGCGTAGAATTTGACATAGAAAATTTAAAGCCAACTTATCGTCTATTAATTGGTATACCTGGAAAAAGTAATGCTTTTGCAATAAGCAGAAAACTTGGACTAGACAAAAATATTATAGAGCGTGCTTCTTCCATGATTGACAAAGAAACTGTAAACTTAGAAGACTTATTAAAAAATATTTATGATAGTAAATCTCAGATTGAAGATGAAAAAATTCGTACCTCTCTTGCTTTACAAGAAGCAGAAGAATTAAGAAATTCATTAAAACATCAGCATTCAAATGTTTCTAATAAAGAAAAAGAATTGATTGCTAATGCCAAACAAGAAGCAAAACAAATTTTAATTGACGCAAAGGAAACAGCAAATTCAATAATAAAAGACATGAATTCTGCCACATCTGCATCTAAAGCAAATAAACTTAGAAATACATTAAATGAAAAAATATCTTCTATAAATACAAATGTAGAAGATATTGAACTAGTAGATAATCTACTTCCTACTATATCACGAGAGAAAATAAAGCCTGGTTTAAATGTATATGTAAGTAATTTGAAAACAAATGGTGTTATCGTTTCTAATATATCAAAAGATGAGACTGTTCAAGTTCAAGTTGGTATAATGAAAACGAAAGTTGATATAAAAAATTTACAAGAGATTGCAAACTCTAAATCATCTTTATCTGAAAAAAAATCAAAAAGTTCTTCTTATATGGGACGATCATCATTAAAATCACAAAATGTAAGTCAAGAAATCAATCTTTTAGGTCTTACAGTTGATGAGGCTATTCCTATTGTAGATAAATATTTAGATGATTGCTATATTGCAAAACTTTCTCCTGTTCGCATTGTGCATGGTAAAGGTACTGGTGCTTTACGTAATGGTATTCATCGTTATCTTAAGTCTAATAAAATCGTTGATAGCTTTAGACTTGGTACTTTTGGAGAAGGTGAAATGGGTGTAACTATTGTTAGTTTAAAATTATAAAAATATGACCATGTGTATTTATTAATAATATACATGGTCACAATTTAATCATTTTTAAATTTCCATTTGACTTCCTAAAAAAGATGCAGCTGATTGAGCAACTTTCTTCTCTACTTCATTCATTTTTGTATTAGATTCTTTAGATAATAAAATTACAGTTCCTATTGTATCTCCATTTGATATAATTGGATATACAACCTGTGCATTATACTTTCTTTCATTATTATCATTTTTAGTTATTGGAACTGCAACATCACTATTTTCTTTACTTGTATAAACCTCTTTATCCTCCATTAACTGTTCTAATTCTTCACTCACATTTTGTTCCAAAAATTCTTTTTTAGAACCACCTGAAATTGCTATTACAGTATCTTTATCAGTTATACATGCGATATGTCCTGTAGTTTTTGACAATGTCTCTGCATATCCTGTTGCAAATTCTGACAATTCACCTATTGGCGAATATTTTTTCAAAATAACTTGCCCTTCTCTATCTGTAAATATTTCTAAAGGTTCACCCTCTTTTATACGTAAAGTTTTTCTTATTTCTTTTGGTATTACTACTCTACCTAAATCATCTATTCTTCTTACAACTCCTGTTGCTTTCATTAATCTTCCTCCTTTTTGTTTTCTAAGTATATTCTTATTATGACAAAAAAGGGAAAAAATATACACTTGGGTTTTAAATTTTATTCAATTTAAAATTCAAACAATCTGCACTAATTAGTTTAAATTCTATTCCTTCAACTTCACCTTCAATAGCATCATTTATAGAAGCTCCATGCAAATGTCCATAATAACATTTTTTTACATTGTATTTTTTCATTAACTTCACAAATTCTGCTTCTTGTTCTGAAGTTATTTTAGCTTTGGTAATTGGAGGATAATGCATAAAAACTATTATTTCTTTATCTTTTCCGTATTTATTTATTCCATCTTGTAATGAAATTTCTAATCTTATTAATTCTCTATTTATAAGTTTTTTATTCATTTCTTCATCAGCAATACTCCAACCTCTTGTCCCGCATAAAATCTTATTTTCAAATTCAAAACTATTATTATATAAAAAATCAATATTTGCAAAATTATTTTCTTGTAAAAATCTTTTCATATTAGTTACAGTTGTCCACCAATAATCATGATTTCCTTTAAGCATAATTTTTTTTCCAGGTAAATTATTTAAATAGTTAAAATCTAATTTAGTATTTTCTAAATACGTTTCCCATGAAAAATCACCTGGTAAAACTACCAAGTCATATTCCTTTACTTTTTTTATCCAATCTTTTCTTATTTTTTCTTCATGACCTGTCCAATTATCTCCAAATATGTCCATTGGCTTAGGAACCCTAAGCGATAAATGTAGGTCAGCTATTACAAATATTGACATATTATTTTTTCCTTTTCTATTCTCCTATTTTCAAGTTTGGTACTGCATTTAATGTATTTTCTGATAAATCACCATGAAGATATCTATAATATCCAGCAGATGCTATCATTCCTGCATTATCTGTACATAATTTTAAATCTGGTTTATATATTTTTATTCCTTGTTTTTCTAGTTTTTCAAACTCATTTCTTATGTGCGTATTTGCTGATACTCCACCAGCTAATACTACTTTTTTTATTCCTGTTTGCTCAATCGCTTTTGTTATATTTTCAATTAATTCCTCTGTTACAGCCTTTTCGAAACTCATACATAAATCTTCTTTACTTACTTCTGGATTTTTATGATGTAAGTTTATTACTGCTGTTTTTATTCCACTAAAACTAAAATCTAGATTTTCAAAATGTGTTTTTGGAAATTTTATTGTAGCATTACCTTTTTGTGCTAATTTATCTACTTTTGGACCACCTGGATATCCTAGTCCAACAACTCTTGCTACTTTATCAAATGCTTCTCCTATTGCGTCATCACGAGTTTTTCCTAAAACTTCCATATCACAATAATCTTTTACATAAACAATTTGTGTGTTTCCTCCTGATGTTAACATACATAAAAATGGTGGCTCCAAATCTTTATGTGTTATATAATTTGCTGAAATGTGTCCTTCTAAATGATTTACTCCCACTAATGGCTTATTTAATGCATATGCTAATCCTCTTGCATATGAAACTCCTACAAGTAATGCTCCTACTAAACCTGGTCCATATGTTGGTGCTATTACATCTATATCTTTAAAACTTATTTTTGCTTCTTTTATTGCTGTTTTTGCTACTCTTGATATTGCTTCTATATGATTTCTTGATGCAATCTCTGGTACAACTCCTCCATATTTTTCATGAATTTTTATTTGTGTATCTATTACATTTGATAAAACTTCTCTACCATCTTTTACAACTGCTACAGAAGTTTCATCACAACTTGATTCTATTCCTAAAACTATCATTTTTTGCCCCTTTACTAAAGTCCAAATATTTTTAATGCTAAGTTTACTATTCCACTTGTTATACTACTTATTATTGGTGAAATTAAATTACTTGCTATTCCTGTTATCCATATAATTAAAAATATAAAGTAAAATGTTTGCTCATGTTCTATAAACCATGATTTTGCATTACTAGGTAATATTGGTAAAAAGATTTTTGAACCATCTAATGGTGGTAATGGTATTAAATTAAACACACCTAATCCAATATTCATTGTAATTATACTTGCAATTATTGCAAAAATTATACTTCCTATTTTTGTTATTAAAAAAGCATAATCTGTAAATTTTATTATTGCACAATATATAAGTGCAAATATAATTGCTGTAATAAAATTCATTAATGGTCCTGCAAATGATACTATTGCATCTGCTTTTTCTACAGATATATTTCTATTATAATTTCTTGGGTCTATTTGTACTGGTTTTCCCCATCCTATATGTGCAAATAATAACATTGCTAATCCTAATGGGTCAACATGGTCAAATGGATTTAAGCTAAGTCTTCCTTGTCTTAATGGCGTGTCATCTCCTAATTTGTATGCAACAAATGCATGACCAAATTCATGTACTGTTATTGCTAATAATACCGCAGGAATTGATAATATTAAATTAAATATTCCATCTGTTCCATAACTTGCTAATGAAATTAATACCAATATTCCAATTATAATATATAATGTTTTTTTATCAAAATTAAATCCAAACATAAATATCTCCTATCTTTTTTCTTTTATACTATATCATATTTTATATACTAATGCAACAAAAATGTAAAAAAGAGAGAGCGAAATATAACTTCACTCCCCCCTGAGGTACAAAATGATGACTATAACTTATTAGCCAACAATCTTGTTAAGGTTAACAATCTCCGCAATATCTTCTGCGTTTTCCGCACACTCCAAGAAGAACGCTCTAAGTTTATCGGTACGCTCACGAGACATTTCCTCTGAAATTAATGATTCAACGTATTCCAGCATCTCATTCAAGAGAGAAATCAACTCCGTGCGAGTACAGTCATGCTTTCTTACAGCATTTGCATTCTTTTTTATAACGGATGTCCAGTTTCCAACAGCCTCTAACTGGATGACTTTTGCCGTATTTTCCATCAGTTCCGAAATGTTTTTTACAGCAGTGTCCACCTCTTCTGCAGTCTCTGCTACCCTAAGTCTCGTCTTTACAGCAGTTACTTCCTCACAGAAGTACTCACAGCATTCTTTCCGTGTCATTTCACGGATATTGCAGTTTTTATCACACGCTATGTTCTTGTCGTTTTCCATGTTGTTGTCCTCCTTTACGTACGCTCAATTAGCTGTACGTTTTTTTCAGCTTCTTGTTTTTCTGTTACTTTGTTATTGTAACACATTATGTGGATTTGTGCAAGTATTTTCAAAAATAAATGTAATTAAATTGTAATATTATTGATTACTAGTTAATCGTTTTAATTAACTTTTTAAAATTCAAAACTATTAATAAATTTATTAATTTCATTTTTTAAATTATTATATTCGATTTCTCTTCCATAAAATGATAACTCATAAATTCTATCATTTGCCTCCACATATATTTCTTGTTTTGTATATAAAGTTTCCCCATCTGTATCTTCAAAAATCACTTGATAACCTTTTTGATTATTAATTTTAATTTCAGAAGTACTTTTTACCTCAAAGTATTCCTTTTCATTATCTTTTTTGTCTTTTTTCACATATTCTTCTAATGTATAATTTGTTTTTACCGTTCTTACATATATTGAAGATGTATATTCAGAATTTGTTGTAGGTGGAATTTCTAATTCTAATGCTCCTAAATATACACTATTTGATCCCACTCTACTAGTATCTAGTTCTGGAATTAATGTCCAATTTTCGTTATACTTAAAACTATAATCTTCAGTTTTATATTGCTTCCAATTTGAATTTTCTTCTTTTTTTTCAACTGCTTTAGATATATCAACAGGTATTGTTGCAACTTTTTCAAATCTATCTCCATCAATCATTTTTAAATATACTTCTATTGTTATTTTAGAATCTTTATTTATTTTTCCACTAATTAATCTATCATTATATTTTATTTCATCATATTGTCTCTCTTCGTCACCTAATGTTGCAATTTCTTCATTTTTTTCATCTAATATTCTATAATATTTTTCAAAAGCATCACCATTATAATTTGTTTTATCTGTTTTTATTTTTAATATATTTGTATAAGAACCTGAAATAAATTCTGTTACAGTTACATATACATTCTTTTTTATCTGATAATTTTTTGGTTCTTCAAACTTATATGTTTTAGAATTTTCAAGTTTACTTACATTAATTTTTTCTTCAAAATTCCAAGTATCTTCATATGTTTTACCATATTCAGCATATGCAGAGTCTATATCTTCAACTTCTGTATATTCTCTTATTGTTTTTAATTCTGCATTTATTTTTATATTTTTTGTATCATCTATTTTTATTTCATTAACATCAAATATTTGATAATATATAAATGATGTATCTGATTCTTTGTCTATTGACTTATTTATAGGATTAACTGATAAATCATTAATTTTATATTGCCCCTCTACCTCAATCCATGCATCTGGATTTATATTTGGAATTTCAATTCTATACCCTACAATTAATGTTGTTTCATCCATTGCACCATCTAGTAATTTTATTTTAACTTGACTTTTGTTTACTTCATCATCAAATTTTGTTGCATTTTCTTCATATTTACTATTTATTCCAATATTCTTTAATAATGGAGAAATAAATGTCTCTGTACCATTTACATGTGCATATGTACACCCTCCAAAAAACATTACTAATATTGAACATGCTGCGATTGATACTCTTTTTATATAATTACTTGTTTTTAATTTTTTATTTTTTTCTTCCATATTTACCTCACTTTCAAAGTTCGAAAATAGTTGATTTATTTTTTCAGGCATATATACATCTTCTTGCATTTGTTTTTTTAATAATTTATCAAATTTATCATCATTCATTTTAAATCTCCTCCTTTTCTAACTTTTGTTTTAAAATTTCTCTCGCTTTTGAGAGTCTTGATTTTACTGTTCCCTCTGGAATATTTATAATTTGTGATATTTCTTTTACAGAATAATTGTCATAATAATATAAAATAGTAATTAATTTTAAATCTTCATTTAAATATTTCATTGCTTCTTTTATTCCGTACTCATCAACTTCGTATTCATCATATTGAGCTAATTTCATATCATTCTCAACATTTTCGTCTATTGGTATAACATTATTTCTATTTTTTCTTAGCAAATCATAACATTTATTAATTACAATTCTTGTTGCCCACGTCGAAAAATATTTTTTTTCTTTTAATTGTTCATAATTTTGATACATACCTATTAAAGCCTCTTGTAGTGCATCATAAATATCATCATCATTTTTTAATATTATTTTTGCTGTTTTGTAAAATTTAAGTTTGTTTTCTTCTATAAGTTTTGTAAACTCATTTTTTCCATTTAAAGATTTTATTTGTATAATGGCCATTTTACAACTTCCTTTCTATTTTCATTTGTTAGACGTTCTATTTTGTGTTTTGGTTCATTTTTTTTGAAAAAATAGAACATATTTATAAATATGTCCTATTTCATCTATTTTAAATGCTATGTAACCTTTGTATAATTTTCTCCCATAAAGCAATATGTTTTTTAGTTTAAAGGTCTCATTGTTGGGAATAACAATACATCTCTTATTGAAGCTGAATCAGTTAATAACATAACTAATCTATCTATTCCTATTCCAAGACCACCTGTTGGAGGCATACCATATTCAAGTGCATTTATGAAATCTTCATCCATCATATTAGCTTCTTCATCTCCTGCTTCTCTTGCTTCAACTTGTTTTTTGAATCTTTCATATTGGTCTATTGGATCATTTAATTCTGAATAAGCATTTCCATATTCTCTACCACCAATAAATACTTCAAATCTTTCTGTTAATCTCTTATCACTTGGTTTTCTCTTTGTTAATGGTGATACTTCTACTGGATAATCATATATAAATGTTGGTTGTACTAATGTTTCTTCTACAAATTCTTCAAAAAATGTATTTATTATATCCCCTCTTGTTTTCTTGATTGGATCTATTTCTATTTTCTTTTCTTCTGCAATCTCAATAGCTTGTTCATCTGTTTCAACTGTATTAAAATCAATACCTGTTACTTCTTTTATTGCTTCTATCATTGAAATTCTTTTCCATGGTGATTCTAAATCTAGTTCTGTTCCTTGATAGTTTATTTTAGCTGTTCCTAATACTTTTTGAGCTACTGTTCTGAACATATCTTCTGTTATATCCATCATATCATTGTAATCTTCATATGCTGCATATAATTCTATTGATGTAAATTCAGGGTTGTGTCTAATATCCATTCCTTCATTTCTGAATATTCTTCCCATTTCATATACTTTGTCATATCCTCCAACTATTAGTCTTTTTAAGTTTAGCTCTGTTGCAATTCTTAAATACATTGGTAAATCTAATGCATTGTGGTGTGTTATAAATGGTTTAGCTGTTGCTCCACCTGATATTGTGTTTAATATTGGTGTTTCAACTTCTAAATATCCTTTTTCATCTAATATTCTTCTAATTTCTGAAATTATTTTACTTCTTGTTTCAAAAGTTTTCTTAACTTCTGGATTCATTATTAAATCAACATATCTTTGTCTATATCTTAAATCTGGAT
>OJNH01002034.1_pt1 | contig 14682 bp, 15 predicted proteins | sample 1597361 | NCBI WGS metagenome assembly OJNH01 (sample SAMEA2452136, study PRJEB22498) | human gut metagenome | biome: human feces; feature: human gut; material: feces | place: Australia | collected 2012
AGAACTCGATTGTCCCCTCTTTCCGGGGTTATTTGATTAATATTTAACTGGTCCCGATTTTAACGGGACACTAATGATATTAATTTGTTATTTATTGTCTGTTTTTATAATACTTTGCATACCACTCAGCAAACCGTCTCAATCCTTCTCGCAGACTGGTATTGGGCTTAAATCCGAAGTCCTGCTCCAATGGTGTTGTGTCAGCATAAGTCACTGGTACATCACCAGGCTGCATGGGAACAAGTTCCTTGTGGGCTTCGAAGTCGTAGTCTTTGGGAAGTACTCCGGCACGGACCAGCTCTTCCTGAAGGATTGTCACGAAGTCAAGAAGGTTTTCGGGAGAGTTGTTGCCTATGTTATATACTTTATAAGGTGGGATGGGCAGACCGTCCTCGCCGTTCTGTTTTTCAGGGGCATGCTGCATGACACGAACCACTCCCTCCACAATGTCATCTACAAAGGTAAAGTCGCGTTTGCAGTTGCCATAATTGAAAATTTTGATAGTTTCCCCTTTAACAAGTTTGTTGGTGAAACCGAAATAAGCCATGTCGGGACGGCCTGCCGGACCATAAACAGTAAAGAAGCGAAGACCCGTTGATGGAATGTTATAAAGCTTGCTGTAGGCGTGCGCCATCAGTTCGTTGCTCTTCTTGGTTGCGGCATAGAGCGATACGGGATTATCTACTTTGTCGTCGGTGGAATACGGAACCTTTTTGTTGCTGCCATAGACAGAGGATGAAGAGGCATAGACAAGATGCTCGACTTCATGATGGCGGCAGGCTTCGAGGATGTTGTAAAATCCGATGAGGTTGCTCTGGATATAGGCATCGGGGTTGGTGATGCTGTAACGCACTCCTGCCTGGGCTGCGAGGTTTACAACTACTGCAATCCTATTCTCTGTGAAGACCTTCTCAACGGCTTCCTTGTCAGCGATTGAGGCATGAACGAAAGTCCAGTCACGATTCAATGCCTCTATTTCTTTCAAACGCTCCTGTTTGATATTCACATCGTAGTAATCGGTAATTGAATCAATACCAATCACTTTTATGTCCTGTACATCGTGGAAAAGACGCTTGACAAGGTTGCTGCCGATAAAGCCGGCGGCACCTGTTACAAGGACAGTCTTACCTTCCAAGTTGATATTATAATTTACCATCTTTTAGTCTCTTCTGAATATATCTCGTGTATATACTTTATCTTCTACATCTTTTAGACAGTCATCAAAGCGATTGGCGATGATGGCCTTGCTATGCGCCTTAAATTCATTAAGGTTATTAACTACTTTGCTTCCGAAGAATGTCGTGCCGTCTTCAAGTGTAGGTTCGTAGATGATTACCTCTGCGCCCTTTGCCTTGATGCGCTTCATGATGCCCTGGATGGCAGACTGGCGGAAGTTGTCAGAATTCGACTTCATCGTCAAACGATAGACACCTACAACGCAAGTATGCTCCTTGCTTGCTTCCCACTGTCCGTTTTCTGCATAATATCCTGCCTTACGCAACACTGCATCAGCAATGTAGTCCTTGCGTGTGCGATTTGACTCAACAATAGCAGACATCATGTTCTGAGGTACATCCTGATAGTTGGCAAGGAGCTGCTTAGTGTCTTTGGGCAGACAGTAGCCGCCATAGCCGAATGACGGGTTGTTATAGTGTGTGCCAATACGGGGGTCGAGACCTACGCCTTCGATGATGGCTTTCGAGTCAAGACCTTTTACTTCGGCGTAAGTGTCAAGCTCGTTGAAGTAGCTGACACGGAGAGCAAGATAGGTGTTGGCGAAGAGTTTGACGGCTTCCGCCTCTTTCATGCCCATGAAGAGTGTATCCACATTCTCCTTGATTGCGCCTTCCTGCAAGAGTGCGGCGAAAGTCTTGGCGGCTTCAATCAACATATCAACATCGGTAACTGATTCTATTGCCTTGTTCTCAGCTTCAAACTCGGGCTTGTTGATAATCTTGGGATAGCCTACGATGATACGGCTGGGGTAAAGGTTGTCGTAAAGGGCCTTGCTCTCTCGAAGGAACTCCGGAGAGAAAAGAAGGTTGAACTTCCTGACTCCTCTCTGCGCGTATTTCAAATAGAGGTTGCGGGTGTAGCCAACAGGAATGGTCGATTTGATGACCATAACGGCATCGGGATTAACCTCCAGCACCAAGTCGATAACTTCCTCCACATGAGTGGTGTCGAAGTAGTTCTTTACGGGGTCGTAGTTGGTCGGGGCTGCGATTACCACGAAGTCGGCATCCGCATAAGCTGACTTGCCGTCAAGTGTTGCCACGAGGTTGAGGGGCTTCTCTGCCAAATACTTTTCGATGTAATCATCCTGAATTGGCGAAATCCTGTTGTTTAGTTTTTCCACCTTTTCCGGGATTACATCTACTGCTGTCACATGATGATGTTGAGATAGCAATGTAGCTATGCTCAGTCCCACATAGCCCGTACCGGCTACTGCGACCTTAATGTCTTTAAAATCACGCATATATCATTTAGTTTTATTTGGTTACAACAATATTTAATGTGAGGCTGACGAATAAAGAAACATCGTCAATTGTCGGTTGTCACTTGGGGTTCAATATGTTATGTGGATTTACGCATAGAGGCAATGCCTTTGGTAATGCGATAATACACAGGGAAAATATGATTTGTTCAAAAAAGTACACAAAGTACACCTTTTCGCAGAAAAACTTAAGTATCGGTCTGGATATCAAGGGAATATGCATGGTGTACTACGGGTGTACTTTAGGTGTACTTTGGTGTACTTCTGCGGAAGTATATAGGAGGTTGAGTGTTAGTAATTCATAATTAAGAATTCATAATTCTTGCAAAGCAAGCGGCAAAGCCGAGCGCATAATTCGGTTGGATGGTGTTGTCGAGCGGGACGCTCGACCTCCTATCTTTTTACTCCTGCCTTTTTTACTCTTTTACCCTTTTACTTTTCATAACGAAAAGTCCTTTTTACTTTTTTACCCTTTTACTTTTCTACTCTTAAAAGTCCTTTTTACTCTTTTACTTTTAAACAAGGCTTCTTTGCTGTGCAAACAAGGCTTGTTTATGATGTAAAGAAGTCTTGTTTATGATGCAAAGAAGACTTGTTTGAAAGGCTGCGAAGAACAGCATTTTCTGACGATCAGGTGTCCGCGCTCGGCGAAACCGTGTCGGTGGCTACCACCTCAAAGTCCTCCTTGTGCACATTATTTATTGCCACGGCATAGCCGCCGAAATTCATTATGAGCTGACGGTCGCGCATGACACGCACGACATAGCCTTCCTGACCCTTGAACAGTCCGGTAAGGACGCGCAGCTTCACATGGTCTTTCGCGAATTTCACAAAGGGGTCGCGCAGGAATGTAACACGTTCCGGCGACTCTTCCATGATTCTCATGAAAGGGCGCATCAGACAGTCGGCAATAACGGCGGGTTTGCCGGTACTGCAATCGTTCACCAAGAAATATTGCGGGAAATTATGTTTCAGGAAAGACTTCAACTGTTCCGTCTTTCCCTGTAGGAAAACAAGACCGCTGACAGTGGGCTTTTCTTCTTTTATGATGCCCTTGCCGTTCGGTTTTTTCCTGTAATGCATTGTGCGATGAATGAAGCATTTGGGTTTGTAGCCACCTTCAAGCCTTCGGGTTTCGAGTTTCCTCTCAAAAGTTCCTGCCGACATGTGTTGTATAAAAATGTATCCCCATGGCAGTTCTTCTGCTTTCTTGTCAGAGCAAGGCGGTACAGCTTGGGAGGCAGTGTTTTCTTCGTCAGCCTTAACATTCGGATTATCAAAGCTTTGGCTTACACATCCATTTTCGTTTTGGGATATTTCTCCCACTTTCAGGACCGATTCGTCATCAGTCCCGACTATATGTATGCCCTTTGGAAAACACCTGTTTTCGTAACTTCTGTTTTCGTCGGCCATAGAAAGAGCAACAGAGCAATCCTGCGTCATTTTCCTCATTCTATTTTATGTAGCTGCTGGTTGTCATCACACGGGATGAGTGTGCCAGTTTCACAATAACATTGTCCATGATTTTAATTATATAAGTCAGTTTCAGAATGATTCGAACGTTTGACGAATCAAGTTCATGGATTGCCGGCATTTTCACGCTTCGGCTGTGAATTTGTGTCTCTACCTTTATCGTGTCTTCTTTTTGTAAAACACGAACTTCGACACAAAGGTACGGTTTTCTTTTTATTTCCCATCCTTTAACAGTGGTATTTTTTGCAAATTTCCGATTTTTTTGTTGAAACGCGCAAGCGGCAAATGGATTTCGCAAGCACAAAAGACTGGTTTTCAACACAAACCCATTCCGCCCCGGCCTTGCCATCAAAAACCACAAACGACACGGTGGATAAAGGTAGAAAAGTAAAAAGGACTTTTAAGAGTAAAAAAGTAAAAGGGTAAAAAAGTAAAAAAGGAGGGAGTAAAAAGATAGGAGGTCGAGCGTCCCGCTCGACAACACCATTCAGACGAATTAGGAATTAGGAGTTACGAAATAGGAAACCAAGCATGCGTTATATCCAATTGTTTATGAAACGTTAGTATAAAACTATTAGAAAGAAAATAAATTCCTTAGGTTTAACACTAACTTGTGTTTAACACCATGTATAAATCCTTGCGCATGGCACATGAAAAACCTCTTATGTGTGAAACGAACTTACACAGGTGTGGGCTATCTTTGCATCAGAATTTTTAATTGATATACAATGGAGAAGTTTGATATTAATAAAGAAATGGCGAAGTTAAAAGGACTGAACATTATCGAAAAATGCTCGGCTTTAGACGATTTGCTTGATGATTTGGAAGATGCCCAAGAGCAGATTATCTGTGCCAAGGATGAGATTTCCGAAGAATACGCCAACGTTTTTAAGAAGAAGTTCCACGAGGAGATAGCTTCCTTTATAGCGGAAACCTTCGATGGCAAGATTCCATATGTTGAAAAATATGGTTATCAAATCATGTATGACAACAGGCCCATTTATATAACCCTTTATTGTATTTGTGGTGAATGGTCTATTTGTCTTTTTGTAAAGAGTGGAAATGCAAAACATCTGATAAAACTTGCAGATGTTTTAGGTGTCAATATAACAGGGAATGGGGCATCTTTGAACTTAGAAGTTACAGAGAAAGATTTGCTTTCCAAGGTGAAGCAAATCCTGTTACTCTCAGACTCCTACGAAAAATGAATCTTTCATAAGGTAAGATTCTTATTTCATAAATCGAACATATACTTAAAAATAAAGCATTATGGACAAAACTATAAAAGAGCAATTGGATAAGATGGAAAACCGTTTGAATGATGCTTTGGATTATGACCACTTCTATGATCCTGAGTTTGACATGGATGAGTTTCAATCAGAGGTTTGTTCCTTTGAGAGAGACCTGAACGAGCTATTGGAGTTTAATCGTGAACATCTTCAAATTCCAGAACTAGAGAAGATTTGTTCCATCCAGAAGAAAATCAAACAGGTGAAGGATGAGTATGAATTCTATGATCCTGAGTATTAGAGAAGCGTCATGTTCCCAAATGGTGAGGATGAGGAAGAGGATGATTTCGCCTTCTAAATATAGACAAGTATGGAAAATAAATCTTATTTGAGAACCATATTGGGAGGAACGGATTTTAGAAGTCTTTCCCTCATGGAGAAAATGGTATGTATTAATGTAGTGCTATTATGGTTATGCAAACGTCGTGTAAAAAAGGTATGGAGCAGATGGACTTGCTCCAAGCATTCGAAATAATCGTAGATAAGGCAAAGAATTCTTCTCTGGGTGAGAAGTTCTATGAGGAGGCTGATTCATATCTTGGATTTGTCTCCGATAAACTGGACATATCCAAGCGTGCCAGTGCCATCATGGCCTTGTTTGCCGACAGATGCGATGACAGTCACATCCAGTTCTCGGACTTTACGGATTTCTTGGGCTGCCGCATCCTTAGCTTGCTTCGATATGCCAATGAAATCCAAGAACTTGTTGACAAGGAATATATCTGCCGCAATAGGGATGAAGGTTTCTATTATACCATCCCAATGGAGGTGATGGAGGCATTTCAGCAGAATCAACGTTATATACCCTCTGATGTGGAGGAGCTTACAGCCAGGGAATTGTTTGACAAGTTCAATGAACTGTTCACAAAATGCCGTCGCAGGAAACTTGACAGGCAAATATTGAAAAAGAAGCTCAGGGCATTGGTTCGCAAGAATGAGAACCTGGCTTTTGTCAAGGCCATGTCTTCATTTGACATAGATGAGGAGGATACAGAATTTTCTCTTTTTCTGTTGTTCTGTACACTCTTTGTCATAGATGGTGATGACGATATCCGCTATCACGACTTGGAATTTCTCTACGAGGATGGAGAGGCTGACTGGAGATGGGCAAAGAGAGGCTTGAGTCAAGGTGATCACTTGTTTTTTGTGGAGAAGTTCATTGAATATACCAATGACGATGGCTTTGTGGATAGAGAGTCGTTCAAAATTACGGATGATGCCAAGAAACAGCTTTTCTCGGAACTCAACCTATCATCCATGCGTGGTTCTCGCCCGAAGGGTGGCATGCTATCCTTTGAGGACATCAGCCCCAAGCAAATATTCTACAATAGCAAGGAACAAAGGCAAGTGGAAGAATTAACTTCCCTCTTGGATGAGGAGCATTTCCAGCGTATCAAAAATCGATTGAAAGAAACCAACTTCAGAAGCGGCTTTGCCTGCCTTTTTTATGGTGCGCCTGGTACAGGAAAGACAGAGACTGTGCTTCAGATAGCCAAGAAGACTGGCCGTGACTTGATTCAGGTGAACGTTTCAGAGGTTAAGAGCATGTGGGTAGGCGAGAGCGAAAAGAATATCAAGGGCATCTTCGATGATTATAAGAAGAAGGTGAAACAATTTGCCAAGGCACCCATCTTGCTTTTCAACGAGGCAGATGCCATCATCGGCAAGCGTCAGGTGGGGGCGGAAAGAGCCGTTGAGAAGATGGAAAACAGTATTCAGAATATCATCCTTCAGGAGATAGAACAGTTGGATGGCATCCTCATTGCCACGACCAACCTCCCAGAGAACATGGACAAGGCCTTCGAGCGCCGTTTCCTCTATAAAATACAGTTTGAGAAGCCAGACTTGAATTGCCGTACTCAGATTTGGCAAGCGATGATTCCGCCTTTGAATGATGCCGATGCCAGTTACCTGGCGGGCAAGTATGATTTCAGCGGTGGTGAAATAGAGAACATCGCCCGTCATTTTACCATCCAGTCGATATTGCATGGCAAGTCTGAGAACATGGTCAAATCCCTTGCTGAGTTTTGTGAAAATGAAAGACTGGAAGGGAGTCGTACCAAGAGAAAAATTGGATTCTAACGGCTGATATATAACAAAAAAGGTATGGAGAAGTATATATTTTTAGATTTTGATGGAGTAATCAATACTCCAAAAGGTAAATTTGCTAAGAAAGCTGTAGCCAATTTGCTCCATTTGGTGGAAAGAAGTGATGCCAAGATCATCATTTCTTCCACTTGGCGATTGCAAGGCATGGAGTACATACAGAAGTTGTGGCAGGAACACCACTTGCCTGGCGAAGTTATAGGCTTGACACCTTCTTGCAATTCCATTAACTTTAGCAATGTATATGGGCAGGAGGAATGGCAAGGCTTACATGGATGTAAAGGCTTGGAGATTGCAGAATGGTTGAGATTGAACGCTAAAGAGCCTTATCGTTATATAATTCTTGACGACGAGGAGGATTTTCTGTTTTCTCAACGAGAACATCTTGTGAAAGTTGAAGGTAGCAAAGGTCTTGATGAGGCTGATGTGAGAGCAGCAATTCAAATTTTAAATACCAAAGAGATTAGTCAAATGAAACGTTGGTTTTATGATGCCCTAAAATTTATTGCGGTCTATATCCTTATGGTGATGCTTTTCATGGCTTATTTTTACTGGTATCCAGAAAAAGAGATGAACAACATGAATCGTCGTGCCCTTATGTACCAAGAGTGTTTGCGTAGTCATTTTCATTGGCAAAAATAATAACTTCTACAATAATTTAGATAGAATTTCGTTTCTAAGGTAAACAATTATAGTTTATAATGCGATGAATGATATAATCAATATTCTAAACCAAGTTCGAATAGTTTCACGAAAAATAAAAGAACAAAGAAAAGAAAAGTTTGAGCGTGGTGAAAATTATAATATTTTCTATGATTTGGGCTTCATGTCAGATGAAGTCCATCTACACTCTATGTTTTTGGCAAACCTGCTGAATCCAAAAGGAAGTCACGGACAAAGAGGAAAATTCCTTGAGGCATTTTTGAAAATGCTACAAAAATCGTTTCCTGCAATATCTGCAGATAGTTTAGAATTAGACATTACTAATGCTTCAGTAGAAGTAGAGAAATATATTGGCAGGCAAACTGATAGTGAAGGCGGCAGGATAGATATTTATCTTTCTGATGGCAAGCATAGTATTATCATAGAAAATAAAATCTATGCTGGTGACCAACATCATCAGATGCTAAGATACTGGAATTATGGATTATCACAAAAAGGAGACGATACGGAAAAATCATTTGTATTGATTTATTTGACATTGGATGGTTGTTCTCCTTCAAAAGACTCTTTGGGTGAAGACTTAAAGGAAAATGATATAGTTTGCCTATCCTATAAGAGTGATATTAGAGGGTGGCTTGATCGTTGCGTGGAGTTGGCTTCAAGAACTCCACTCGTGAGAGAAACTATCAATCAATATATTAGTACTATTGACATATTAACAAATAACGTTATGGAAGATAATAAGGACCTGTTTGATATCTTGAGCAAAGAAGAAAATCTCGATGCTGTATTTGATATAATCAACAGTAAAGAGAATTTGATAAATCATATTATCAATGATGAGTTTATTCCAAAGCTGAAAGTTTTAGCAAAAAGTAAAGGCTTGGAAATTTGTGGTAATTATAAGAGAAATTGGGTGTCAGATAGATATCCTGGTGCACATTTTCAAAAAACAGGTTGGAAATTCTTTGACCTTGCTTTTCAATTCGAGTCTGAAGGCTTAGATAGAATGACTTTTGGATTTGTCTGCAAAGGTGAAAGCGATCGTTCTGATGTTCCTACTTCAGTTTGGGAGAAAGTACAGGAATATTATTCCAAAAGCTCTCCTATCAAAGATAAAAATAATGGTTTATGGATTCATAAAGATTTTATTGGCAATAAAAATTGGAATAATTCACAGGCCATAAAAAACTTACGGAATGGCAAAACTTTAAATGATTTCTCAATAATGTTTGACGAAGCTATAGATTGTGTCAAGGGACTGGATATTTAGTCCCTTGACAAAAAAACATTAATGGGTTGCCTTTCAAAGATACTTACTTGCAAGATTTTTTATTCTTTCCTTCACCTCTTCTCTTAGCCATAGAGGTTCCAGCACTTCCATGGTATCCATGTTAGAGAAAATTTCTTGCTCGAAATCAAACTCTGGTTTCAGGTGATACTCAAATATAGAGTATTCGTCAGTTCGCTTTGTCTCCTTTTGAGAGTCATGGAGAGGCAGGTTACGTATATAGTTACTTTGAAAGGCATCCACTTTGAGCACAACTTTCTGGACCTCAGAATCCTTGTTGTTGATGATGCCAAAGCAATCTTTGAAGTAATCAGCCGGTTCCAAATTCTTAGGCATCTTGAACACTTTGTCTGAGATAATGACACGTTCCATGCGGTCAAGCGCATAACAACGGACATCGTCGGTGCCAGGGCTATAAGCTATCACATACCAACGTTTCTTGAAGGCTTTCACGAAGTAAGGATGGATGTCAAACTCATTATATTTCTCGGCATTGTAGCTGTAGTAAGATATGAAGATGACACGGTTGTCACGCATGGCCTTGATGATGTCTTCCAGATAGATTCTGCCCGAAGGCATGTCCTCCAGCAGTACCCTATCCTTGAGCTTACGACTATTGCCCACCATTACATTGAGCGAGAAGGCGTTCAGCAACCAGTTTCTTGCACTTCCTTCCTCGAAACAGTCGCCACACTCTATGTGATAGCGGAATCCGCTGCCGCATTCAATATTAATCTCAAACAGTTCCTCGATGGCATGGAGATTATTGATGAAGGTACGGCGAGAAAGTTCCGTTCCCTCGCTCAGATCAGAGTCCAACCATCTGCTTTGAATCTCCTTTAGGGTAATGCCACCCCGTTTCCTTGCCCTATGGATGGTTTCCACGAGCCATACATATTTGTTGAGTTGATTGATAGCCATATTCTTCTAATCTTTATTATTTCGGTACAAAGATAAAGAAAAATGGGAAAAAGTATTGCACACCTACCAATTATTTTAGAAGGAACTCAATCATGTCATCGTATTTGGTGAAAAACTCATTTTCCTTTATCTTGTATAGCTTGGCATCCTTAACAAGAAGTAAACTGAAGTAATCCCAAAACTGTTTTCGATGATGCATGTATTTTAGATGGGTCATTTCATGTAGCATCACCTCATCTACCAGTTCCAGTGGAAAAACAACAAGCTTGGGTGGCAAAAATATCTGTTTGTAGATAGAGCATTGCCCCCATATATTCCTTCTCTTAAGTTTTTTGACAATGCGTTCAACAAATAGAACTTGTTGAAGTTGTTTAATAATAGATTCTACTTGTGTCATAATTTTCTTTTATCATATTTATTTCAGAAAGTATGTTTTCCTCAAAGGCTCCCGAATTCTTTAAATTCTTTTACCCCAACCAAACATCAGAAGCTATTATATTATCTTACATATCTATTCACCATCCTTATACTTGTTCCACATCCTCTTTACTTTTCCTGCAATCTCCTTACGTAGCCATAGCGGCTCGAGTACTTCGAGGTCTTCACCATTCCATAGCAGTTCCTGTTGGAAGTCGAATGTCGGGCGGACATGCAATTCAAAGATGCTATATTCATCTGTTTGCTCAGTCTCTTGTTGCGACTCATGCAGAGGAAGGTCGCGCAGGTAGTTAGCCTGACTGGTACTGACCTTGATTTTTACCTTCTCAATGTCGGTGCCATCGCCAGGAATTACACCTATACAACCATTGAAGTATTCCTGTGGATTGAAATCTTCGGGATATTCAAACGTGTGGCTCGAAAGGCGGAAGTCATGTATGCGGTCGAGACAAAAGACGAGGTCATAGCCTGCAGGCCAATTACGCCCCACCAAATACCAGCGTTGGCGGTATAGCTTTACGCATAGCGGCATCACATAATGGTCGCGCGTGACACCTTTCCAGTAGTTGAGATAGTTTATATGAATGAAACGATTTTTCTTCATCGCATTTATTATCAGCTCCAAATATTCCCTGCCACTGGGCACGTCTTCAAGGATAATCCTGTTCTTGACAGATTTGCTTTCAAGGAGAAAATTACTCACCGATAGCGTACTGAGCAACCAATTTTCAATACTTCCACTCTTCATATCCTCCACATTGGCGATGTAATACCTATATGGAGCGGTCTTTTCGCAGTCTATCGACAATCCGAAGGTGTCGAAGATATTCCACTTCCACTTATGGAAAGTGCGCTTCAACATCTCCTCACCACCGCTCAAATCTACATTATCCATCCAGCGGCGGTTCAATTCCTCGAATGAAATCTTATGTGCCCTATAGATGGTTTCCACAATCCATACGAGCTTATTGGTTTGATTCAGTGCCATATTTGTCGTTTATATAGATAACGTTTCGGCTGCTAAGATATTGCTATGGTGTGTCTTTTTTTCATACCATCATAATCAATCTCGCTCTACAAGGTTGCAATTTGCAACCTTATAGGTGAGAGAAGCAGCTACATAAAAGTTGGACCAACAATTTTTCGCCTAACTTTTCATCTGTTCCAGTCTCCCATGTATATTCTGCTTTGTGAAACTTATTTGCAAAGAACGAGACCAACTGACATAACTCACTCTTTTTAAACGGATATACTGATGCAGTAATAAACTGTAGCACAACCTTGTCATATTGTTTGCAATCAATCATTGCATAATCTTCAAACTCTCTGATTATACTTTCCACTCGCAACTCACCGTCATTAGGAAAAGAAATAATTCTTCTTTTTAAGACAGCACGTGCCTGTTGATTTTTGACATTATCTTTCATTTCTACAAAGGTACTGATGTGAATAAAGTTAATGTTTTCGGCGTAGCTATCGTGATTGTAAGATATAATAGGCTCTTATCCGGAAAGGTTTCAATATAGTCACCTACAGGAAGCATCATCTTTTCAGGAAGCCTTATCACTTTCATCTCATCAGTATAGTCATTGGCTATGGTAATAGCCAAAATATACCTGCCATTTTCTTTTATATATATTGACTTTAGATGCGCAAGAGCTTCTGTTATGTCTTTTTTATACACATACGAGTGGGTAGATATTACGTTCCTTCCTCTTATAAGTATTGAGAAATCAGACAAATCGAAGCATAATATACCATGGTTCTCTATACATATATTATATAGTTGCAGAAACTTTTTCAATTCGAGGTATGGATTGCTATCTGCCTGAAAAGACAATATAGAGAAGATGTCAGATTCTTCTTTGATACTGAGTTCTGGATTCATTTCTATTACGACATTTCTTCTTGTACATGCATGTGTTTCTAAGATTTCATTAATGTTATCGGCTCCTTTGTCGGTAGACACCAACACGACATTAACATGTACATTTGGGCTATTCTTTATTGAATATATTCCTTCAGAGCGAAGCTCATCGATTACTTGCTGACTAACATAATCTGCTGCTATCAGTCGCAAAGATTCAAGTGCGATTTTTTCCATTTTATTAATGCTTATATCTTATAATATCAAAAATATGGTGCAAAAATAAAATGGAGCTATGCCAACTGCGGGCACAACTCCATTTTATAATGAAATAATATTAAGTTACACTATAGCTTTTCTATGACACCATCCTTTTTAAGTATTTCAAAGCGGCTTCTCATGAAATCAAGCAATTTACCATTGCGCATATCTTCCAATGTCTGAATGTCATCCCAATCATACCATTTTTTCTTCCAGTCTCTTTCTTCACCACATAAATACGAAAATCCGAAAGGAAATTCATTCCATTTATCACCAAGTTTATAAGGATCTTTCTCTACAGAGAACAAAGGTTGCTCATCAGGAATGGTTGAGTTAATCTTAAAGATATTCTTCAACTCTTCTATATTTGAATAATCCCCATTAATAATAGACAACCCATATAACATTCCGCCATAGTTTTGATCTGTTCTTGAGAAATTTCCAACCACAAATCCTACTTGTGATTGATGCTTATTTTTTCCTACGAAAACCATCCACCCATTATCTTTATCCCAAGTAACAATATTTGTATCATATAGTTCTCTAAGTTCAAGACCATATTCACCAGCCAAAGACACCAACTGATCGCAGAATTCTCTTCTAATTTTCTGTTTAATATTTTGTACATTACATAAAATACTCAGAGTCGCATCTATATTTTTTGGTGCAAGCAACAGCTCTAATAATTCTTTTTGATATTTATCTTCCATAATCTGTCTTGTATTCTTTATATAGGTTATGTATTGTTTTATTACTTCATGAATGCGAGGGCAGTGTTTAGATATTTCCAAACACTTATTGAGCCAAGATATAATATTGGGCTTTTCATCAGAAGGATCATAACTTAGCGTATGGTATGCTATTTTGTTAGGACCAGTAGAATACTCAGAGGCACTTTGACCGGAAGGTGTGAGATAAATCAATATAAAGTTCTCCCCATACTGTTCCTTTCCGTAATTGTAATATCGTTCAAGTTGCCTTTGCTGTTCCTGTGCAGGATTGCCATATCTGTCAAATTTGTTTTCTATAATGACAGCATGCCCTTTATCATCATTAATAAAGATATCAATCTCTCCTCCTGTTGACTTTCCCTCCTCTGATATTTTTATTTCACCAATATATTTGTCTTTATATTCAATATTGCTTGAGGTAACATCATATTGAAAATTAGGATTCAATTTCCGTACAACCATATCTATAAAAGCTTTTAAAAAGCGATCTCCTACACCATGATTGGCATTCTTATCAAGAAGCATCCGTAGAATAGGTGTATGCAGATGCTCCTCTGGACGCGTAAAGTGTAAATTTTCAAAAACATTGAAATATTCACCTCTAGCCTCATTCTCTTTCTTCTCAGCCTTATCTTTCTGTAATATAATCTGAGCGTTTTGCAGTAATTGTTCTATTGTTTTTAGATTCATATTTTATTGGTTTTTCAGATAAAATCACTTGTTTCTTATCGTCCTTATATTTGTTCCACTTTCTTTCAATATTCCCAGCCATTTCCTTTGGATGCAAATGCTGTAGTTTCAGTAATGTTGCCTACAATCTTACAGTTTTGCTTAAGAAAGTCTTTTACAAGTTCAGAATCTGCAGGTTTTAGATTTCCCCAAATGGTATTCTTCGGAATATAGTATTTCACCTTTGCTATCTTTCCTTTATCAGTCTTGCTATAACCATGCTAATATGAATGCGAAGTTAATAAAAGTCTTGTTTTTTTACGTCATAAACTTGACTTTTCGCCCTATCTTGTCGCAGATTTGCGCACCCTAAAATGAAAAAACGACATAACTCGTTGCGTTACAACTTGCTATGTCGTTATTAGTTGCGGAGGCAGGACTCGAACATGCGACCTCCAGGTTATGAGCCTGGCGAG
>OJNH01002036.1_pt1 | contig 14670 bp, 9 predicted proteins | sample 1597361 | NCBI WGS metagenome assembly OJNH01 (sample SAMEA2452136, study PRJEB22498) | human gut metagenome | biome: human feces; feature: human gut; material: feces | place: Australia | collected 2012
TATCAAAACCTTTAGCCTTTTTTATTTCAATTATTTTTCACTTGCGAAACTTGAGATGTATCTATATTGATCCTCCTTACAACACAGGGTCCGATGATTTTGTTTACACGGATTCATTCAGTTTTACGGTTGAAGAACTGGCATCGAAACTGAGCATTTCCGAGGAACAAGCCAGCCGAGTCCTTGACTTGACGCGTCGAGGCTCTGCCACGCATTCTGCCTGGCTTATGTTTATGTTGCCTCGACTGTTGCTTGCTCGCGACCTGCTTTCAAAGGACGGAGTGATATTTATTTCCATTGATGAGAATGAACACGCTAATTTAAGATTACTTTGCGAGGAAATTTTTGGAGAAGAAAATTCTGCAGGCGAGATTGTATGGAAAAACAGTAGTAAAAATGATGAGGACTATATCTCCATGCAGCATGAATACATACTTTGCTTTGTGAAAAACAAAACTTTTAATGGTGGAGATTGGCATGAAGCTAAAGAGGGCGTGCAAGAAATTTTCACAGCTTTTGCTGGATTCCGAAAAAAATATGGTACAGATTGGAAAGCTATTCACGCAGCTGCATTGGATTGGTATAAACAATTTAAGGCTTCTGACCCGATTTCTGACAGCAGCCATTATTCTTGGATGGATGAAAGAGGAGTTTATTTTCCAGATAATATCGCAGGACCTAATTTTGGTCAATATGTTTATGACGTAATTCATCCCATCACTGGTAAAGTGTGCAAAGCTCCGGCAAGTGGATGGCGTTTCCCCGAGGAAACCATGAAAGAAAAGATCGCCGATGGTCTTATACATTTTGGAGAAGATGAGACAACCGTACCGAATAAAAAGACTTACTTAAAAGACACATTGAATCAGAGTCTGACAAGTATTAAATATCGTGACGGAAGAGTTGCATCCAAGCGATTAACCTCTCTTCTAGGTGCAAATGTCTTTACTAACCCCAAAGATCCAGAACTACTTTGCCGTTTATTTAACGCCATCGGATTACAGGACGGTGATATTGTTTTGGATTTCTTCTCGGGCTCTGGGACAACAGGCGAAGCGGTACAAAATTTAATAGCAGACAATAAAAACTTATCATTTATTTTAGTTCAAATAAAAGAAGATCTGGATAATACGCTCAAAAGAGCGACAGGTGGCGGAAAAGCGGTTGCTAAAAATGCAATTGATTTTTGCGATATGCTTGGTAAATCTCATACATTAGATAATATTGCGATAGAAAGACTCAAAAGAGTCAGGCAACATCATCAACAGCAAAATCCTATGTTTCATGGGGATTTAGGTTTTAAACACTTCACTCTTCAAGAGCCGACTAATCAATCGATCGAAAAGATGGAGCGATTTGACCCCCATTCTATATTTGGCGATAAGACATTGGTGGATGAGTTTGGCGTACCGACAATTCTCACGACATGGCTTGTACGTGACGGTTATGGATTGACTTCTGATGTAAAGACGCTCAATATTGAAGGGTATGAGCTTTACTATATGGATAAGCATCTGTATATTATAAACCCAAATTTGAGTAATGAAGTCGTTGCATCGTTGTTGGATCAATATCAATCGGATGCAGGGTTCAATCCTCAAAACATCGTAATATACGGCTATGCCCTTTCGTGGGGAGAATTACAAGGGCTAAAAGACAGTCTTAGGGTAATATGGGACGGAGAGAAAAATATGCGTATTAACTTTGATGTTAGGTATTGATATGGAACTAATTCTTCAGCCTTTATTGCCCCATCAGCAAACAGGTGTTGATGCCGTTGCTGATGTCTTTGCCAATACGGCGATAAAGTCGCCAGTGATGTTCTATGCCAATCCCGAAATAACCCTGTCAAAAGATGGGGTGGGTCAAAATATTGTTGCCATACAGAAGAGGAACAGCATACAACCGGAGAATTGTGCATATTCCCATGATGCAAGCTGCCTGAACCTTGACATCAAGATGGAAACGGGTACGGGCAAAACATACGTTTATACCCGGACGATGTATGAGTTGCACAAACGGTATGGTATCAATAAATTTATTGTTGCCGTACCTACGCTTCCGATCAAGGCCGGAGCAAGACAATTTATGGAGGACGGTTATGTCAAACGTCATTTCCGGGATGTGTGCGGATATGATGCAGAAATCGAATTGCTCACTTTGGAGCCGCCCAAGAAAAAAAAGAAAGGCAGGCAATATTTCCCAGCAGCCGTAAGTGAATTTGTAAAGGGATCGAACAGGGATACCAAAAAGATTTATGTCCTTTTGGTAAATATGCAACTATTGAAAGTTGCCAAGAATTATATGCTCAGTCGCGATGATTACGGAAGCGTCATTGAGGGGTTTTATCGCCCGTTCGATGCTCTCCGTGCAACTCGTCCATTTGTTATTATTGACGAGCCACATAAGTTCTCGCGCGACCAAAAGGCGTTTGGCGTAATCAAGGAAGAAATTAACCCTCAATGTATTATTCGATACGGCGCAACTTTCCCTGAAACAGTGTCCGGCAGGGGTAAAAATAAAACGGTTGTACATGACTATTTGAACCTGCTCTACGACCTGAATGCTTGTGAAGCATTTAACCAAGGATTGATTAAAGGTGTTGCCAAAGAACACTTTGAGCCAGTCTCTAAAAAAGAAGAAAAAATAAAGCTTCTGTCGGTAGTCAAAAATGAGAAAGCCATATTTCAGCATAAAAGTGCAGACAGTCCGACAAAGACATATCAATTACAGGTAAATGACTCGTTGTCGGTAATTTCCGAGGAGTTCAATGGCATCACAATACAAGCCATAGATAAAAATGCCATTGAGTTGTCCAATGGATTGATTAAGAACGTTGGCGAGGAGATGAATGTGGACATTTACATGCAATCGTACCAGGAGCAGATGCTGCGTCTTGCTCTCGAACGCCATTTTGAAACTGAACGGGAGAATTTCTGCGGACGCACATTTAAGATCAAAACGCTGGCACTTTTCTTTATAGATGATATTACTTCCTATCGCGAGAGCGAGGGTGGCAAGAAACCGTATTTATTGGAAGCTTTTGAAAGGTTACTCAAGGAGAAATTGGTTGCAACAATCAAAGATCTGGATGAATCGGAAGCTGAGTATCGGGAATATCTTGAAGCCAGTTTAAACCATATTGACGACTGTCATGGGGGATATTTTGCTCAGGACAACAGTTCGTCGGACGAAGACATTGCCAATGAAGTTAATGATATTCTGAATGGCAAGAAGCACCTGCTTACTTTTAGAGACAAAGACGGGAAATATATTTTGCGTCGATTCTTATTCTCCAAGTGGACATTAAAGGAAGGATGGGATAATCCGAATGTGTTTACTATTGCAAAATTGAGGTCGAGCGGTAGTGAAACCTCGAAGTTGCAGGAAGTAGGACGAGGATTACGACTGCCTGTTGATGAGTGTGGGAACCGAATCTCCAATCAGGAGTTCATGTTGAACTACATTGTAGATTTTACCGAAGCTGATTTTGCCAATAAGCTCGTCGAGCAAATAAATAGTGAAGTACCAGGTACGACATCTGTTTCATTGGAGCAGATCAAACTGGTAGCCGAGAAAATGGGCAAAGAAGAAAAAACTTTGTTTATCGAGCTTCTGTCAAAGAATTATATTGACCTGGAACACAATATAATTCCGGCAAACAAGACTCAGTTCTTTGAAGAGTATCCATTATTCAAATCTGGATTGGACGCTAGCAAAATCAAAGACCGCAATAAAACATTCGAAAAACCGATTGGGATTCGCAAGGCTAGGTTTGACGAAATTAAGGAGCTGTGGAAGATTCTCAATCAAAGATATACTATTTGGTACGATAAGGCCATCAATGACGAACTAGAGATTGGATTGTTTGACATATTAGAGAATAATTCCGTTTTTACGGAACAAGTTATTTCAAGTCATAGGGATATAATTCAAAGCAATGGCAAACAAATGTCAGCAACAACAAGCAATGGAGTGCAATATACTATTGCGAATTCACTCCCGTATGGACTTTTCTTAAAACGAATATCATTGGCAACCAATATTCCTGTTCCAATAATACACAAATCTATTGTTGCATACACAAAGAAACATGGAATAATAGAAGATAAGTTCTTTAACGAACAGACAGCTAGTTTCATAATCCATAGTTTTTCTGACTGGAAGACTAAAAATCTTCAAGGGCGCTTTAATTATAAGAAGACTAATGGACAAACTGGAGCAACGGCTCTTACTCACAGTGATGGAACAGTTCGTGACAGTATAACGCAGGGAAGAATCGGAATCAAAGTAGAGGAGGGTGAACCGATGCAAAAATATCTATATGATGCAAAGGCTTATGATTCACCATTGGAATTGCAAAACATCAATGCTGTAATTGATGAGGTAATCGTATATGGTAAGATACCTCGTAGCAGTATCGCTATTCCTACCATTACTGGAGAATCATACAGTCCTGACTTTATGTATGTTGTCAAGAAGGACAACGGAGAGAAAGAACTTACCATTGTTGTGGAAACTAAGGATGTAGAAAATAAATCAACTCTTCGAGACACTGAAAGTGTGAAAATTCAATGTGCAGAGGTGTTTTTCAAAAACTTGTCAGCACAAGGCTATAATGTGCATTTTCGAACCCAACTTAAAAACAAGAAAATGTTGCAGATTATAAAAGAGGTATTACAGCGATAATTTTAGACGGATTATGATAACAAAAGACGAAATACAATCTCTGTTGCATAGCACTGAGACATATAGAGTGGAACGGACTACTTCAACTGGCAATATGGACAAATTTTGCGAGGCAATTTGCGCTTTTGCCAACGATTTACCTGATTCGCGCAAGAAAGGCTACTTGTTTCTCGGGGTGTATGATGATGGTCGTTTGTCCGGCTTAAAAGTGACCGATGATTTGTTGAAAAAGATTGCTGCAATACGTTCAGACGGCAATATCTTACCACTGCCTGTAATGGCAGTGGATAGAGCTGAGTTCCCTGATGGCGACGTACTAGTCGCAGAGGTGTCTCCATCATTGCTTCCTCCAGTTCGTTATCGAGGTAGAGTATTCATCCGTATCGGTCCGAGGCGTGATATAGCCAGCGAAGCTGAAGAACGTCTTTTGACTGAAAGGCGTACCGCATATATGGCAACTTTTGATGCCACACCTTGTCTGGGTTCTACGCTTGATGACCTGGAACTTGACTACATAAAAAACACATACCTTCCGTCTGTTGTAGATCCTGACATATTGAATCAGGATACTCGCGATATCAAAGAACAAATGGCATCGGTTCGTTTATATGACCGTACACATGATTGTCCTACTTATGCTGCTATTATTTTGTTTGGCAAGAATCCTCGCTATTATATGCCTGGTGCTTATGTTCAGTATGTGCGTTTTGCCGGCAAAGAAAAGGGAGGAGAAGTTCTTAACGAGAAGCGTTTTCAAGGACCGTTATACAGTATGTTGCCAACGTTGGAATCTTTTGTCAGCGATGCTATTATAATGCAACGCCCGATTTCAGCCAGTCTGTTTCGGGAGAAAATGATTATCAACTACCCAAACAATGCATTGAGAGAGTTGATGATGAATGCATGTATGCACCGTGATTATCAATCAAATATGCCAATTCGCTTATATCAGTTTGATGACCATATAGAGATAATGAATGCAGGCGGTTTATATGGTGAAGCTCGACCGGAAAATTTTCCGATGGTGAATGACTATCGTAATCCAATTGTGGCGGAGGCAATGAAGGAAATGAAATATGTTAATATGTTCAATCAGGGTGTGAAGCGAGTGCAGGATATGTTGCGTGAGAATGGTAACAAGAAGGCTGAATTTGATGTCTCTAAACTGACGGCCTTCTCTGTTGATGTTTTCTCAAATGAAGATAGCATTACCCAGACAACTACCCAGACAACTACCCAGACAACTACCCAGACAACTACCCAGACACTGTCAGAGGTACAGATCTCAATTATTGATTACATCCATAATCATCCTAATGCAAGTCGTAAGGAAATTGCAGCGAATATAAGCAACATTACAGAGAACGGAGTCAAGTATCACATGCAAAAACTACAAAAGCAAGGGATTATCAAGCGTGTAGGGGCCGACTTCGGCGGGCATTGGGAGGTATTAATGATAAATTAAAAAAGACCACTGGAATTTCATGCGAGCAATATTTGAGACATTTGAATCAGGGGCTGGAGACTGAATAACAACAAAATAAACTGTTCAGTCTGTTTGTCTAGTTTTTCTAATATGAAAAGAGTCTTCTTTAATGGATTAAAGGAACGCTTCAAAAATATACTTGAGCAAATAGCAATTGTAAAAAGTATTGACAAAACAAATAATTAATATTATCAACAATGGAAGACAAAAAAGTTATAAGGTGTTTTATTGCGTCTCCAGGAGATACGGCAGAGGAACGAGAAATATGTGAAAAGGTTTTTTCAGATATTAATGCGGGAATTGGAACCACTTATGGTTTTATTCTTCAATCTCTTCGATGGGAAAATGATGTCCATCCAGGATTAGGGAATGGCGGACAGGAGGTAATTAATTCTCAAATTAAAGACAAATATGATTTATTTATCGGAATCATGTACACAAAATTTGGGACCCGAACAGAACATGCAGAGTCAGGAACTGAGGAAGAATTCAACATAGCCTATGAGCGCGCATTACAACAAAAGAATATGGAGATTATGTTCTATTTTAATGATGCCGCTTTAAATCCTAGTAAAATAGACATTGAGCAATATCAGAAAGTTACAAATTTTAGAACTAATGTTGTTCAACAAAAATGTATGTATTCAATGTATAATGGGATACAAGATTTTGAGCAAAAACTTAGAAAGCATTTAAATTTATATTTTCATGAGCACTATTTAAGCGCAGATAAAAATACAGCTGAAAAATTAACTCGAACCTCTTTTATTCTAGAAGAACGATTAAATTCTGCGTTACAACTTTTTAGTGGACAACCTAGAATATGGATAGATCCAATTATTAGTTCTAAACAAGATATATCAATACATCCTGATGAGAATTATGAAGACAGAGTTGATGTAAATACAATAATTGACAGTCCAACATCTCTTATTATTTCAGCACCTCCTCAATTTGGCTTGACCTGTCTATCTCATTATATGATATATGAGGCTTGGAGAAGAAAGAAATTATGGATATATGTCGATGCAAAAAAGATAAAGGCTCATAATGTTTCCACATATATAAACAATGAGTTCGTTCAATTAGGAATCGATATTCAAACTAATATTGAATGTATTATTTTAGACGAATGGTGTCCTTCAGAAAATGGTGCATTAAAGAAATTAAAAGCTATATGCGATGCGTACTCTGATATTCCTATAATACTAATGAGGACATTAGAAGAATCCAAATTCCTCAAAGAGAGACAGGAAGAAATTAAGATAAACAGAGAGTTTACCCCTCTCTTTTTACTTCCAATGACTCGTAACCAGGTACGAACATTTGTTCAAGAATATAATCAAGAAACCCACATTGCAGATGACGAAGTTTTGTTAGATAAGGTTGTGAATGATTTAGCAACACTAAATATTCATCGCACCCCTCATAACTGCTTAACTCTTCTCAAAGTGGATGAGAAAAAATTCGACAACAATCCTGTTAATCGTTCTCAGATGCTTGAAGATGTACTTTATGTGCTTTTTGAATTTACAGATTTGCCGCGTTACGATTCTAAACCAGATGTAAAAGATTGTCAATTTGTATTAGGTTGTTTCTGTGAGATTCTTATCAAAGAGAATCGGTTCTGCTTTACAAAAGATGATTTTCTTAAACGAACACGAGAATACAGCGCATCAAATATGATAGATATAGATGTAAAGATCGTTTTTGATATATTATACCAGAATAATATAATAAGTGATACGGATAATCAACTTACATTTAAATCTGCATTTTGGTTATTGTATTTCGCAGCGAGACGTATGCATGTGAATTCCGATTTTGCTGAATATATATTTAAATCAAAGAAATATCTTGACTATCCGGAAATAATAGAATTTTATACAGGCATCGACCGTAACAGAAATGATGCGTTAAATATACTTTTAAAAGATATTCAAGAAACATGTGATGTCGTATTCACACGCATATCAATACCAGATACTATCAATCCGTATAGATTAGCTCGTTGGCATCCTGATATTGAGCATATCGAGAAAATGCAACAAGAATTAAGTGATACTGTAATGAGTTCAGGGCTTCCTGAAGCTATTAAAGATAAGTATCAAGATTTTGGATATAATCAGCTTACCCCATATAATCAGAATGTTGTAATACATGATTTTTTTGAAGAATATTATGTATATAACCTTATGCAAGAGATAAAGTCTTCATCTAGAGCTCTCCGAAATAGTGATTATGCAAATGTTGAAATAAAGAAACAATTACTTGATGAAGTCTTGCGTGGATGGCTACAAATTTCAAAAGTTCTATTTGCATTAGTACCGATTCTTGCAACTAAGGGAAGAGCAGAATACGGAGGTGCGGGATTCCTACTTTCAGATAATTTCGGTGAAACAGAGGAAGTACGGGCAAGAAATATTCTTTTTGTGATACTTACTAATGTTGTAGGTTTCTTTAAAGATGATATATATTCCTCAAAAATATCACCATTACTATATGATGCTTTTGAACATCCTACAAGTCCGTTAATAAAACAACAATTAGCATTATTATTTATAATTTGTAGGCCCAAAAACTGGTATAATTACATTGAAAAGTATATTATATCACTATCCAAAGATTCATTTTTCTTATTTGAAATCCTCAACGAAATGAGAGCACAATATAAATTTGGTTTCATTGAAGAAAATGATTCACAAATATTGTCAACACTTATTAGAAAAAGTCTTGCTAAGCACATGCTAGGAATAAATAATCCTTCTCCTGGACAAATGAAACAAATACCCAATTCATATATGCCCAAAAGAGAAGAGGATACAGAGCATAATATAGTCAATAATACATAAAAGCAGATTCTTACATATTACTTCAGAAAAAAATACAGATGTTCCAGCTGATCTCACACGGCTGGAACATCGTTTAAATTATCGTCTATAACTATTTCTATGAGGTCTCATAAACGCAAACATCAAGCATCTCCTCCTGTAGGCCTCTTCTTCCTCGTCAGGCCTGCGACCATCCCAGCGAAGATCGGGAGAGGAACTTCCTCCGCCACCGGAGGAAACGGAAACAGGTGTTCCTCCTATAAGGGCATCGGCAATGGCGAATATCTTTGAACGTATGGAGGGATTTGCAAGTTGGTCAAGCATTGTTTCCAATATGGATTTCAGACTGTCATTATTCTCTGTTAGATTTTTGACATCATTTCGCAATCGGTATAGTTCACCATAATCCGCCAAAACATTGCGTTGGGCGGCCTCCACCTGCCGTGCTGCATCATTTCTGTACAGGGATTCTATCTTGCGGACAATTGTGGTAAACTGCTTAGCGATATGTTGGTTTTGATGCTCGACCCATTTGTCTGTACCGAACATAGGCGGTTTCTCTGTGATTTGTGGTGCCGTGAAATCCACCTTGTAATTACGGAACGGCTGGATAACTGAACGAACGTTGGCGGCATCTTTAGTCAGCTGCTCCAACTCCAGTTCTTTTGCACGGAGTTTTCCAGATTTGTCTTCAAGTTTGGACTGATATTCAGAAATCTGTTTCTGTATCTCGGACTTTCGCGACTCGTATTCTCTGAGTTCAATTTGACCGGAAGCCATAGACTTATCAGTTTCTTCAAGTTGTGTTTGATAACTATAAATCTGCGCCTCCAATTTTTGTATCATTGTTTGAAGTCCCTTGACCGCTTTCTCCGCCTGCTTTGCCTCTTTGGTGAGTTTGCGGATATAATCGCGTTTATGAAGGTGCTGCACATTACGCCCGTCAATACTGTCTCCACGTTCAAGACCGTATTTGCTGCCAACCTCTTCATATAGTGATGTATGCATCTCCCGAAGAATCTGACCATACTCATAACGGTTCTTGCCAAACTTGGCAGACCACATTACGCACTCACGACCACTTTTGGTGCGTTGCCCGACTAGAACAATCAAGGCGTGAATATGCGGACTGCTTTCGTCAAGATGCACTTGGAATCCGACAATGTTGTCCTGCCCGTACCGTTTGGCACACCAATCATAGACATCTTTTGCCCAATGTTCGATTTCCTCGCACCGATGCAAATGGCTGTTGTCGGCATCCTTTTCCAAATTGACGGTCTGATCGCCAAAAGCCATTTCAATCGTTCTGTCGTGATTACCGCCGAAAATGAATCTGGCCAACAATTCGGCTGAATCTTGCTGTCCGGTTTGAATGGTTTCTAGCCCAACTCCGACAGACGCTCCTGCAAACGGATTTCGAGTGACTTTTCACTATAGCCCAACAGATGAAGCTTTCCATCAGAATCAATCTCGAAATTCAACTTCATTCTCGTCTTGTCATAATTATTTGTGGAGTCTTGATTTTTCCTATCAATCTTGTCATCGTTCCAACGTCTTTCGTTTTCGTTGGCTTTTGCCGAGCTGAATGACTTGGCAGCTTCAACGTGCATTGCTTGGTTTATATCAGTATTCATAATGTCTTCTTTATAAGTGTTAATAGTAATTGGAGCTTGTTCCTGTGCTAATTCACGCAATGTGACAGTGATCGGATTTTATTGCCGTCAGGCAAAAAGTCCTTATTGTGTTATGGACTTTCTGTAAACTCCCGGAACAAGTTCCTTCGTTATTCAATAAGTTCCAATCCGAGTTCGTCAATGAGTAATTGTAACGCTGGCTTGCGCTGAATCATTTGCTGGAGTATCTGCTGTTTGGATGGCGAAAAAAGAAAGTAATCTGCGCTGTTCCTTAGTCGCTATCCGTTCCAAGATGTCGGACACGGAGACTTTCTTGCATATTCCTAATAGGAGGGAGGACTTCGCCTTCCATTGTTCGCTCGCACTCAAATCCGGTATAAGAGTCACATCTCTGCCTTGAAGAGCCAGCATTGCCTCACGATTAAAGCATCCGTTCTTGCCACCGGTTGCCAGCCAGATATAATCAGAAATAAAGTGGCTCATTATAATAGCAGTCTTCTCACTCTCAACAAGCATAACAGGAGACGAAGATGACCCTTTCAGCAAATGCTCTCCAAACAAGCATTGCTTCAAATGGAAATCCGGCAAATGTAATTCCGAAAGTGCCCAACTGACAAAGGCTTGAGGTTCTTTTATTCGATGACCATTTTCGGGATTATAACACATAATCTTTCCAGTTCTGACCGAGCCGTTAATATCTATCTGCCAGAATGTATTATACTGAAAAAGGTTGACTCATAAAAACGAGTTAATCAAGATGAAGTTACGTACAGAATTTCAAAAAGAGTATTACCCTCAAGAAATCGAAATTTATCAAAGGACCGGTTATTCTGGCTACAAAATTGCAAAGATGAAACTGCTTCCCGTTTCGAAGAGCGTAATATGCGAATGGATTGCAAATTATGAAGCATCGAAAGGGAACGGATCAAAAAGAAGGATTATGCAAGCAAAAAAAAGAGCAAGCCGAAGCAGAAGTGGAAGCGCTGAAATCACGTATTTATGACTTGGAGGAGGCTCTGCGGATTGAGCGATTGCGGAACCAGTTAAATGAAAAAATCATTGATATAGCGGAGCAGCGCTGGCATATTGAAATCAGAAAAAAAGCTGGCACCAAGCAGTAAGAGACCTGCATGCAAGTTCTGTCACCACATGTAAAGTGGCAGAACTATGCAAGCTGTTTGGTGTAAGCAAGCAGGCATACTACAAGTATGATGACAACGCTGTTCTATCAAAATTCGCCAGCGAAGAGTTTGCGCTTCAATATATTCGAGGTGTGCGCAAGAATCACGACCCAGGCATTGGTGGCGTCAAATTGTGGTACATGTATCGTCAAGAATTTAAAGGTGATAACCCAATGGGAAGAGACCGCTTTTTGAGGCTGCTGGACGAGAATGGGCTGAAGATTAGAAATAAGGTTCGAAAACCTCGAACGACAGATTCCACGCACGGTCAGCCGTTATATCCCAATCTAATTGCTGACTTCATTCCTACTGGCATTAATCAGTTGTGGGTTAGTGATATAACATATATTACAATATTTGAAAGTGCAACCAAGTATCACTTTTGTTGCTTGTCCCTAATCCTAGATGCATATAGTGAAGAAATAGTCGGTTGGAGTGTAGGACCGACACTCGACTATGAGTACCCTCTAGAGGCGTTGGAAATGGCTCTAGTTCGCATTAAAGACAAGAATGTTCATCTCATTCATCATTCAGATCGAGGTTGTCAGTATGCAAGTCGCGAATACATCAATACTCTGATGCGTTATGGCATATCAGTCAGTATGACAGAGTCGGGAAATCCAAAAGACAATGCAAAGGCTGAGAGGATAAACAATACCATAAAGAATGAATTGCTTAAAGGAAAGGTGTTCAGGAGCATCGAAGAGGTAATTGACGCTGTTGATTTGGCAGTTGATTTCTATAATAATCGCAGACCCCACATGAGCATAGATATGATGACCCCAGTTCAGGCCGCAGCAACCTCTGGAGAGCGGAATATGAGATGGGTTAGTTACCGAGGGAGGTCAATAAAATATAGAAATGAATTGGAAAATTCCGAAAAAGATATACCTTTGTCCGTGAAACAGGGGTTGCCTTCCGGACTACGTCCTCCAGTCAACCCCTGTCAGTAATAAAACTCAAAATTTGGATAAAAGTCAACCTTTTTCAGTAATAATTTCTATAATCGAGTCAACCAAAATCAGGAAAATACACTTTTGTCCGGCCAAACGCCAATCCACCGGACGTTTTGTCATTTTTTGGCTATAATAGAGTCGACTAAAATCAGGAAAAAACACCGCAGCGGAAGGGTCTATACGATGGCGACAGTCGCAATTGAATAACTTGTTTGTCAGAAAGACTTTTTTTCAATGAATATGGGAAGAACGGCTCGCAATTTGCGGGTCGTTCTTCTTATGGACCTACTGGTATATACCAGGTTAGCGCTCTGGCATATACATATTTTAACCACATGATTTATGAAACGTTTATCGATTCTTACCGCCATCATTCTGGCCGCAGCGGCCTTGATGGCATCGTTCCAGAACTGCTATGCCTGCACGGGCATCACCCTCAAAGCCAAGGACGGAAGCACCGTGGTGGCGCGCACGATCGAGTGGGCCGCCTCGGACAATGACTGCCGCTGGGTTGTAGTGCCACGCGGCCACACCTGGAAATCCTTCATCCCCGGAGGCGGGACTGGCAGAAGTTTTACCAATGAATATGGCTACGTGGGTGTCGCGGTGGTCCAGGACGAGCTGATGATGGAGGGCATGAACGAGAAAGGACTCTCCGCCGGCCTTTTCTATTTCCCGGACTATGGAAGGTATGAGGAATATTCAGAAGCTAATCATGAGACGAATATCTCTGATTTCCAACTGGTTTCCTATATCCTTGGACGATGCGCCACAGTCGATGAGGTCAAGGCCGAGATCGCTAAGGTGCATATTCATGGATTTGATCCACGTTCCTCGACCGTGCATTGGAGGTTCGCCGAGCCTTCTGGCCGCCAGATCGTGCTTGAGATCATCGACGGCAAATGCGTCTTCTATGAGAACCCCCTCGGCGTGCTGACCAACTCGCCTTCGTTCGACTGGCAGCTCACCAATCTCAACAACTATGTCAACCTCCTTCCTGGACGCACTGAGCCTCACACGCTTGGGAATATGTCCCTGTCTTCTTTCGGTGGCGGAAGCGCGATGATTGGTCTCCCGGGGGATTTCACCCCGCCTTCAAGGTTTGTACGCGCGGCCTTCTTCCAGAACACCGCACCGCAGAAACCTGACGCAGAGGGCTCCGTGTTCACTGCCTTTCACATTCTCGGCTCGATGGAGATTCCGATCGGGGCGCAGTTCCCGGTTGACGAAACGCCGGCTGACATCCCGTCAGCAACCCAATGCACCTGTGTCACCGACATGTCAGGTTTGAAGTTCTATTATCGCTCCATGTATGATGGAGGCATCAGATGCATTGACCTTAAAGAAATTGACTTCAAGAAGATAGGCTTGAAGTCCGAGCCGCTCGTTCCTTCGAGGAAAGAATTCGTCCATTACATCAGATTTTAACATTTAAAATTTAGGAAACCATCGTTTAGGCATGTTTTTAGCATGATAAGAATTTGTTTTTTGTGAAATTAATTAATTCTAAATATTATGATCTCAGAGAAACTTGTTAAAGCAATCAACGATCAGATTATCGCTGAGCTTTGGTCTTCGAATCTTTATCTTCAGATGGCCTTCTTCCTTAAGAAGGAAGGATGGAACGGTTCCGCTCATTGGATGCTGAAGCAGTCCGCCGAGGAGAAGGATCACGCGCTCGCTTTGGCTGACTACGTTATCAAGCGTGGCGGTGAGGCCAATGTAGGTATGATCGATGTCGTACCTCAGGGTTGGGGCTCGTTGCAGGACGTTTTCAATAGTGTCTACGAGCATGAGTGCAATGTCTCGAAACTGGTCGATGACCTGGTGGATGTCGCTTCCGCCGAGAGGGACAAGGCCACCCAGGATTTCCTTTGGGGGTTTGTCCGTGAG
>OJNH01002039.1_pt1 | contig 14652 bp, 12 predicted proteins | sample 1597361 | NCBI WGS metagenome assembly OJNH01 (sample SAMEA2452136, study PRJEB22498) | human gut metagenome | biome: human feces; feature: human gut; material: feces | place: Australia | collected 2012
CATGTGGGCCGGACCGCTGGGGAAACAGGTAAAAGGGCTTTTTTATGGGGCACCGTCACATGACGTACCGGCATTGATCGCATTTCTGACAATTCTGATCACCACTGTAAATTTTGTGGTTTCTGTAGAAGTTAATTTTTATCCGAAATACAGGAATTATTACAGTTTATTCAATGATGGGGGAACCATTAAGGATATTATGCAGGCCGGTACAGAAATGCTGGATGTACTGAACAGAGAATTGAAGTATACCGCTTTGAAGCAGTTACTGACTACTGCGCTGGCGATTTCAATGGGTGAGAGTCTTTTGAAGTACCTTCCTTTGGGATTTAATGATCTGATGTATGGATATTTCCGGACACTTTGTGTTGGTTACGGCATTTATGCAGTTGCAAATACGATGCTTCTGCTTCTTTTATATTTTACAGATTACAGGGGAGCATTGGCTGCTTCTGTAATTTTTGCCGTGGGAACTTCTGTGTTTACTGTGATTTCTCTGTTTTGTCCGCAGGTATATTATGGCTTTGGGTTTCTTGCAGGATGTGTACTGTTTTATTTTATAGTTATGATCCGTCTGGAACGTTATACCAGACGTCTGCCATATTATATTCTCAGCATACAGCCGGTGGTAGCAGAAGACAAATCGGGAGTATTTACCAGAATCGGATGTTTTATGGATGAGAAACTGGAAAGGAGAACGAACGTTGACAGGAATTAAAAAAATAAATCTGATAAGTGCAGTATTAGTCAGTCTTTCTCTTTGTGGAGGCTGCACTCTGGAAAAAGCGGGAAACTCTTCGCAGGATCAGACAGTACAGGAAGATAACGAAACAGAACAGGTAAAGGCAGAAAAAGCAGAGAAAGAAGAAATCAATGAGATTCATTTAAGAGATAAGGATTCTTTGTATGAAAATGATGATGATACCAGTGTTGTTACCATGTATCTTACTGTATCTAAGGGAAATTCATCCGAAAATACATATCATACATGGAAGGAAATCAACAGCTATTCTGTTTATGACTACGAAGATATGGGAGTGGAGAGATATCAGGTGGCAGGACTTTTGCAGGTGGGAGATGAGAATGGACCGACACAAGGGGAAGTCGGATATGGAGAAAGCGTGCCTAATGCAACTGTTCAGATCAGAGGCCAGACATCCAGCCAGAATGCACAAAAAAATTATAAAATTGAGTTAAAAAAGAATAAAGGAACGTGGAGAGGCCAGAGAACCATTAACCTGAATAAACATATGACAGAAGGAATGCGCTTTCGAAATAAGCTGGCATATGATCTGATCAGGGGAATTCCTCAGATGGTTGGTTTACGTACACAGTTTGTGCATTTGTATGTAAAGGATAATACAGAAGAATCAGGTGTAAAATTTGAGGATTATGGAATTTATACACAGGTTGAACAACTGAATAAGACGGCATTAAAGAGTCATGGACTGGATTCAAACGGACAATTGTATAAGATTAATTCTTTTGAATTTTATCGCTACGAGGATATTATAAAAAAAGAAGATGATGCAGGATATGATAAGACAGCCTTTGAAAAAATGCTGGAAATAAAAGGGGATTCAGATCATACCAAATTGATCGATATGCTGACAGATCTGAATGATTATTCTATAGGGATTGAAGATGTACTGAAAGAACATTTTGATGAAGAAAATATTGTTTACTGGATGGCATTTCAGATTCTGATGGGAAACGTAGACACACAGAACAGAAATGTTTATTTATACAGTCCTCTGAATTCAGATATCTGGTACTTTATTGCCTGGGATAACGATGGCTGTCTGATGAGACCGGAATATGAATTAAGGAATTTTTCGGATCAGAACAGCTGGGAAAAGGGAATCAGCAATTACTGGGGAAATATTCTGTTTCAAAGGTGTCTGAAGTCACGGTCTTTCCGGGAAAAATTAAATGATGCCATTCTGGATCTGAGGGAATATCTGAACAAAGATATGCTCACATCAAAGATAGAGAGCTATAAGAATGTACTGAAGCCCTATTTATATTTGATGCCTGATGCAGAGTATGAACCGCTTACATCTGAACAATACGATCAGATTGCAGCATCACTTCCTGATGAGATAGAGAAGAACTATCAGTTATATCTGGAAAGTCTGGAAACACCAATGCCATTTTATATAGGTGTTCCGTCAATAGACGGTGATAAGCTGAAATTTAACTGGGATGTATCTTATGATCTGGACGCAGAGGACATTACGTATTCTGTGGAGGTTGCGCGAGATTATCTGTTTCAGGATGTGATCTATCAGAACACAACCCTGACTGTTCCGGAATCGGAGATGGAACTTCCGAATGCAGGACAGTATTTTGTGAGAGTAAGAGCAACAAATACATCTGGAAAAACGCAGGATGCATTTGATTATTATGTAACAGACGAAGGAAAGCATTATGGTATGAAGTGCTTTTACATAACAGAAGATAGTACGGTAGAGGAAGACAATTATGAAGAAGGCTGACAGGAAGAAAGAACATTTTCGTAATGAATGGAAATATCTTATCAGTACCAGTGAGAAAGAAGTCCTGAATCTTCGGATGAAGCCACTTATGAAACTGGATCCTCATGCAGAAAATGGAGGATATCTGATACGGAGCCTGTATTTTGATGATTACTGGAACAGTGCATATGAAGAAAAGGAAAGCGGCGTTCTTATGAGGAAGAAATACAGGATACGAATTTATAATTATAGTGCTGAAAGTATCAAGCTGGAGAGAAAAAAGAAGTTCGGCAGTTATATTTATAAAGAAGATGCCCCACTGACAAAAGATGAGGTGCAAAAAATTCTTTCCGGCGAGTATGAATTTCTTCTGAAAAGTCCGTATAATCTTTGCAGGGAATTTTACACAGAATGTATGAGTAATATGATGCGGCCGAGAACAATCGTAGATTATGAGAGAGAACCATGGATCATGGATGAGGGAACAGTCAGGATCACATTTGATACAGATGTCAGAGCTGCTGTTGGAAGCTATGATATTTTCGACAGTACGCTTCCGGCTTTATCTGTACTGGAACCGGGAAAACTGATCATGGAAGTGAAATTTACAGAGCTGCTGCCTCAGATTCTGAGAAATCTTCTGCCGCCGCAGGCAGAAGAATTTACAGCAGTTTCCAAATATGTACTGTGTTATGAAAAAACGCGGTACATGAATGGATTTGAGTATTGGTATGATACACAGGGGAGGATGATAAGATGAGTGTACAGGATATGATAAAAAAATCTGTACTGGAATCAGGAATGTTCAGTCAGTATGATATACCTAAGATATTGGCTGCTCTGGCAGTGGCTTTGATTTTGGGAAGTGTGATTTATCTGGTTTATCAGAAATTTTATGTTGGAGTTATTTTCTCCAGAAGTTTTGCAGTTACACTTGTGGGAATGACAGTGCTTACCTGTATGGTAACACTTGCGATCAGCAGCAATATTGTGATTTCTCTTGGTATGGTTGGTGCATTGTCTATTGTACGTTTTCGTACAGCAATTAAAGATCCGATGGATCTTCTGTATCTGTTCTGGGCAATCACATCGGGGATTACAGCCGGTGCAGGTATGTATGCATTAACTCTGTTGACAGCTGTGATTATCATTCTGATGATCACCCTGTTTTATCACAAACAACAAAATGGAAGAATTTATATTGCAGTGATTCATTATCAGGGAATTCAGGCGGGAGATGAAATTATCCGCTGTTTTGGAAAAAGAAAATATTTCATAAAATCAAAAACTATGCGCAATGAAAAAACAGAAATGGCAGTGGAAATATATTGCAGACAGAATGATATGGAGTTTATGGAAAAAATCCGGGATATCGGTGGAGTGGAAGATGTTACATTGATTCAGTATAATGGAGAATATCATGGCTAAAAGTCAGAAACGATATCTGGTTCTGTTGGGTTTTGGACTTTTAGTTATTATAGCAGCAGGAGTATGGATGGTATTTGGAAGAAAAACTCAGATATATGAAAAAACAGAAAAAATTTTTGGAAATCCATTAATGGGATATGCACCTTGTGCCTGGGAAGAAACAATAGGAGAGGATATATCTTTACTGTATATGGATATTACCTGGGCCGAACTGGAACCGGAGGAAGGAAAATATGATTGGGAGAAAATCGAAAGAGAAAATCAGACTGACAGATGGAGAGAAGAAGGGAAACACCTGGTACTGAGGTTTGTGTGTGATATTCCCGGGGAGGAAAAGCATATGGACATTCCACAATGGCTATATGACAAAACTGATCATGCGGGAACCTGGTATGATATGGAGTATGGAAAGGGATATGCTCCTGATTATAATAATGAACAGATGATACAATATCACAAAAGGGCAGTTAATGCACTTGGAGAGCATTTTGGCAGAGATGGACTGGTCAGTTATATCGAACTTGGAAGTCTGGGGCACTGGGGAGAATGGCATGTAAATATTTCCGCAGGAATACAGAGTCTGCCAGAAGAATCTGTAAGAGAACGTTATATGATTCCATGGACAGAGGCCTTCCCTGATTCCATGATACTGATGAGAAGACCTTTTAGTGAGGGAGAACATTATGGAACAGGTCTCTACAACGATATGACCGGACAGCCAGAGAGCACAGAGGAATGGTTTCGCTGGATTAATGAAGGCGGTGAGTTTGACCAGACTCATGAGAAAAAAGGGTTATCCGCAATGAAAGATTTCTGGAAAAAGTTTCCTTCCGGAGGTGAGTTTACAAGTTCAATTACAATGAAAGATTTGCTTGACACAAATCTGGATCAGACAATAAATCTGATAAAGAAAGCACATACTACTTTTCTTGGACCGAAAATAGCGGATAAAACTTATGAAAATGGTTATAGGAAAGTTTTAGGAAGCATGGGATATCGTTTGTGGATTTCGCAAGCAAGCCTTATTCAGATGCCGGGTTATGTCAGCCTGAATCTTAAATGGAAGAATGATGGAGTTGCACCATTTTATGAAGACTGGCCTGTATGGGTTCTGGTAGAAGATGAGGATGGAAATAGTCTTGAAAAAGAAGCGGTTGACATTTCGTTAAAATCACTTCTGCCGGAAGAAACTTTACAGACAAAAACAAGAATGCAGGTAAAAAAGCTGATCTCACTGGCCGGAAAGAAATATAAGATCAGTATAGGTATTGAAGATCCGATGACTGGGAAATTAGCTGTTCGATTTTCAATGAAAGGAACTTATAATGAAGGGAAAAATTATCTTTTTCAGTAAACTGAAAGAGTTACGTTTTGATATTTAGAAACTAAAATTACCTTATTTAATTACTATAAATGAGCAAATTTGAAAAAATGCACAAAATTATCCTGCTAATTTCATAAATGCTTCAAAATCATCACTTGCTTTTGCACATAGGAATAGATACTGATACTTTTCCTGATGAACGGCACTACAGATTCGATGATATCCATCTTGAAAAGATCGATATTTGCCAGTTCCTGTGACACAAATACAATGTGCCAGTGACATCAGCAGCCAGTATCTCTGTATTTCCTTTGAGAAACGGATCTGGTATGTATCCAGTGCCAGACGGTTTTTACATTGCCTGAAAAATATCTCGATCGGCCATCGACACACATAACAGGAAAAGATCTCTTTCTTTTATGCAAAATCACGAACTTGCTCATTTATAGTGATATAAAACAACATCAATGCATGCTGAAATATGTAAAAAGGCAATCGTATAAAATTGCGATTGCCAGATTTTAATATTTACTGCTTTAAGGTTAGGATTGTATGGAAGGTACCGGAATCATTATCATAATACATTTGCAAATTTCCATGGTACTGTTTTACGACTTTTTTAATGCTTTTGATTCCGAATCCATGTCTGCCATTGTCTGATTTATGGGATATAGGAAGTCCCTCTGGATTATATACAGGGGTATTTTGGCAGGAGTTGATGAGTATGATAATAAGAAAGGGTGAATTTTCTTTCTTTTGTACGGTGAGCTCAATAAAAGAGTCTGGAATATTCTCTGCTGATTCCACTGCATTCTCCAATAAGTTACAGAATAAAGAAGTCAAATCGCGCGGATATATATGTTGTACCGTGCCGCTTCTGATGTCAGTGTGAAAAATAATGTGCTTATCATTGCAGTGGCGCTGATAGCGGCACAGAATGGAGTTTAGCATTTCATGATCACAGAGTTTTGTGGTTTCCTTTAAGTCGGAAGATTCCATGAGTTGTTGTATATAGTCATTTATTTTATCGGAATCATTTTTTTCGTTCAGTAATCTGATTGATTGAAGATGTTTCTTTATATCGTGGATCAAAATGCTCTGGTTCTCGTTTTGTGCAAGCATCATTTCATAGTATTCAACAGAATCGGATTCTTTCTGGAGCAGTAACTGCAAATCGGCATATTCCTGTGATCTTTTTGTGTTATATTGGTTGATTCCAAATACAAGTAGGTTGACCAGCAACAGAAAAACGGCACAGATTGTTACTAGAAAATCAACCGGTGGGGCATATGCGGTTGTTTCACCAATAGAAAGAAGAGTAAACATCATAAGAATAGAGGAAAGCGGGATGAACATCAAGAGAATTTCGGAGTGACCGTACGGTTCTTGAGCTGCTTTGTTCCCCTTGAAGAGCCAACTTAACAAGTAAACGACTGCAAAAAAGGTAATTTTGCTAAATACGGTATAAAAAACAAGTCCGACACTTGTTTCTAAGAGAAAATGGGGAAAGAATCTTGATATCATCCCCAAAACTGCAAGTTCAGATATTCCCATAATCGCTGTAAGTATAGCGGAATGGAAGAGTGCCAATAATAACTTGAGGTTAAACATTATATAGAGGAAAACAGTGTTTATCACAAAAAAACTGATAATATTCAGCCATGTTTGCCCAAGCAGGGAAAGAAAAAACAACAGTACATAAAGAACACTTAATAGAGTCAGTCTCTTTTTACCGCTATGAGAAGGGGAAAAAAGGCTGGCGGCGTACTGCCATAAGATAACCGCTTCTGTAAAAAAACTAAAAATAAGTAAAATAATATATTCCATTTATTTTCACCTCATGCTTTCCAGATATAGTAGATATGCATTTCTGAAGGAACTGTATTTCCTGCGTGTCAGGTAAGCGGTAATCTGAGGATTTGATAAATGTACGGTGGAGTGATCAAAGTCCACAATATGTTCGAAGTTAACAATAAAGCTCCGGTGTGTCTGAAAAAAACTGTTTTGGGGAAGCTTTTCCAACCAGTAATTCATATTATGAATAGAGTCAAAGTCCTGACGGGCAGTATGTACAATTACTTTTCGCCCCTGAGCTTCTATGGCAATAATCTGCGAAGCAGGAAACGAATATACCGCCTGTTTTGTTTCCACAGGAATTTTGAGTGTAATGGAATTGTAATAAGCTAAGGCATCCTTCAGATTTCGGAAAAAACGCTGCTTGTCCAAAGGTTTGGAAAGATAGCGGAATACATGAAAACGCATTGCTTCATCCAAATATTCAGAATAAGAGGTGACAACAAAAACGATCACATTTCTATTTGCTTTTTTTAATTCATTCCCAACATAGATTCCATTCATGCCAGGCATTTCGATATCCAGAAAAACAATATCCTTTTCACCTTTGTCAGTTAACAAAGCTTCACCACTGGTAAAAGAAACTAATTCAGGACATTTTAAATGGTTGGACTCAAAGTAGGATTCGATATACTTCTTCAATTGTTCAATGATCAGAGTGTCATCATCACAAATTAAAATACGCATTTTTTCACCTGACTTTCTAAATAGATGTATGTGTACATCTTATCACATAGAATTTCCAAATGCAAAAAATGCGTATGAAAAGACAATTTAATTACAATTTTGGTTCATTATGTGTTGCTTTGTTATTTCGTTTTACAAGCAGTTCGATAAAGTCTCCGGCAAGCTCTATGTCGGATTGATTACATAACCGTAGTTTATCAATAATATCCTGTGGAATATTATAAGCGTGCATACTGCCGAGCAGAAGGTAGTCAGGTGTAACATTGAGTAAATTACAAATCTGAATGAAAATATCCAGACTTGGTTTTTGCCTTCCGTTTTCGATTGATGACATATGGCTATTGGATATATTTAATCTTTCGGCAAGTTCTGCCTGTTTTATCCGTAATTCTTTTCTGCGTATTTTGATGCGGTTTCCCATACCTTCATATTGAAATTCTATTTATCCCACCTTCTTTCAGTAGAATTTTACCAATAGAACTAAATAAAAAGAAGAATGTAACAAAGAACTATTCTGCAATATATTAAACAAACTGATATTTATATATAAATAATTCTGTATCACATATTATTTTTCGTAGAAAAGAGGGAAATTATCCAATATTGTAAAGAATCATTCCGTTCATTCCAAAGGGGTCGTTTATTTGATTAAAGTGGTATATGATTGCTTATGTGAAAATCAATGACAAATTTTAGTGGAAAGGAGAGAGGTCATTATGAAGAAAGAGGTAACTAAATCGGTTGCAAAAGGAATGAAAGCAGCATTAGATGTTGTGTTACGGACAGAAGCTAACACAGCTTCTTGTCTTATCATGTATCAGCCTAAGGCACCGAAAGAATTAATGAACTACAGGAGAAACAAGTAATGGAAAAATGTACAGATACAGTAGTAAATTGGATGATCCGGTGTAATGCGATAAACGAGGCGGATAAGGAACTTTACAAGTATGCATTATATAGTTTTTTTCTATTGGTATCACCACTTATCCTTGCAGGAGTTATTGGCTTTGGCTTGGGAAGCGTAAAACACGGAGTTGCTCTTATTTTTCCGTTTGTGGTTCTGAGAAAATTTAGTGGTGGTTATCATGCAAAAAATTTGCACACTTGTATTCTTGGATCTGGTTTTCTATTGTTTCTGTGCATAATGTTATCAATGCATGTGCAATGTGATTTGAAGTTGGCAATAGCTACAGTTATTGCGTCTGTGAGCCTGATTACATTTAGTCCAATAGACAGTGAAAACAGAAGACTTGATACTAACGAGAAAAGGACATATAAAAAAACAACAGTGTTCTTCGTGATACTGTTTGGGCTGTTAGATATAGCTTTATTTTTGCTGGGAAAGTACATCTATACAATCTGTTTTTCTGTTGGGATATTACTGACAGCAGGCTTACAAGTACCTTGTATCGTAAAGAAAATGTGTAAATCGACCAAAAACAGACTGTAAATGTCGTTTGGTGCAAAAGGGGTTGAAATCATGGCAAAAATAAAGATAATAAAGTTTGTCATTGATTTGATCAAAGTTCTTTATTTACAGTTAATTCAGTTTGTTCATTGAAAGGGAGTGGATTCCAATGGGACAATGATAGAATTCTATCACTTTAAATTGAGTAGTTCGGTTCGGAGTAGTTAAACGGGCATAATGGAGGTAAAAGATTAAAATGACACATAAGAAAGAAGTTGTTTTTAGCTTGTTGTTTGTAATAATGGTGTTATGTACAGGCTGCAGTGATAAAGATAATGGAGATACGTCTAAAAATAACAGGACTTCAGGAGAATCATTTGTTCAAGAAGAAACTATTGAGAGTACTGACAATACAGACAATGCAGACGGCAGCTCGGCACCAACGCCAGAACTGAAAACGCCCCGAACGAAAAAGGAATTGGAAGATGCGCTTGGTACAGTGAATGAGTCGGGAAAATGGACGCCACCAGCCGGTTCTCATATAGATCCCAAAACAGGTAATATACTGAATAAAGATGGGGTCGTGGTTGGAACTACGCAGGAACCTTATAGTAAAGCACGTCCAGGTTCTCAAGGATGATGATATGGTGTAAAAAAATTATGGGAGGAAAAGATTATGAAGTATATGAGAAAAAACTCATTTGTAGTGTGTTTGGTCATAAGTGCAATTCTTTTGACAAGTTCATTTGCAATGCCGGTGCTTGCTGCGGAAAATACAGGAATTGAAACAAGCTCTGTCACGAGAAGCGTACCGGGATATTACAAGTGCACAGGCCCTGGAACACAATATACAATAGTAGGCACATTGAATTATGGCACAAAAGTATATGTATATTCTATCAGTAATGGGTGGGCCAAAATTTCTCTTGGCGGCATTTACCGTTATGTTAGTGCCGATTACCTTCGGGAGCTTTAAGGAAAAACATTTAATATAAACGAGGCATAGGTAAATAGCTGTATGGGCTGCCGCACTGAAAAGTTTGGTGCGGCAGCACTTTTGTTTACTTTTTTAATTGAAACTACAAATGGACAAATTCTAAAAAACGTCCCAAAAACAGTATTCTGTGTTTGGGTTATAAAGACAAATTTAAAATATATAGATATTTCCGGTGGTTCGTGGTATGATAAAAATAGAAACAAAAGTGCTATTTCAAGAAAGGGTGATGGTTATGGCATTGGCACAGGCAACAAAATCCCATGAACCAACTTATACAATCAATGATGCAATGGATGTTCTTTTGTCAAGGCTGGATGAAGCCATTGATGATATGGAAAGTGACAGAGTGCAGATAGTGGAAGAAGCATGGGCAGAAATTGATGCAATATAAGGGGTACGGATGGAAAAAAGAAAATACAAAGTTGTAATTGCCCAGAGCGGCAAGCTGGATGTGAAGGAAAAAAGAAATATATCCTTCAGCAATTTAAATACCGGGAGTATGCAGAGGATTTTTCCCAAAAGATTAAAAAGCGGTTCTTGCACTTGACACACTTCCTACCAGATATAATACAATAGGCTTCCGATATCGTGGCTATGATATTTACATGAAATATACTGCCTGTTTTTTAACGCCATTGGAATTGTTAGAAAGAAAGATTAAAATAAGAGACACCAGCAATCAATACGCTGATGTCTCTTATTAATATTACCTGATTGTTGATAAATAATTTACTTTGTATCCTGCAGTGCGAGATAACCTTCTTCGCCTGTACGGATCTTAACGACATTTTCAATGTCATATACAAATACTTTACCATCACCAATCTGACCGGTATGGAGGACTGCCTTGGCAGTTTCGATAACTTTCTGTACAGGTACGAGACTTACAACAATCTCAATTTTGACCTTAGGAAGAAGATTCATTTCCATCTCAACACCACGATAGTAGGATGGAGCACCTTTCTGTACACCGCATCCGAGAACGTTCGTAATAGTGATACCTGTAACACCGATCTCATTCATTGCCTGCATAAATTCATCAAGCTTATTCTGACGGGTGATGATAACAACTTTTGTAAGCTTATGAACGCCTTCTTTCGGAAGTTCCGGAACTGATTCAGCAGGAGCAGAAGGTCTGGCTGTGACAACAGGAGCTTTTATGGAAGTTCCCATAGGAGTCGGAACACCAGCCATTGCGAAACCGTCATAAGCACTTGCAAGACCATGTTCTTTGGAGTCAAGACCTGCGATCTCTTCTTCAGCTGAAACACGAAGTCCGATTGTATGTTTGATTACCTGGAAGATAATTGTCATAGTAACAACAACCCATGCGATTGTAATGATCATACCAGTGAACTGAACACCAAATCCGTGGAAGCCGCCGCCTGTAAGGAGTCCTTTCCAGTCTGTGCCTGATCCGTCTGAGAAAAGACCAACTGCAAGGGTACCGAAAGCACCGTTTAAACCATGAACACCGACAGCACCAACAGGGTCATCAATTTTCAGAACCTTGTCAATAAATTCAATACCAAATACTACGATGAAACCGGAAGCAATACCGATGATTGCTGCGGATGTAGGAGAAACTGTGTCGCATCCTGCTGTAATTGCTACAAGTCCTGCAAGAGAACCGTTCAGAGACATGGAAACATCCGGTTTTTTGTAACGTACCCATGTGATGATCATAACAGTTACAGTTGCAACAGCTGCTGCAAGGTTAGTAGTAACGAAGATTTTACCTGCACTTACAATTGCATCGCCTTCCATGCTGACTGTGGAAGCGCCGTTAAATCCGAACCAGCAGAACCAGAGGATAAATACACCTAAAGCACCAACTGTAAGGTTGTGCCCTGGGATAGCCTTTGATTTGTCGCCCTTTGTATATTTACCGATACGAGGTCCAAGGATGATGGCACCAATCAGAGCTGCCACACCACCTACCATATGTACTGCACAGGAACCTGCGAAATCATGAAATCCCATCTGGCTGATAAATCCACCGCCCCAGATCCAGTGTCCGGATACTGGATATACAACAAGACTGATCATAAGGCTGTAGACGCAATAGGAAAGGAACTTGGTACGTTCTGCCATTGCACCGGAAACAATTGTTGCGGATGTTGCACAGAATACTGTCTGGAAGATTAAGAATGCCCAGAAAGGAACTCCGTCAGGAAGCATTCCTGAACCATAGTGTGCTTCTGTTGCAATACCACCGATCTTTCCGATAAATCCATTACCTGCACCGAACATCAGACCGAAGCCGACCAGCCAGAAGACCGGGGTTCCGATACAGAAGTCCATCAGGTTTTTCATAATAATGTTACCTGCGTTTTTGGCTCGTGTGAAGCCTGTTTCTACCATTGCGAATCCGGCCTGCATAAAGAAGACCAGCGCGGCGCCGACCAGCACCCATATTGTGTTTACTGCGGAAAATTCCATAATAATATTCCTCCCTCATAAAAATTTCCTCATATTTTATAAAATGCAAAAAGCGCGATGCCTGGAAATGTAGCCAGTTCATCGCGCTTTTGCGAATATAAAATCCATATTTATAGTGTATTGCATAACTGATGTAATAGAAAAGACATTTCGTATGACTGTATGCAATGCAGTTTAAAATCAAAATTATATGTAAAACAGGGGAACATCAAAATATCGTGTGATTAATGGATGAGGAAATCGATAATGAATTATGAAGTAGAGTTCATAAAGATATTCCCCTGTTATTACCTGTTAATTAAACGGAAAACAGAAGCTTGTCATATGTAGGATATGGAAGCAGTGCATCCGGAATCAGAGTTTCTGCTGCGTCTACAGACTTTCTGAGTTCATCCATATCAGAAAGAACAACTGTCTGGTATGCTTTTGCATTAGCCAGAGGATCTTCTGTAGCAAGCGCTTTGGCAGTATCTGCTTTTAAGGTCTCAAGACCTGTGGAAATCTCATCAGCAAGCTGTGACAGCTCTTTGATCAGTTTTCCTTCAGAAGCTGTGCTGACATCTGAAACAACTGATTTTTTAGCAACAGCAGTAGCTGCAACTTTGTCGATATATGCGAATACAGATGGAAGGAAATCCTTCTGTACCATTTCAACCATAGTATTGGACTCAATGTTAAGAATCTTGGAATAGGATTCCAGCCAGATCTCATAACGGGATTCAATTTCTTCTTTTGTGAAGATATGATATTTGGTAAAGAGTTCAATATTCTTGTCTGCGATCCACTGAGGAAGAGCATCCGGTGTAGATTTCAGGTTAAAGAGACCACGTTTTTCAGCTTCTTCGATCCATTCGTCTGTATAACCGTTTCCATTAAAGATAACACGTTTATGATCAATAATTGTCTTCTTGATCAGTTCGTGGATTGCATCCTCCATCTTGTCTTCCGGTACATCCTTTAACTGTTCTGCAAACTGGTGAACGCACTCAGCAACAGCAGTGTTTAAGATAATGTTCGGGTTTGCAACAGAAGCTTCGGAACCAAGCATACGGAATTCGAATTTGTTACCTGTAAATGCGAATGGTGAAGTACGGTTTCTGTCTGTATTGTCTTTTACGAAATGTGGAAGTACTTTTGCACCGATATCCATCTGGACTGCACGGCTTCCTGCAAAATATTCGTCATTTTCGATAGATTTTAATACTTCTGTCAGTTCATCACCGAGGAATACGGATACAACAGCAGGCGGAGCCTCGTTTGCACCAAGACGGTGATCATTTCCTGCACTTGCTACAGAAATACGAAGTACATCTGCGTATTCATCAACTGCTTTGATAACAGCTGTCAGGAAAATCAGGAACTGTGTATTTTCAGCAGGTGTTTTTCCCGGATCAAGGATATTTACACCTGTATCTGTGATCATAGACCAGTTGTTGTGTTTACCACTTCCGTTGATTCCCTCAAATGGTTTCTCATGAAGGAGGCATACAAGTCCATGCTTGTCGGCAACTTTCTTCATTACTTCCATTGTTAACTGGTTGTGGTCAACCGCAACGTTTGTTGTATCGAATACAGGAGCCAGCTCGTGCTGTGCAGGAGCAACTTCGTTATGTTTTGTTTTGGCAGGAATACCAAGTTTCCAGAGCTCTACATCCAGGTCATGCATATAAGCTGCGACACGAGGTTTCAGAGCACCGAAGTAATGATCTTCCATTTCCTGGCCCTTAGGAGCAGGAGCACCGATCAGTGTACGTCCGCAGAATACAAGGTCTTTTCTCTGTTTGTATAATTCCTTGTCTACCAGGAAGTATTCCTGTTCAGGACCTACAGTTGTATTTACGTGTTTGACATCTTTATTTCCTATTATATGGAGAAGGTTTGTAGCTTCTTTATCAAGTGTCTGCATGGAACGAAGGAGAGGAGTCTTTTTATCAAGAGCTTCTCCGCTGTAGGAGCAGAATGCTGTAGGAATGTAAAGGGTTCCGTCTTTGATGAATGCCGGTGATGTCGGATCCCAGGCTGTATATCCTCTTGC
>OJNH01002047.1_pt1 | contig 14613 bp, 10 predicted proteins | sample 1597361 | NCBI WGS metagenome assembly OJNH01 (sample SAMEA2452136, study PRJEB22498) | human gut metagenome | biome: human feces; feature: human gut; material: feces | place: Australia | collected 2012
GTAAGGCGGATAAAGCCGCTAATTCCTTGACAGCCTCTTGCCGTTTGACGATCTCCTTCTTATCCGTCAAGGGATTCGAGAGCCAACCGGCCAGTCGTTCCCGCCCGAACCCGGTTACGGTACGATTGAGCGATTGAAATAAGGAGCGGTCTCCAAACACATCCAGATCCAAGCAGAAAGAGTGCTCGCCCGAGATCTTATCGGCCGCCCCGTCGAACGCGCTGAAATCATAGTCCAGTCCTTTTAGCTCATCCTCGTTCAGTTTGATCAAGGTCTCGGCGTATACTTTTCGTGCGTACATTTTATTATGGTACCACATCAGGAGCGCGAACGGGATGATATAAGCGAAGGTGATCCCCGTCAGGCATTGCCAACTCTCATCCCTGAATATCCATAAGGAGAGGATCGCTCCCACCACTAAAGCCAACCGGATACTCCCCATCAAATGGATCTTCTTTTTCAAATTACCCAAGCGCCGTGTATAAGCGTCGATATTTTCTTTGTAATAACTATAGATTTCTTCCATAGCCGCGAATATAGGAAAAATGAACTAACCTCTTGAATTTTGGTTTATATATTATATTCATAGGTGAAACGACCATTATTCATGTAATTTGGGCGATAAAGCCAACTGCCGTTTCCCCTATATTCGCGGACACATTTATAATTTAAGATCATTTATGAAAAAAACGATTATATCCTTTCTCTTCCTTCTTGTTTGCGGTATGGCACATTCGCAAGTTTTAGCGAAAGGGCCGGAAGAGAGTTATAATGCGGATAGTATTCGTGCGATTTTGGATAAGTCACCTTATTTTACCTTATTCAAGGACAATTATTTTATTGGCGGTATCCCTATCGGCAACAAGCCTACGGCGAGAAACTCCGACGTTAAATTCCAGTTGAGCATCGCCCAGCGTCTTACGAAAAGTAAACTCCCCTTCGATACCTATCTTTTCTTGCAATACACGCAAAAGGCTTTTTGGAATGTCTTTCAAGAGTCCTTGCCGATGCGCGACTTGAATTTTAATCCGGGTATCGGTTTGGGACACCTTATCGTGCATAAGAATAAATATATCGGGAAAGGCTATTTGATGGTCGAGCACGAGTCGAACGGTAAAGATAGCATCTTCTCCCGAAGTTGGAACAAGATCACCCTAGCGGCGGCTGTCCTGTTGAATAAGAACTGGGAAGTTCAATTCAAGGGCTGGATACCGATCGTGGACGGCAAGGAAAATAAAGACATCCTTAAATATAATGGTATATTCCAAGTAGCCGCCAATTACCGGACAGACAACAGGCGCTTTAACTGCGGGGTTATCTTGACCAAACGAAAGACTTGGTTCAGCTTTAACACTCAGATCGAGTTGAGCTATAAGTTTAATAATAACGAGAACCAATATTTCTTCCTGCAATATTATAATGGTTACGGTGAGAACCTTTTGGAATACAATCAATACAAAAGCATGCTGCGGATCGGTTTCGTGATCAAGCCGCAAGATTTCAGTATTTACTAAAAAATATCCTTCTTGATAGATCTCATTGATCGGGCGATAGATGTAATATATGATACATTTCGTTTCTTTAGGAAACAATACATTTACAGACTTTGTTTTCTAATATATTGAACGTTTCCCGGATAATTAAAGAGATACGCCATGAAGGAAAAAATTGAACAATTAAAAGCTCTCAACCACAAAGCTGAGTTAGGGGGCGGAGAAGACCGCATCGCGAAGCAACATGCGGCAGGTAAACTAACCGCTAGAGAAAGAATCGAACTACTATTGGAAAAAGGTAGTTTCGTGGAAATCGACAAGTTCGTGACACATACGTGCCATGAGTTCGGTTTAGAAAAACAGCGTCCATTAGGGGATGGCGTGGTCACCGGTTACGGAATGATCGGGCAACGCACGGTATTTGTTTTCGCTCAGGACTTCACGGTATTCGGTGGAGCCTTGTCCGAGACGTATGCCCGTAAGATCTGTAAGATCATGGACATGGCAACGGAACTAGGCGCTCCGGTGATCGGGTTGAACGATTCGGGAGGCGCACGTATTCAGGAAGGCATCGAGAGTCTTTCAGGCTATGCCGATATCTTCTACCAGAATACGATCGCAAGTGGAGTAATTCCGCAAATCTCCGCCATTCTCGGCCCTTGTGCAGGAGGTGCCTGCTACTCTCCGGCACTGACCGACTTTATCTTTATGGTGAAAGAGCAAAGCCACATGTTTATTACCGGTCCTGATGTGGTAAAGACTGTGACCAATGAAGAGGTAGGAAAAGAAGAACTGGGTGGCGCTTATACTCACAGTTCCAAGAGTGGTGTCACTCACTTTATGTGTAATAATGAAGAGGAAGCTCTGATGAGTATTCGCGAGTTGTTGAGCTTCTTGCCTTCCAACAATATGGAGGATGCTCCCCTTGCCCCCTGTACGGATGATATTCATCGCCAGGTAGAAGCACTTCAGACCGTTATTCCCGAAGACCCCAATATGCCTTACGACATCAAAGATATTATCGAACCGGTGCTGGACAACCAGTACTTTTTCGAAGTAATGCCTCATTTTGCCAAGAACGTGGTAGTGGGATTCGGTCGTTTGGGAGGTCGTTCGGTGGGTTGAGGAGGCTCTGAAGGGAACGGCGGCAGCAACGCTTGCAGCTTATGACCAGAATGCCGGAGATTATATTCAGAGCACAAATGGTGATATATGGAAGGGCAGCTATAATATATCCAAATCGGAGAGTCTGGTTGATAAGATAAAGAGCAACAGCGGAATGGATGTAACCTTTTTCTACGGAGACGAAAGAATTATGACATCCGCGAAGGATGCCAACGGTGACCGTGTGTTAGGCTCGAGAGCAGGAGATAAGATTGTCGAGAAGGTACTAAAAGGCGGAGAGGAGTACTTCAGCAGTGCAGTTTCGATTGAGGGAGAATTAAATTACGGCTATTTTATGCCTGTACACCAGAATGATTCGGATAATCAGATTATAGGAATGATTTTTGTGGGTACTAATTTAAAGGAAAAGGAAGCGGTTGTTAAACGTATTCTAAGCTCAATATGTTCATCGGTAATCGTTGTCATGCTTATATGTATCGCAGTTGGAATCAGGCTCGCAGGCAGTATGAGCAGAAATATCAAGACAAGTATTCAGCTGGTTGGCAGACTGGCTGAAGGAAATCTGGATGTGTGGGTTGATGATAAGCTTCTTAAGAAGAAGGATGAGATAGGTGAGCTTTCAAGAGTTACCATAACGCTTCGTGACACTATGAGGTCTACAATAAAGGAAATAACCGATAACGCGAAGGCTCTTCTTGAAGCTTCACAGCTCCTTGGAACGGCAGCGGACAACACTAACGGAACCATGAATGATGTCCGCACGGCGGTAAGCCAGGTTGTTGATAATTCGCAGCTTCAGGCGGAAAATTCACAGAGTACGTCTGAGCAGATGAAGATTATGGGAGATAATATAACAGAGACATCAAATGAAGCAGAGTTGTTGAGCGGTAACGCTGCTTCAATGCAGCGTTCAAGTGAGAAGGCGTCTAAAACACTTTTAAGCCTCAGACAGATAAATGAGGATGTCAAAAAGATAATTGGTGAGGTGCAGGAGCAGACTAACAGGACAAATGAGTCGGTTAAAAAGATTCAGGCGGCTACGACCTTTATCAATTCGATTGCGGAGGACACCGGTCTTTTAAGTCTCAATGCTTCAATAGAAGCGGCAAGAGCAGGAGACAGCGGACGAGGTTTTGCAGTTGTTGCAGAGCAGATTAAGAATCTGTCGGAGCAGTCTAATGAGTCAAGCAAGGAGATTGAAGCTACGGCAGAGGTGCTTAGAGCTGACTCGGAGAAGGCAGTACAGGCAATGCAGCAGATGCAGGAAATTATAGCCAGTCAGAGCGAGAGCATGCAGGAAACACAGCAGGTTGTCGCAGAGGTTATAGAGGAGATTGCAAGCTCCATGAAGAGCATTGCACAGATAAAGGAGAGCTCAGGAAGACTTGAAGGTGCCAGGAATGAAGTGCTTCAGGCAGTTGAACATCTTTCAGAAATATCTGCCGAGAATCTTGACAGCACAAAAAGTACTTATGAGCAGACAGAAATTGTTGCAGATACCTTTAAGCAGGTGTACAATAGTGCGGACGAGCTGAAGACGATTGCTGATAAGCTCGTTAAAAGTATTGAATATTTTAAGATGTAGTGCACCGGAATATTCCGGCAGTCTGCCCTGATTGAGATTGCACTTCATTTTAGGAAAACGGAAGAATTATGTTATGAAATTAAGTGAATTACAGATTGGTAAAAGCGGTGTTATTAAGGATGTAGGGGGTAGTGGTGCACTCAGACAGCATTTCCTTGATATGGGAATGATACCCGGTGCAGAGGTTACTGTAGTAAAGCTTGCACCGATGGGAGATCCGATGGAGCTTCAGGTTCATGGCTATGAGCTTACACTGCGTCTTGCCGAGGCGGCACAGATAGAGATTGACAGTATTGAGAAGAGAAGCAACCCACATGCTAGGGTGGAGAACGGAAAGGAATCTGAGCATCCGGGACTGGGCGAGGATGGAAGGTACCATTCGAAGAAGGATGAGAACCCGCTTCCGGAGGGAACGAAGCTTACTTATGCCCTGGTGGGTAATCAGAATTGCGGAAAAACTACACTTTTCAACCAGCTTACCGGTTCTAACCAGCATGTTGGCAACTTCCCGGGTGTCACCGTCGACAGGAAGGATGGCTCTATTAAAGGGTATCCCAACACTAACATTACGGATTTACCCGGAATATATTCGATGTCGCCATACAGCAGTGAGGAGATTGTATCGCGTAACTTTGTGCTCAATGAACACCCAAAGGCAATCATCAACATAGTTGATGCCACGAATATAGAGAGAAATCTGTATCTTACCATGCAGCTTCTTGAGATGGACATTCCTATGGTAGTGGCTCTGAATATGATGGATGAGGTGACAGGAAATCATGGCTCCATTGATGTCAACACCATAGAGGGAATGCTTGGCGTACCGGTTATACCGATATCTGCCGCAAAAAATGAGGGCGTTGATGAGCTTGTAAAGCATGCACTGCATATTGCAAAATATCAGGAGCACCCTTTAAGACAGGATTTCTGCGATAAACAGGATCATGGCGGTGCGGTTCATAGATGTATACATGCTGTTGAACACCTTATTGAGGATCATGCAGAGAGTGCAGATATTCCGGTACGTTTCGCAGCTACAAAGGCTATAGAAGGCGACCACCTCATAATTGAAAAGCTTAAGCTTGACCAGAATGAGACAGAGACGCTTTTACATATTGTGAAGCAGATGGAGACAGAGAGAGGTCTTGACAGAAGTGCAGCGATAGCAGACATGCGCTTTGACTTTATCGAGAAACTGTGTGAGCAGACCGTTGTTAAACCTAAGGAGAGCAAGGAACGAATAAGAAGCGAGAAAATAGACAGAATCCTTACCGGAAAATATACCGGAATCCCATGCTTTATAGCGATAATGGCGTTGGTATTTTATCTCACCTTCAATGTCGTAGGAGCGGCTCTTCAGAAGCTTCTTGAACTTGGAATAGATAAGCTTGCACAGGTCACCGATGCTGCAATGGCTGCCGCTAAGGTCAATGGTGTGCTCAGAAGCCTTGTGATTGATGGTATATTTACAGGAGTCGGAAGTGTCTTAAGCTTCCTCCCGATTATAGTCACACTGTTCTTCTTCCTGTCACTCATGGAGGACAGCGGTTACATAGCAAGAGTTGCGTTTATGATGGACAAGCTTCTTCGTAAGATTGGTCTTTCGGGAAGAAGCATAGTGCCTATGCTTATCGGTTTCGGCTGCACGGTTCCGGCTGTCATGGCTACAAGAACTCTCACCAGTGAGAGAGACCGTAAGATGACGATACTCCTCACACCATTCATGAGCTGTACGGCTAAGCTTCCGATATATGCTTTCTTTGTGAGTGTATTCTTCCCTAAGCAGGGAGGAATTATTATGACGGGACTGTATCTTTTGGGAATACTTGTGGGAATACTCGTGGCATTTCTCTACAAGGGGACACTCTTTAAGGGAGAACCGGTTCCGTTTGTCATGGAGCTTCCTAATTACAGACTGCCAAGTCCTAAGAATGTAGGACAGCTTCTGTGGGAGAAAGCAAAGGATTTCCTCCAGAAGGCATTCTCGGTAATTCTTATTGCAACTATAGTTGTGTGGCTTTTACAGAGCTTTGACATTCATTTTAACATGGTTGAGGACTCGGGCGAGAGCATACTTGCGGGAATATCAGGGCTGCTGGTTCCGTTATTTAAGCCGCTTGGTCTTGGCGACTGGCGTATATGTACATCACTTATCAGCGGCTTCATGGCAAAGGAGAGTGTTGTATCTACGCTTGAGGTACTTTTCGGCACAGGTATCGGTACAGTATTATCGCCGGTGGCAGCGGCAGCGCTTCTCACGTTCAGCCTTTTGTACACACCTTGTGTAGCGGCGATAGCGGCAATCAAGAGAGAGCTTGGAATGAAGTGGGCGGTAGGAGTTGTAATATGGCAGTGTGCGATAGCGTGGGCTGCGGCGCTCATTGTGAAGCTGGTGGTTGGAATTTTTGTGTAGAAATATCAAAGTGCAAAGCTTGAAAGCTCCACTCTAAAACTGCTTACTGTTGGCAGTACTTGCGGGCAATGCCTGAAGGCAATGTCTGAAGGCAATGTCAGCAGGCATTGCCTGCAGTACGCATGGGTATAAAATCAATAAAATACGGCTGTATGCCCTTTTTCACCCTGATTATGGGTGGTGCGTGGGCATACAAGCCGTATTTTTGCTTCCTATGTCCACGAATTACCTTATTTTGAGCATTTTAAGGGCAGGAAAATGAAAAAGTGGTCTTTATACCCATGAGAGGTGGCAGCTTGGCAGCGGGAAGGGTTTTTTGAAGGAAAATGAGAGGAATAAACCCATGGAGGGTAAACTGGTTTTATGCTGGACAGTAATAAAAAAGGAGAAGATGGGGATAAAATATATAATGGAGAATGTGGAACACACTCAAGGTATGGTGGTTACAGTCGACAAGACGGTATTTTATTAAGAGCATATTTAAGTATTTGAAATTATTCAAGAATTTTCATAATGCGTTGACAAACATAAGAATAAAGTATATATTAGATATCAAGATGTGAAGTTAGTATCTATATGAATTTCTACTATAATAGTAGATTGAAGTTATCAGGTTTAAAATAACGTATGAATGTTACGTTATTTTTTTACAAATATCACAAACAAAGAATACATAACTTCATAAAAATGAAAGGAGCAAAAATGGGCTACGAAAATTTTATTAACAAGAATTCGTGTGTAAAAACACTGGTGAACGAGCTTCGTCCTACGGAGTGGACAAGAAAGCATATTGAGGAGGATGGTATTCTCTCAGCAGATGAACTTAGGGCAGAGGAAAGTGATAAGCTAAAGAGTATAATGGACGATTACTACAGAAGGTACATTTATACAAAGCTTTCCGGGGTAAATTCGTTATACTGGAGTGAATTCTTCTCAATAATTGAGATGGCTTATAAAGAAGGAAAAAAGGATAAGAATTGCAAAGCTCAACTGGAAAAGGCACAAGAAGAGATGAGAGGTAAGTTTTACAATGTTCTGTCAGACGATGATATATTTAAAATGATGTTTTCCGGGAAGTTTGTAACAAAGGTTCTGCCGGAGTTTGTGCGGAATAATAAAGAGTACAGTGATGAAGAGAAGCAGCAGAAGCTTGACACACTAAAACTTTTTAAAGGATTTACCACTTCATTAGTTCCTTTTTTTAACAACAGGGAAAATATATTTTCTAAAAAGCCAATACATTCGTCAATATGTCATAGAACAGTTGACGAGAATACGGCAATTTTTTACCAGAATATTATTTCTTATAAAAATATTGAGGATAACGCACCGCAGGAAATTGAGAAAATAGAGCATCAGGGCAGACAGCAGCTTGGTGAATGGAAGCTGCCAGACATATATTCTTATAGCTTTTATAATAATGTGCTGACACAGCAGGGGATAGAGTTCTACAATGATATATGCGGAATTGTTAATAGTCATATGAACCTGTACTGTCAGCAGACGAAAGAAAAGTCGGGGCAGTACAGAATGAGAAAGCTTTACAAGCAGATATTGAGCATCTCATCGACAAGCTATGAAGTACCATATAAATATGAAGATGATGCACAAGTTTACAGCTCGATAAATGAGTTCGTCGATAGAATTTTTAACAGCAATTTCAGTGCTAAGGTTGAAAAGATGCTTGGAAAAGCAGAGGAATACGATTTTGATAAAATATACATAGCGTCCAAGAATTACAGCAGTATTTCAAATTTTATAAGTGGAAAATGGAATACTTTGGAGGATTGTATTAGAAGATATTATGAGGATAATACAGTTGGCAATGGGGATAAAAAGGAGAAGAAGGTTGAGGAAAAGGTAAAAAAGGATAGCTTCAGGAGTCTGGACAGCATAGATAAAGTCGTTGAGATGTATGGGAAAGGGGAGAAAAGTGCTAAAGAATATATATATCAAATCAGAGAAATATATAATGATAATAGATTAGATAAATTTGGGCAGGACGGCTCGGACTCTATAAAGCTCATTGAGAACGATGCAAAGATTGAGCGCATAAAGTGCGTGCTTGATATGCTGCTTAATACAAACCGCTTCCTCGACATGTTTGCTGTCGGGGACGGCGAGGCGGTAGATGTGGGATTTTACAGTGAGATTGATGAACTCAAAGAGATAATAGATGGAATTGAGCCTCTTTATAACAGGGTGAGAAATTATGTAACCAGAAAACCATACAATAAGAATAAAATTAAGCTTAATTTTAATTCACCTATATTGGCAGAGGGGTGGTCAAAAAGCAAGGAATATGAGTATAATGCAATTATACTTCGCAGAGATGGCAAGTATTATCTTGGCATTTTTAATGTAAAGAATAAGCCCGATAAGAAGATAATTGAGGGATATACGGGAGATGTTGGCGATGGATATGAGAAGATGGTGTATAGTTTGGTTCCCGGAGCGGGAAAAATGTTGCCAAAGGTATTTTTGTCAAAGACGGGGATAGGCAATTATAAACCCTCAAGCTATATCATTGATGGATATGACAATGACAGACATATCAAGTCGAGTAAGAACTTTGACATAAATTTCTGCCATGACCTTATTGATTATTTTAAGGCATCAATAAATGCCAATCCTGATTGGAAGGTCTTTGATTTTAAATTTTCAGATACAAAAAGTTATGAGGATATAAGCGGCTTTTATAGTGAGGTTGAGAAGCAGGGATATAAAATTAGCTGGGTCAATATCTCAAAGGAAGATATTGACAGGCTTGACGAGACGGGTCAGATATATCTTTTCCAGATATATAATAAGGATTTCTCGGAAAGCAGTACGGGCACGCCTAATCTTCACACCCTGTATTTTAAGAATTTGTTCAGTGAAGAAAATATCAGGGAGACCATGTTGAAACTTAGTGGTAAGGGGGAGCTGTTCTTTAGAAAGGCGAGCATTGACAATCCAGGCGGACACAGGAAAGGCTCTATACTTGTGAATAAGACCTACAAGGCTAATATTGGAAATGAGGAGGTGAGAGTACCTGTTCCTGATAAAGAGTATATGGAAATATATACATACCTTAATAATGGAAGAACAACGAAACTCTCAGAAAACGCACAGAGCCTGCTTGACAATAAGTTGGTAGAGTATTTCGAGGCTGAGAAAGAAATAATCAAGGACAGAAGATATACGGTTGATAAGTTTTTTATCCATACATCTGTTGTAATCAATTACAATGCAGAGGGAGCAAGTGCTAAGCAGTTAAACGAGCAGGTGCTTGATTATATCTCAAAACAGGATGACATGCACATAATAGGAATAGACCGTGGCGAGAGAAATCTTGTATATGTGTCCGTTATCGACATGAAGGGAAGAATAGTTGAGCAGAAATCTTATAATGTTGTAAATAGCTATAGTTATCAGAAAAAACTTGTTGAGCGTGAAAAGGCGAGGGACGAGGCGAGAAAGAGCTGGAAGGAGGTCGGCAGGATAAAAGACCTCAAGGACGGGTATCTTTCACTTGTGGTACATGAGATTGCAGATATGGTTATTAAATATAATGCCATAATTGCGATGGAGGATTTGAACTATGGTTTCAAACGAGGACGATTTAAGATTGAAAGACAGGTATACCAGAAATTTGAGAGTATGCTTATAAGTAAGCTGAGTTACCTTGTGGACAAAACAAAAAAAGTAGATGAGCCGGGAGGTGTTTTAAAGGGCTATCAGCTTGCATTTGTTCCAAAAGATGTCAAGAAGGTTGGAAGACAGTGCGGTATTATCTTCTATGTTCCGCCTGCGTATACATCTAAGATTGACCCTGCGACAGGTTTCGTGGACATGTTTAAGTTCAAATCCGGAGAAAAAGAGGGCACGGCAAGGGTAGATAATGACAGAAAGGAATTTTTATCTAAATTTGACTGTATAAGATATGTCGAAAAGAACGATAACAGAGAGGAAATGTTTGCATTTACTTTCGACTATGATAATTTTGCTATGCACAATACGGTAATAGCAAAGAAAAAATGGACGGCATATACTTTCGGAAGCAGAATACAGAAGGTATATGAAAATGGACGGTATACAAGTAGCACACGCGAGATACAGCTTACGGATAAGATGAAAAGACTGCTGAATGAAAATAATATTGAGTATAGTGACGGTCACAATCTTGTAGATGACATTCGGACTTTAGATGTGGATAGTTCAGGTGCAGTGATTAATGAAATTTTTAAAATATTCCGATTGACAGTTCAATTAAGAAACAGTAAAAGCGAAGCGGAGAATGAGAAAAATGGAGAGTATGACAGAATTATATCTCCTATAATGAATGATGCAGGAGAGTTTTTTGACTCATTTAAGTATAAAAAAATGAACGAAGAAACTGAGCCGGGTAAGCATAATGCAACAATGCCGATTGATGCCGATGCCAACGGAGCTTATTGCATAGCGATGAAATGTCTGTATGAAGCAAAAAATATAAAATCAGGCTGGGAAAAGGAAGGTAAGAAAAATAATGACCTGCTGTGCGTTACCAATGCAGATTGGTTTGACTTTATGCAGAATAAAAGGTATGTGTGATGGACGATGCAATAATTATATCAAATTTAAATGATTTTATATTTTGCCCTGCTTCCATATACTTTCATAAGTTATATGGGAGTGAGGACAAGCTTATGTATCAGACGAACTATCAGATTGATGGAACCAAAGCGCATGAGTCAGTGGATAATAAGTCATATTCTACAAGGAAATGCTTTTTAATCTAGTTGATGTGATACTTCAGGTATATGGATTTGATACATATTATGGTGTATTTCATAAATGTTTTTATATGAGAAAATCACTTGTGTGTGACATTATGGAACCTATGCGACCGATTATAGATTATGAAATAAGGAAAGCGATTAATCTCAATCAGTGTAAGAAAGATGATTTTGAAGTATACGATAACAGGTGGTGTTTGTCTTACCAAAATAGTGTTGCATATATACAGTTCCTAATGAAGGCAATTCTTGATTATAAGGACGATATTTTTATGTATGTTCAAAATTATTATAGGTATTTTATGAAGAGAAAGAGTGTCGAGGAACTTCCGATATTCAAATTACATTAACATTGTTTGTTTATGGAGGAAAAAATGATTGTTGTGAGCTATGATATATCAGATGATAAACTTAGAACGAAATTCTCGAAATATCTGTCAAGATTTGGACATAGACTACAATATTCAGTATTCGAGATTGACAACAGCCCTAGAATAGTAGATAATATAGTCAACGACTTGAAGAACAGATACGAGAAGCTTTTTTCTCAACAGGATAGCGTCATTATATTTAAACTGTCATCAAGCTGTGAAGTGTTAAGGTTCGGATATGCTAAAAATGATGAGAAGGATTTTATCATTATCTCATAGAAATCTGAAAAGAGAGAATAAACTGCAAACTTGAGCCTTAATATTTTAAATTAACTTGTGTTATTTGACAATGTTGTAAAAAACTTACAAAAAATATGATTAATATGTGTGTTACTCAGTAAAAATTTGTGCATAATGACGGAGCAGGTGTTGAGTAACACAAGAAAATTTCTGCTTTTGCAGATTAGAAAATAACGAAAATGTACCGATTAGTTGAGTAACACAAGAAAATTTCTGCTTTTGCAGATGTAAAAGACATGACAAGCTGATTTCAGAGTTGAGTAACACAAGAAAATTTCTGCTTTTGCAGATGCAGCCACATCCTGTATTGCAACCACAGTTGAGTAACACAAGAAAATTTCTGCTTTTGCAGATGAGATTATGGAGGGATAGGAAGAATGGTTGAGTAACACAAGAAAATTTCTGCTTTTGCAGATATTATGGACTTTGAAATTCCCGAATCGTTGAGTAACACAAGAAAATTTCTGCTTTTGCAGATATAAGGCTTCAATGAATTGTGCTTATCGTTGAGTAACACAAGAAAATTTCTGCTTTTGCAGATATAAAATTCGCACTCCTTAGGACATATGTTGAGTAACACAAGAAAATTTCTGCTTTTGCAGATAGAACATTACAGGCGATTACATAGATACAGTTGAGTAACACAAGAAAATTTCTGCTTTTGCAGATCCATAACCGCCTACTGTGGCTGCGAGAGTTGAGTAACATAAGATAATTTTTCAAAAGTGCAAAGCTTGAAAGTTCTACTTTAAAACTGCGTACTGTTGGCAGTACTTGCGGGCAATGTCGGCGGGCAATGTCGGCAGGCAATGTCTGCGGTACGCATGGGTATAAAATCAATAAAATACGGCTGTATGCCCTTTTTCACCCTGATTATGGGTGGTGCGTGGGCATACAAGCCGTATTTTTGCTTCCTATGCCCACGAATTGCCTTATTTTGAGCATTTTAAGGGCAAGAAAATGAAAAAGTGGCTTTTATACCCGCGAGAGATGGCAGCTTGGCGGCGGGAAGGGTTTTGGAAGGAAAATAAAACATACATATAATGGCAAAATATACTTTGCAGTATCTGCATATAGTAATATAATGGGTTAAGTGACAAAAGTATGTCTCATTTGTTGTTTAATCCATAAAGTAATGTAGGCAATTGCGAAACTCAAATTTTACGGTAAACAGTTGTGCAATTTTACTAGTACACTACCGGACCTTTTGAAACCAGTCGGTCCTTAGCGGCTGTATTTTAGCCGCTTATGTACCGCTACTGGTTTCAAGGAGTGAAAACGTGTCCGGAAGGGTACTAGTAAAGTTGCACAACGTATGGTTGATACAAACAGAGTTTCGCAATTATCTACATAAAGTAATGAAGAAAAGAGGTACAGTCCATGTGCACAGCAGCGACCTATAAGACAAAAGATTTTTACTTCGGGAGAACCTTAGACTATGAATTTTCATACGGGGATGATGTGACGGTTACTCCCCGCAATTATGTGTTTGATTTCAGGCATGAGGGAAAGCTTGAGAGCCATTATGCCATAGTCGGCATGGCTCATGTTGCGGACGGATATCCGCTCTATTATGATGCGGTAAATGAGAAGGGGCTTGGAATGGCAGGTCTTAACTTTGTCGGGAATGCGAAGTATCAGGAGGTATCAGAGGGGCGCGAGAATGTGGCTCAGTATGAGTTTATTCCGTGGATACTCGCGCAGTGCGGCAGCGTGGCGCAGGCGAGGGAGCGCCTCGGAAGAATGAACCTTGTGGGGACAACCTTTAACGAGCATTTTCCGGCGGCACAGCTTCACTGGCTGATTGCGGATAAGGAGGAGGCAGTCACTGTTGAATGCACAGCTTCAGGACTTCAGGTTTATGAAAATCCGGTCGGAGTGCTCACGAACAATCCGCCGTTTGAGATGCAGATGTTCATGCTGAACAACTATATGGCACTCTCGCCGGAGCAGCCGCAGAACACATTCTCTGACAAGGTTGGGCTTAAAACCTACAGCAGGGGAATGGGAGCGCTGGGACTTCCCGGAGATTTATCGTCTGCGTCGAGATTTGCGAGGGTGGCATACACGAAGCTTAATTCTGTCTCGGGAGATGGCGAGGAGGAGAGCGTGAGCCAGTTTTTCCATATTCTCGGAAGTGTTGACCAGCAGAGAGGCTGCTGTAAGGTGGCTGAGGGCAAGTATGAGATAACGATATACACCTCATGCTGCAATGCGACGAAGGGCATATATTATTACACGACCTACGACAACCACGGCATAAATGCTGTTGACATGAAAAGGGAGAAGCTTGATGGAAGAGAGCTTGTCAGATATCCTCTTGATGAGAAGATGAAGATAAATTATGTAAACTAATCTGGTAATAGGTAATTGCATGCAGATGTAGATGGATGTTTTGTCCCCAACATCATGTTTTACGATTACCTATTATTTTTACATAAAAGGGTTTAGACTGAAATTTCAAAAAAATTCCGTTTTGTAAATTAATACTATACATTCGGACGAAAAAGTAGTATAATCCCGTCTTCGACACTTAAGGAAATGTATAGTGGCAGAATCCCTTGAT
>OJNH01002055.1_pt1 | contig 14582 bp, 10 predicted proteins | sample 1597361 | NCBI WGS metagenome assembly OJNH01 (sample SAMEA2452136, study PRJEB22498) | human gut metagenome | biome: human feces; feature: human gut; material: feces | place: Australia | collected 2012
ACAAGTGTTACGGGAAGGCATGGAGCCGATGATCCTGAGGTGTATCTGAACTTTGTGGACCGGATTTATACGGATATTCAGTTGTTGGTATTTGGCTTTTTACTATATGGAGCAATTTATGTATGCCGGGAAATTGGAAGAATGGATTTCGAATTTTCCGGACTGCTTGTGGCGGTGGGAACTCTCGGCTATCTGGCTGACGTTGTCTTTCTTTTTTTCTATCTGAGCATTGTGCGCAAGGCAAAAAGCAATACACTTTTGACACACAGCCTGATTTATCAGGGGATTGCATTTGTCCGGGAAGCAATATCTTCCAAACAAAACCCACGCTATTGTACACGTAAGGCAAGAGAGCGTTATGAGATACAGAATGCAATCGAGGAAATTTCCAAAGGCGCATTGGATACTACATTAAATGTGGATGATTTTCAGGGACAGGAGCGGGATATCGCCATTGCAGTAAACAATATCCGTGAGGGGCTGAGCGAGGCTGTTATGGAGCGGATAAGAAATGAACGCATCAAAGCCGATCTTATCACCAACGTATCCCACGATATCAAGACGCCTCTTACTTCAATTGTCAATTATGTGGATTTGCTCAAGCGCGAAAATTTAGAAAATGAAAATGCGCGGAACTATATCCGTATTTTGGATGAAAAGTCCCAAAGGCTCAAACAATTGACGGAAGATCTTGTGGAAGTGTCCAAGATTACTTCGGGAAATGTGCATCTGGAGATGCAGACAATCGATATGGTGGAGCTGATCTACCAGACAGGCGGAGAATTTAACGAGCGTTTTGAAGCAAGAGGCCTTACGATTGTGACAAAACTTCCGAATCAGGCGGTACTTGTCAATGCGGATGGGCGTCAGCTGTACCGTGCAATTGAAAATTTATATACAAATGCTGCAAAATATGCATTGGAGAACACGAGGGTGTATGTGGAGCTTGAAGTTGAAGATACCACAGCTGTATTTACCATAAAGAATATCTCAAAGAATCCACTGCCGGAGAAGCAGGAAGGTGGGAAGGATCTGACAGCCCGTTTTGTCCGGGGGGATGTGTCACGTACCACGGAGGGAAGCGGACTTGGCTTATCCATTGCCAAAAACCTCACGAATCTTATGGGTGGCGAGTTTAAGATTCAGACAGATGGGGATCTGTTTATTGCAAAAATTCAATTTGAAATTCTGAACAACTTATAAAATCTGTGGGAATGCTTGATTTCAGAGCGGGCAACAGATATAATTCAAACTAACTGGTTTAGATACGTACAAGGAGGAAAAAAATGAAACTTTATGAAAATGGCGCATATCTGATTCAGGGAAAAGACATAGTAATCAATTCCCCGGAAGCTGTTGCAGCAGTAGCAAGTAAGACCGGAAAGCAGATTTCTGCAGAAGAAGCAAAGAAAGAAACCATCGCTTACGGCATTTTAAAAGACCATAATACATCTGGGAATATGGAAAAACTCCAGATTAAATTTGATAAACTGACATCTCACGATATTACATTCGTAGGTATTATTCAGACAGCACGTGCATCCGGACTTGAGAAATTCCCGATTCCATATGTACTGACAAACTGTCATAACAGTCTTTGTGCGGTAGGAGGAACCATCAATGAAGATGATCATATGTTTGGACTGACCTGTGCAAAGAAATATGGCGGAATCTACGTTCCACCACATCAGGCAGTTATCCATCAGTTTGCAAGAGAGATGCTTGCCGGCGGTGGAAAGATGATCCTTGGATCGGATTCTCATACACGTTATGGTGCACTTGGAACCATGGCAGTCGGAGAAGGTGGACCGGAGCTGGTTAAGCAGCTTTTGAATAAGACATACGATATTGATATGCCGGGTGTTGTAGGTATTTACCTGACCGGTGAGCCAATGAAGGGCGTTGGTCCACAGGATATCGCACTTGCAATTATCGGTGAAGTATTTGCAAATGGATTTGTTAAGAATAAAGTCATGGAGTTTGTCGGACCGGGTGTCTCAAATTTAAGTGTAGACTACCGTATCGGTGTTGACGTAATGACAACAGAGACAACTTGTCTTTCTTCTATCTGGAGAACGGATGACAAGGTAAAAGAGTTCTATGAGATTCATGGAAGAGAAGAAGACTATAAGGAGTTAAATCCGGGTGAAGTTGCATTTTATGACAGCTTTATCGAACTTGATTTAAGCACTATCAAGCCAATGATCGCTATGCCGTTCCACCCGAGCAACACTTATACGATCGATGAATTGAATGCAAACCTTATGGATATTCTCGATGACTGTGAGAAGCGTGCACAGGTTAGCTTTGATGGAAAAGTGAAGCTGGATTTAAAGAGTAAAGTAAAGAACGGAAGACTTTATGTTGATCAGGGAATCATTGCCGGATGTGCCGGTGGTGGATTTGAGAATATCTGTGATGCTGCTGATATTTTAAAGGGAGCATCTATCGGAGCCGATGAATTTACGCTCAGCGTATATCCTGCATCTACTCCAATTTATATGGAATTAGTAAAGAATGGTGTTGTAGCAAACCTTCTTGCTACCGGAGCCATCGTAAAGACTGCATTCTGCGGACCATGCTTTGGTGCCGGAGATACACCTGCAAACAATGCGTTCTCTATCCGTCATTCTACACGTAACTTCCCGAACCGTGAGGGATCTAAGGTACAGAATGGTCAGGTGGCTTCTGTTGCACTTATGGATGCACGTTCTATTGCAGCAACTGCAGCAAATAAGGGATATCTGACATCTGCAGCAGACATGGATGTAAACTTCTCAAAACCAAAGTATTTCTTTGACAAGACAATTTATGAGAATCGTGTATTTGACAGCAAGGGTGTTGCAGATCCAAGCGTTGAGATCCAGTTTGGTCCAAACATCAAAGACTGGCCGGCAATGAGTGCATTACCGGAAAATCTGGTATTGAAGGTCGTTTCTGAAATTCATGATCCGGTTACAACAACCGATGAACTGATTCCTTCCGGTGAGACTTCTTCTTTCCGTTCCAACCCATTGGGACTGGCAGAGTTCGCACTTTCCAGAAAGGATCCGGAGTACGTTGGCCGTGCAAAGGAAATCCAGAAGGCACAGAAGGCTGTAGAAGCAGATACCTGCCCTGCAAGTGTTGTACCGGAAGTTAAGGCTGTCATGGATACCATTAAGACAAAGTTCAGCGATATAAGCCGCAAGAATGTTGGATTTGGTAGCACAATTTTCGCTGTGAAGCCAGGTGATGGTTCTGCAAGAGAGCAGGCAGCATCCTGTCAGGAGGTACTCGGCGGCTGGGCAAATATTGCCAATGAATATGCAACCAAGAGATATCGTTCGAACCTGATCAACTGGGGAATGCTTCCATTCATCATTGACGAGGGAGAACTTCCATTCAAGAACCTGGATTATCTGTTCCTTCCAAATATCCGTACAGCGGTAGAAGAAGGAAAGAGTGAATTTGATGCATATGTAGTAAAAGACGGCGAGCTGAAACCATTTACACTTAAGATGGGTGCGCTTACTCCGGATGAGAAAGAGATTATCCTAAAGGGTTGTCTCATTAACTACTATCGCGGTTAGGAGGATTCTGTGTTGAATGATACAGAAAAGGAAAAAGTAACACAGACGCAGGAAAAAGAAAAAATGGACGGCAGACGTGAGAATGTTCATCTTGCCAAGATTGGTTTGATGGTGTTCATCACATTTGTCTGCTGTATTCTGTTTTTCTTTAGTGTTTTACGATATCAGGGATTCGCAAACGGATGGCATAAAGTGATTTCCGCAGCGCAGCCAATTATTATTGGTCTTGTGCTGGCTTATCTATTGAATCCGGTTATGAAATTCCTGGAACGGCATTTGTACAAACTGTTAAAAGACAGAGCAAAGACTGACGGAAAAGCAAAGAAGATGGCGCGTGTATTTGCCATTGCAGGTGCAATTATTTTCATGATTGCAGTAATTGTGCTTTTGATTGCAGCAATCGTTCCATCTGTGACCGACAGTATTATGGGAATTGTGGATACATTGCCAACGAATGTTGCGAATCTTGTAAAGATGATGCAGGAAGGCCGTCTGGGAAATTATGAAGTTGCAGATACGATAGGTGATGCTCTTACAAAGCTGACTGATTATGTGGAAAACTGGGCAACACAGACATTGCTGCCACAGGCCCGGACATATCTGATCCAGATTACCTCCGGTGTAATCAACATGGTAAAAGCAATGTTTAATTTTGTCATTGGAATTATTGTGGCAGTCTATGTTCTGATGATTAAGGAACGCCTGATTGGACAGAGCAAGAAAGTAATCTATGCGATATTTAAACCAAGGCAGGGTAATATTATCGTGGAGACCATGCACAAGGCGGACGATATTTTTGGAGGATTTATTATCGGAAAAATTATCGATTCAGCCATTATCGGTGTGATCTGCTATGTGGGATGTTCCATTTTAAGAATTCCGGATACAATGCTGGTTTCGGTAATTATTGGTGTAACAAATATTATACCATTGTTCGGACCGTTCATTGGTGCAATACCGGCGTTACTGCTTGTAGTAATCCAGAGTCCATGGCATGCATTATATCTGTTGATTTTTATTATTGTATTGCAGCAGGTGGATGGAAATATTATCGGACCCAAGATTCTTGGAGATTCCACAGGTCTTACTTCTTTCTGGGTCATGTTTGCAATTCTGATCGGTGGAGGAATGTTTGGATTCCTGGGCATGCTTCTTGGAGTTCCGGTATTTGCATTGATTTATTATATTATGCGCAGACTGGTAAATCATGGTGTTGCAAAAAAGCACTTTTCAGTAAGGACTGCGGACTATGTAAAAGTGGAAAAAATTGACGAGCATACAGGTGAATTTCATTTGTATGAAGAGAATAAAAAGAAAAAACACAGTGCAGAGAAAAAAGAAAATTCTGACGAAAAAACTGAAAAATAAGCAATGAGAAAAAGTGTTGGAAAAATGAGAAAATTGCATTTTTCCGACGCTTTTTTTTGTCTTTCTTTTTTTGACACTATATGGTGCCTATGGTATACTAAAAATTAGATAGTTAGACCTATTTTGACTAGAGAAATCCAAGTTGTGAGAGAATTTGGAAGATATTTCGAGGTGACAATGGATAAATATGAATACAATTTGAAACTGGATCAGATGAAGTCTCTTTATGCGGAAGAGAAATACGAAGATGCAGCGGATATTGCAGATACAATAAACTGGAACAAAATAAAAAATGTAAATGCTTTAGTAAAAGCTGGAGAGATTTACGAGAAAACAGAACGTTACGAGGACAGTCGGGAAGTATTGTTGATGGCATATGACCGTTCCCCAATCGGTCGTATGATTATCTACCGCCTTGCAGAGGTCGCAATCAAGATGGGAGATTACGAAGGCGCAGAAGATTATTATCAGGAATTTGTGGAGATTGCACCACGGGACAGTCTGAAATATGTTCTACGCTATGACATCAAAAAGGCCGAGGGGGCTTCTTATGAAGAACTGATACCGATCCTTGAAGAATTGAAAGAACAGGAGTATACCGAAGAATGGGCTTATGAGCTGGCTTATCTGTATCACAAAGCAGGAATGAGTGAAAAGTGCATTGAGGCCTGTGATGAATTGATTCTTTGGTTTGGTGATGGTCCATATGTAGAGCGTGCATTGGAACTTAAGATGCTTTATCAGCCATTGACAAAGACGCAGGAGGAGAAGTACCGTACATTCCGCAAAGCGAAAGAATCCAGAGATGGGCTGACGCATATCGATGTGGATGAAATGAAGAATGGGGGAGAGTATGAACACGATCCGGTAGCGATTCCACCAGTCAAAGTAAATCCGGAACGGTTTAATACAGTAAATCTTCAGCAGGAAATTGCCAGGGGCATGCAACAGATCATGGAGGCGACAGAGAAAGAGACTGTAACGGATACCATGGACAACATCAATAAGATAGTGGAGGAAATTCCATATCTTAAGCTGCCCAAAGAGGAAGAAAAGCAGCAGGAATCAGACCAACACATCGAGACAGATGAAGAAATCGATGGTTCTCTTAAGATGAATTTTAAGGAGATGATTGGAGAAGATTCTGATGGTCAGATGAGCATGGTCATGGATGATAAGACATTGGTTGAACATCAGATCACGGGTCAGATTACAATCGAAGAAGTTCTTGGTGAATGGGAGAAGACAAGACGTGCTGCAGAAGCCGCTTTGGAAGAAGCAAAACAAAGAAAACTGGAATCCGCGAAAGCACGGGCTTTGCAACAGGCGGGGGATATTATGGATCGCCTTACCGGTGTTATACCAAAGTTAGATGCTGGTGTTACACCACGGGAATTGTTGGAGGAAGAGTATTTACAGGATGATCCGGGTAAGGAAAATCCACTAGAGAATACTGGAAAAGAAGTAGCAAAGACACCTGTTGAAATGGAACAGGATATACCGGAAACTGATATTCCTGCAGAGAAAGATGCAACAGAGTTACAGACAGAGGAAACTTCATTGAACACAGCAAATGAAGTTGAGAATGCAGGAAAGCCCGTAGAAGATGCGTACAAAGAGCTACCAGAGGAAAACTTCAATGAAGCGGAAGTTACGGATGATGAAGAGCTGCCGGAAACCATGATGAGTGATGAGGAGGCAGACAGTACATTAGAGGAAAATGAAGTGCCGGCAGAAGATGAGTTCATGCCGGAAGAGCAACTGGAAAGTGAGGCAGAATCAGAACAGAATATGAGTAATTATGAAGAAGAGGATATAGATGAAGCAGAGGAAGAACAACTAATTGTTAAAAGAAAAAATCAAATGGAACGTTCTTTTTGGAAAGGCAAGACAACACGACTCCCAGAGATTTCGGAACCAGAGAATTTAGGAAAACAAAATGGGACAAAAACGGCAGAGCCGCTTATGACGTTGACTGAGAAAGAGAAAACGATATTCTCTTATTTTATGCCAGTCAAAGGAATGGAAGCACAGCTTCGTCAGGCACTTACGGGTGCGTCCAGACATCTGGAGGAAGACAAGACGGCGGCAACCGGAAATCTATTAATCTTAGGAGGACATGGAACGGGAAAGACAACGCTTGCAACATCCATTATCAAGGTGTTACAACAGGAGACCGGACGGATTGAAGGAAAAGTCGGAAAGATTCAGGCAGAGACATTAAATGGCAAAAACGTCGGAGAGATTATTCGACAAGTGGAAGGTGGATGCCTGATCATTGAAAATGCCGAGGAACTGACCAAGGAATCAGTTGTTACACTTTCCCTGCTTTTGGAACAGGAATCCAGTGGATTGTTTGTGATTCTCGAGGGTACATCCAAAGGAATCCGGAAGTTGATGGCATCGGATGAAGGATTTGCCAAAAAGTTTACGGAGAGCATTTCGGTACCGATTTTTACAAATGATGAGTTAGTGACATTCGCAAGATCTTATTCGAGAGAGCTTGGATACAAGATTGACGATATGGCGGTGCTTGCTTTATATAACCGAATCAGTAACATCCAGAGACTCGATCAGGCAACAACACTGACAGAGGTAAAGGATATTGTAGATGAGGCAATTGATCGCGAAGCACATGGGGGCATTAAGAAAGCGATCAGTATTCTGACTGCGAGTCGTTATACAGATGATGATCGTATTGTACTACGGGAGAAAGATTTTGAATAACATGTAACGATCCTAAGCAATATTGTGGATTAGTTATCATAAAATAGAGAATGTGGAGGAGAGTATATGAGCAATTTTACAGAAATGGACTGTTATCTGTTTGGACAGGCAACACATTATGATATATACCGTAAAATGGGCGCGCATGTCATGACTGTGAATGGGGAATCGGGAGTGTGCTTTGATGTGTGGGCACCACATGCAGACAGAGTATATGTGATTGGAGAGTTTAATGGATGGAATGAAAATTCCCATGAGATGCATCGGGTGGAACCAGATACGATGGGGGTGTACGAGCTGTTTGTACCAGGAGTAAAGCTTGGATGCATGTATAAGTATCTGATCATTGCAAAGGATGGAAGACATTTATACAAAGCAGATCCATATGCCAATTATGCACAGCTTCGTCCGGAGACGGCATCCATTGTAACGGATATCTCTCATTTTAAGTGGACAGATACTACATGGATGAAACACAGAGCAACACTTACAAAACAAACAATCTACGAGCAGCCGATGGCAATCTATGAGGTACATCCGGGTTCCTGGATGCGCCACCCAGGAAGAGATGATGATGGTTTTTACAGTTATCGTGATCTTGCAAAGTCTTTGATATCATATGTAAAAGAGATGGGATATACCCATATTGAGTTGATGGGAATTTCAGAGTATCCGTTTGATGGTTCCTGGGGTTATCAGGTAACTGGTTATTACGCACCGACTTCCCGCTATGGAACACCGGAGGATTTTGCTTATCTGGTAAATGAGTGCCACAAGAATAAAATTGGTGTCATTCTTGACTGGGTACCGGCGCATTTTCCTAAGGATGCACATGGTCTTGTTGAGTTTGATGGAACAGCAACTTATGAGTATGCGGATGCAAGAAAAGGAGAGCATCCAGATTGGGGAACAAAGATTTTTGACTACAGCAAGAATGAGGTTAAGAACTTCCTGATTGGAAGTGCACTGATGTGGGTTGAGAATTACCATGTAGATGGATTACGTGTAGATGCAGTTGCGTCCATGCTTTATCTGGATTATGGTAAGGAAGATGGTCAGTGGGTTCCGAATATTTATGGTGGAAAAGAAAATATTAATGCGGTTGAATTTATCCAGAATGTAAGAAAAATGGTTGATTCACTGCAAAAAAATACAATTCTTGCAGCCGAGGAATCAAGCGGATGGCAATTTGTTACAGGTGATATTGCAGACGGAGGTCTGGGCTTTGATTATAAGTGGAATGATGGCTGGAAAAAAGAGCTTGTGCCATTTATAGAGATGGATCCACTATTTAGAAAAGGAATATATGGCAGACTTACATACAGTATGTTATATCAGTACAGTGATGATTTTATTATAGGATTTTCAAGAAACGGATATGGCTGGAAAAAAGGAATTTTAAAAGATATAGTTCCGGTTAATGGTGAAGATGTGCTTAATCATGTAAAAACAGCACTTGGTTACATGTATTTCCATCCGGGGAAAAAGCTTATTAATATAAAAGAATGCAGCGGAGTCGAGAAATTTGTGGCACAGATGAATAATTTATACCGCAATACAAAAGCTCTTTATGAATGTGATGATAATCCGTCAGGTTTTGAATGGGCTGATGATATATCCGCAGAAGAGACGGTTATTGCTGTATTAAGGCGTGATGAATCGGGACAATCTGTTATCGGAGCTGTTAATTTTACGCCTGTTGAAAGGAAAGAATTCTGCATAGGCGTTGATGAAGCTGGAAAATATACAGATGTTTTGAATGATTCAGTTGTTTATGAGTCGTCTGAACACAATTGGAATTCAAAAGATGAGTCAGTATTTGTTGATTTAAAACCTCTTGGCATTTCACTTTATACTTATGAGCCATATACAGAAATAGAAAAAGAGCGTATTAAGATAGAAAAAGAAACAAAAGAAGCACTTATGCTTGCAAAAAAGGAAGCCGATGAAGCGAAGGCTGTAAAAGATGCTGCGATAGAGCGTGCAAAGCAGGCAAAAGAGGCTGAAATAATTGCACTTGCAGCGGCGAAAGAAGCCGAAAAAGCAGAAAAAGAAGCTGCAAAAAAAGCAGAAGAAGCAAGGATAGCATGCATTAAAATAGATGAAAATGCTAAAAAGAAGCTTGCAGAACTAAAAAAAATGGAAGAAAAACAGGGTGAATAAATGATTAATTTTAATTGTTTTGCATTAAGTGCTGTTGATGATTCGGTAGCAGAGACTACTCAAAAAGCACAGGCATTCTTTTCAAGAGACAATCTTACTGAGCTGTTTAACGAAGCTGTGAAATGGACTGCCGATAAGATTTTCCAGATAATTCTTTCGTTGATTTTGTGGAAAGTCGGCAAACATGTAATGAAATGGCTGCTTAAAATATGTTCAAAGGCACTTGAGAGAGCAGGATTTGAGAATGGTGTGATAAAATTTATCAATTCTGTTTTAAGATTTGTCTGCTATGCTGTTATGGTTATGATGGTACTTGATATTCTGGGCTTCCAGACAGCTTCACTTATAGCTGTGTTCGGTTCAGCGGCACTTGCACTGAGTATGTCTCTTCAAGGAAGTCTTGCAAACTTTGCCGGAGGAATTCTTATTATGATATTTCATCCGTTCAGGGTTGGAGATTACATAGTTTCAGGTGGCTGCGAGGGTACAGTGGTATCAATAGATATGCTGTATACAAAATTAAAGACAATTGATAACAGAGTTGTGATGATGCCAAATGGTGCATTATCAAATTCCAACATAGTAAATGTCGGTGTAGAAGGAATCAGGCGGCTTGATATGCAGATTGGCATAGGATATGGAAGTGATGTTACAAAAGCAAAGAAACTTCTTAGAGAGATTCTTGAAAATTATCCTTCGATAGACAAAGAAAAAGAGATTAATGTAATAGTTAAATCGCTTGATGCAAGCTGTGTTACAATAGAGACACGTGCATGGGTCAGCCAGGACGCTTATTGGGACACAAGGTTTATATTGTTTGAAAGATTCAAACAGGTATTTGATGAAAACGGAATAGAAATTCCATTTAATCAGCTGGATGTTACTCTTAAACAGTAATGTCATAGATAGTAATATCTTAGATAGTAATATCTTGGATAGTAATATCTTGGATAGTAATATAACTAAATAAAAGACAGATCGCATGACCGGTATCAGTATAAAAATTGCTGATACCGGTTCATTTTTTTTCATATTCTTTACTTATTTTTTACATAATTTGGACACAAAATCTTTTTACAATTTAATACATAAAAGAAATCCAAACGAAAGGAGAGGAGAATATGGCGATTGAAGTCTTTAACAGATGCGAAAAAAAATATATGCTTGATAAAGAACAATATGAGGCGGTAATAAATAAAATGAGCAGCCATATGGAAGTGGATGCTTATAACAAAGATAATAAATTTTATATGATAAGCAATATTTATTATGATACTCCGGATGACAGGCTTATACGTGCTTCGATAGAAAAACCGGCATATAAAGAAAAAATGCGTGTGAGAAGCTATGGGGTGCCTGGAATTGATGACAATGTTTTTGTTGAAATAAAGAAAAAATACAATGGAATTGTCAATAAAAGAAGAACAGGGATTAAGCTTGGTGATGCATATGATTATCTTGATGGGAAAATTACTGCCGGAATGCTTGAGAAAAAGAATGAGAGAATCAACAGACAGGTTTTAGGAGAGATTGATTACTTTAAACATTTTTATAATTTGCAGCCTAAACTGTATCTTTCATATGAAAGAATGGCATATTTTGAAAAAAATGACGGTAGTTTCAGGGTTACATTTGATACTGATATTACAACAAGAAGGCATGATGTAAGGCTGGAACTTGGAAACTATGGTAAAAAGATTATTCCTAAAAATATGTTCCTGATGGAAATAAAAATTAACAAAGCAGTTCCGATATGGTTCACAAAGATATTGTCGGAATATGATATTTATCCTGTTTCATTTTCAAAATATGGAACGGAATACAAGCAGTATATTATGGAAAATTTAAAAAGAAAGGATGAATTTGTATGTTTGAATCAATTTTTACAGCAACAACAGATAATACAATCAGTATTGGCACATCAATGTTAGGAATAGGAACAGCAGTATTGCTGGGACTGATAATAGGTATTGCATATATGTTTATGTGCAGGAAAGAAAGATATAACAGGGATTTTATAATAGGACTTGTTATTCTTCCGGCAATAGTGGCAGCAGTTATCCTTCTGATAGGAAGCAATGTTGCAAGAGCATTTTCAATGGCAGGAGCATTTGCTCTTGTAAGATTCAGGAGTGTGCCGGGAAGTGCGAAAGATATAGCAATAGTTTTTTTTGCTATGGCATCCGGGCTTGCGTGTGGGCTTGGATATGTTACATTTGCATGCGTATTTGTTGTGATAATGATAGTTATTCTAATTCTGCTTACAGTATTTAATTTTGCCCAGCCGCATACAGATATAAAGCAGCTGAGGATTACAATTCCTGAATCGCTTAATTACAGCGATGTATTTGATGATGTTATGAATAAATTTACTGAAAAAGCGGAACTTAGGAAAGTCAAGACAACAAATATGGGAACTATGTTTGAACTTTCATATAATGTTGTGGTTAAAGATAGTGTTAATGAAAAAGAATTTATTGATAATCTGAGAATGAGAAATGGAAATCTGAATATAAGTCTTTCTGTAGCAGAAAATGACAATAATAATCTTAATTAAATTCTGTAGCGTGGTGTGTGAGAAATACAGCACGCTTTTTAATATGGAATGGAAAAGTCCCCGCACAAACATGAGGTTTATAAAAAATTTATCTTATATCAAAAATTAGTATATTATAGATACATATACGAAAGGGACGTGAGGAATATGATAGATAATAATACACAATTTTTTAAAGCACAACCAGAAAAAACAATATCAGTAGAAGGAATCCTGGAGCAGGTTTATCTTGCTTTAAAGGAAAAAGGATATAATCCTGTTAATCAGATTGTGGGATATATTATGTCAGGCGATCCAACATATATTACAAGCCATAATAATGCGAGAAGCCTTATTATGAAAGTTGAGAGAGACGAGCTTGTTGAAGAAGTAATAAGGTATTTTATTGCCGGAAAAGGTCTGTAGGATGAGAATTATCGGATTAGATTATGGAACAAAGACTGTTGGAGTTGCAGTGAGTGATGCACTCGGACTTACAGCACAGGGCGTTGAGACTATTACACGTAAGGAAGAGAATAAGTTAAGACAGACACTTGCAAGAATTGAAGCAATTATAGAAGAGTATGAAGTTACAAAGATAATCGTCGGTCTTCCGAAGAATATGAATAATACACTTGGAGAGAGAGCAGAGGCCTGTAAGGATTTTGCAGATAAACTTGAAAGAAGAACAGGTATTCCTGTAGTTATGTGGGATGAGAGATTAAGTACCGTTTCGGCAGAACATGTTCTTATTGAAAGTGGTGTCAGAAGAGAGAACAGAAAAGCTGTAATAGATAAAATAGCTGCATGTGTTATTTTGCAGAGCTATCTTGATTATATTGCCAATAATAATGCAGGGGAACAGTAATAGCAGATTCAGACAGGGATTGTTGATAATAAGAAGAGGGATTTTAAATGGAAAAGATTAATTTTGTGACAGATGATAATGAAGAAGTGGAATTCTATATCATTGAAGAGACAAGAGTCAATGGATATAATTATATTTTAGTTACAGATTCACAGGATGAGGATGACGAGGAAGCAGAGGCATACATTTTAAAAGATGTTTCTGACAGTGCTGATCCTGAGGCAGCATATGAATTTGTGGAAGATGATGAAGAACTTGAGGGAGTGAGCAAAATATTTGCTGAGCTTCTTGAAGATATAGATATTGAATAAAACAGCGTGTTAACAGCATGCTGTTAATTAATATGTGAAGAAATTTAGTTTTAGCTGCATATCCGAAATATGCAGCATGGAGGTTATGGAATGAAAAAAGTTAATATTGGTTCTGTCAAGATTATTCCGCTTGGTGGTCTTGAACAGATTGGAATGAATATTACTGCCATCCAGTATGATGACAGTATTATTGTTGTGGACTGCGGTCTGTCATTTCCGGAAGAAGAGATGTTAGGTATTGACCTTGTTATACCTGATGTGACATTTCTAAAGCAGAATCTTGACAAAGTTAAAGGTTTTGTTATTACTCACGGACATGAAGACCATATTGGTGCTATACCATATGTCCTCAAAGATGTTAATGTGCCTATTTATGCAACAAAGCTTACTATGGGACTTATTGAGTCAAAACTCAAAGAACACAGTATGTTAAGAAGCGTTAAAAGAAAAGTTGTCAAGTATGGACAGTCAATAACACTTGGTGATTTCAGGGTTGAATTTATCCGTACAAACCACAGTATTGCAGATGCTGCTGCACTTGCTATATTTTCACCGGCAGGAACAATTATTCATACAGGCGACTTTAAAGTTGATTATACTCCTGTTTACGGAGATCCTATTGATTTACAAAGGCTTGGTGAACTCGGAAAGAAGGGTGTGCTTGCACTGATGGCGGATTCCACAAATGTGGAACGTCCGGGCTACACTCCATCCGAGAAAACGATCGGAAAAGTATTTGACCATTTGTTTGATGACAACAAGGATCATCGAATCATCATTGCGACATTTGCATCAAATGTCGACCGTGTACAGCAGATTATCAATTCTGCGTACAAGTATGGCAGAAAGGTGGTTGTCGAGGGACGAAGCATGGTAAATGTCATTCAGACAGCTTCGGAGCTTGGCTATATTGATATACCGGACAATACGTTGATCGAGATCGACCAGATTAAGAACTATCCGGATGAGCAGGTGGTACTGATCACAACCGGAAGTCAGGGCGAGAATATGGCAGCGCTTTCGAGAATTGCGGCCAG
>OJNH01002057.1_pt1 | contig 14555 bp, 9 predicted proteins | sample 1597361 | NCBI WGS metagenome assembly OJNH01 (sample SAMEA2452136, study PRJEB22498) | human gut metagenome | biome: human feces; feature: human gut; material: feces | place: Australia | collected 2012
ATTACTTAACCACATAAATGATTGAATTTAAATTATTTAATTGTTAGAACTAAAAATTCTGTTAAAAGCTGTGTATTCACGATGCAAAAGTAAAGGAATTCTAGCGATAATACAAGGAATTATGGAAATTATTCTTTAATTCGGGGAAGGGTAAATGCGAATTACATTATTTTCCTATCTTTGCACTGAACAAATGCCAAACTAAATGAAACGCCAAAGGATTATTTTTCTCATACTGACAGCCTGTTTTACATTCAGCCTCAGCGCACAAAATATAGACATCAATACGTTGAAAACCATCAACCGATGGGATGTACACGGACTGAGCCGCGGATTGTCCGCTAGCGGAGTGATTCTACCCGTAGGAATACCTACAGCCATGGGACTCTATGCATTGATAAAAAAAGACCAGCCGATGCTGAAAGATGCCATTTACATAGGAACCAGTGTGATTGAAGCAGTGGGGATTACATACGCCGCCAAACATATAATAGGTCGTGACCGGCCTTTTGTAAAGTATCCGGATAAGATTCATGCATACGGAGCACCGGATGCCGATAGTCCGTCATTCCCTTCAGGACACACTGCGGCAGCTTTTTCTTTAGCCACCTCACTCTCCATCACTTATCCTAAGTGGTATGTTATCGCCCCTTCAGCCGTATGGGCTTGCGGAGTAGGGTTTGCCCGGATGAACCAAGGGGTGCACTATCCCAGTGATGTAGTGGCAGGAGCCGCTATCGGAGTAGGATGTGCTTTCGTGAACGTGTATGTGAACCGATGGCTGAATAAGGTGCTGTTCGGGAGACAGATAAAGTGATGGTTGGAAAATTATTCCACACCTAAAAGAAGACACAGCAGAAGTTTTTCAGACAACTGCAGGAGTGCAACTATGCGCCCCTGCAGTTAATATAAAGTCTTGACTATCGCTTTTTCAACAGCAGCCCCTCAAAGTCCGGTTGCTCCAACAGTTCCAGCGCTTTCCTGATACTTTCATTCGCGTCATTAATGACGTGATAATATTCATTCATATCCCATAAATCACGGGCTATCAATGCTTTCATCTGCAACCTCAGCAGAGGCAGGGCCTTTTGATACTCTTCTTCATTATATTCCACTCCCATCTCCTTGCCGGTAGCAACCAGTTGTGCCAACATATCCGGAGTCGCTTCAAAACGTTTGTAGAACTCATTGAAAGTCTTGTATTTGCCCAGCCACTCTTTACGATGGGCATCAATAAAATGGAAATGAGCTTTCATCAATGCTCCTTTATCACGCAACTGACGATGGTATTTAGTATAGAGAGTCGTATCAATCGGCACAAAATAATCGGGCATGATCCCTCCGCCACCATATACCGTACGGGCCAACCTATGAGTCTTGAACTTCAGTGAATCCGGAAAGTGGATGCTGTCTTCACTCATCATTTCTCCTTTATTATAACGGTCTATCAGGTCTTCATTATACTTTTCAATGCTCTCGTAAGGTTTCTGGATACAACGTCCGGCAGGCGTATAATAGCGGGCCACCGTCAGACGGATCATCGAACCGTCCGGCAAATCAATGGGACGCTGCACCAAGCCTTTACCAAAACTGCGCCGGCCCACAATAACTCCTCTGTCCCAATCCTGAACAGCTCCGGTCACAATCTCACTGGCAGAAGCCGAAAATTCATCAACCAATACCATCAGACGACCGTTCTGAAACTCGCCCGTACCTTTGGCAAAAAACTCGCTACGAGGATTACGACGGCCCTCCGTATAGACAATCAGTTCCTTTTTACCCAAAAATTCATTGGCAATATCGATAGCAGCATTCAAATACCCCCCGCCATTGCCCTGCAAATCAAGAATCAAGTCTTTCATTCCTTTCTTCTGCAACCCGGTCAGCGCTTTCTTGAACTCCTCATGGGTAGTGGCGGCAAAACGGTTGATACGAATATAACCGATCTTATCTTTAATCATATAGGAAGCATCCAGGCTGTAAACAGGTATTTTATCCCTTTTCACCGTAAAGGGGAGCAGTTCCTTCACCCCTCGGCGAAGTATTTTCAGATTCACTTTTGAATCTTTAGGACCACGGAGACGACGCATAATATCCTCGGTACTCATCTTTACACCGGCTATCAGCGTATCTTCCACCATGACGATACGATCACCGGCCAGAATACCGACTTTTTCGGACGGTCCGCCCGATACAGGCTGTATCACCAGCAAAGTGTCCTCCGCCATATTAAACTGTATACCGATACCTTCGAAGTTTCCCTGCAACGGCTCGTTCATTCTCTTCACTTCCTCCGGATCAGAATAGGTAGAATGAGGATCAAGCTGCTCCAGCATTTTTACGATAGCTTCTTCCACCAGCTTTCCCTCATTGACTTCGTCTACATAAAGATTGGCAATGGCAAATTCCGCCAGTTGCAACTTACGTGCCGGAGAATTCAGAAATTTACTCTCCTGAGCCTGTGCGGCTACGATAGAAAAAAAGCAGGCAATCAAGCCTGCAAAATACATAGTATATTTCATGGTCAGTCTATTTTCATTCCTTCAGGCAAGAATGGCGTCACATCTTTGCCAAACTGCAACAATTCTCTTACAATCGTAGAGCTGATAGAGGTTAGTTCCGGCTCCGTAAACAACAGAATCGTTTCTATTCCGGCCAGTTTCCGGTTGATATCGGCTATAGTTTCCTCATATTCAAAATCGTGTACGGTACGGATACCACGAACAATGAACTGCGCCTCCTTAGCTCGGGCAAAGTCAATGGTCAGATAATCATAAGCATCGACCTTTACCCGGGGATCATCCGCAAAAAGTTTCTCGATCATCTCCACTCGTTTCTCTGTAGGAAACCAAGTTTTCTTATTCTCATTGATACCGATGCCGATCACCACTTCGTCCATAAAAGTCAACGCTCTCTTCACGACCGAATAATGACCGATGGTAAAAGGATCAAAGGTTCCCGGAAATATCGCTCTTCTCATATTTTTTAGTGATTCACTCACGCAATATCTTCTTCTACAACAAGGTTATCTATAATAAAATTCTGACGTTCCATCGTGTTCTTACCCATGTAGAACTCCAGTAATTCCTTTACCAGATCAGTCTTGCGGAGGGAAACTTGCTCCAAACGCATATCTTTGCCGATAAAGTGCTTGAATTCATCGGGTGAAATCTCTCCCAAACCTTTGAACCGTGTGATTTCGGGATTGGGGCTTAACCGTTCGATTGCGGCAACCCGTTCTTCTTCCGAATAACAATATACCGTTTCATAAACTCCTTTCTTGCGGTTACGGACACGGAACAAAGGAGTCTGAAGGATATATACATGACCTTTCTTTATCAAATCGGGGAAGAATTGCAGGAAGAAGGTAATCAGCAACAAACGGATGTGCATACCGTCCACATCGGCATCTGTTGCCACAATCACTTTGTTATATCGTAATCCTTCCATACCGTCCTCTATGTTCAGAGCAGCCTGAAGCAAGTTAAACTCTTCATTCTCATATACAATCTTCTTGGTCAGCCCGTAAGAATTCAACGGCTTACCACGCAAACTGAATACTGCCTGAGTATTTACATCACGGCTCTTGGTGATAGAACCGCTCGCCGAGTCACCCTCGGTAATGAAAATGCAGCTTTCCTCCTTCTTGTCTCCTTTGGCATCATTCAGGTGAAAACGGCAGTCACGCAACTTACGGTTATGAAGATTTGCCTTTTTGGCACGTTCACGTGCCAGTTTGGTCACTCCGGCTATAGCCTTACGCTCTTTCTCCGATTCTTGAATCTTCTGCAACATCACATCGGCCACATCCGTATGTTTGTGCAGATAGTTATCGACCTCAGTCTTTACAAAATCACCTACAAACTTATTAACGGTAGGACCACCGGGAGCCATATTGGTAGAGCCCAGCTTGATTTTAGTCTGACTTTCGAACAACGGTTCCTCCACATTAACGGCAATGGCAGCTACCAATCCGTTACGGATATCGGCATAGTCCATATTCTTGTTGAAATATTCCTTGATGGTACGGGCTATATGCTCTTTGAAAGCACTTTGGTGCGTACCTCCCTGTGTGGTGTGCTGTCCGTTGACAAAAGAGTAATATTCCTCACCATACTGACCGGTATGCGTAAAAGCGATCTCGATATCTTCTCCTTTCAAGTGGATGATGGGATATAATCCCACAGCCGTCATGTTGTCGTTAAGCAAGTCCACCAACCCGTTACGGGACAGGATACGCTGACCGTTATAGATAATGGCCAGTCCTGTATTCAGATAGGTATAGTTGCGGAGCATGGTTTCCACGAACTCCGGACGGAAACTGTAGTTCTCAAACAACAGGTTATCCGGTTCAAAGAAAATATAGGTACCGTTCTCCTCTGTTGTATCTTGTGTGGTATCCGTCAACAAGTCTCCCTTGGCAAAGGTAGCGATACGCACCTTTCCATCACGATAGCTGCGCACCTCGAAACGTGAACTCAATGCGTTGACGGCTTTCACACCGACCCCATTCAGTCCGACGCTCTTCTTGAACGCCTTGCTGTCATATTTACCTCCCGTATTCAACACACTAACAGCTTCAATGAGTTTTCCCTGCGGAATACCCCGGCCATAATCACGCACGCTGACACGGAGATTTTCTTCAATAATAATCTCAATCTTTTTACCCGCCTGCATTTTAAATTCATCGATACTGTTATCGATAATTTCTTTCAAAAGAACGTAGATACCGTCCTCGGCATGTGATCCGTCACCCAACTTTCCAATATACATACCGGGACGGGTACGCACATGCTCCATGTCACTGAGGTGGCGGATATTATCGTCGGTATATTCTACGGCGGGATTGTTTATCAGTTCGTTGTTTTCTTCCATATTGACTTATCACATTTTTATATATCGTTGTTACAGAATACTCTTTTTATAAGCACGACGGCGTTTATGCTGCTCGGTCTTGAAATATTCCCACTGGGCCTGCACCTTTCCGTTCAGTTCCAGTTCCGGATTACTTTCGGCATACTCGAATCCCAGCTGTTGATATACGGGGATCAAGTCCGAGAATAACAAAGCATTGACACCTTTGTTCTGATACTCAGGTTTTACAGCAACCAGCAACAAATCCAACATAGGAGGATACTTATGCAGGAACAACACTTTCAACAGGTGATACCATCCCATAGGCAGCAAACGTCCCTTCGCTTTTTGTAACGCTTCGGACAGAGAAGGCATTGAAATCCCCACTGCCACCAGTTTATCTTCGGCATCGGTCACCAAGGTTACCATACGCAAATCTACAATAGGCAAATACATCTTTATATACTGGTTGATCTGTCCTTGCGACAAAGCCGAGAAACCATAAAGCGGAGCATAAGCCTCATTCATCAACTCGAATATAGCCTGTCCATATTCGGCCGCAATTTTCTTACCCGATGTATATTTCTTCACCTTCAGGTTAAACTTACGTTGAATCAAGTCACTGATACGCTTATGCTTATCAGGAATTGCATCCGGAATATAAATTTTATATTCCACCCAATCGGCATCCTTCTCGAATCCCAACTTCTCCATATGCTGTGGGTAATAAGGATAATTATAGATAGTCGCCATGGTGCTCAACTGGTCGAATCCTTCTACCAGCATACCCTCCGCATCAAAGTCGGTAAAGCCTAAAGGCCCCTGAATGGTATCCATACCTTTTGATTTACCCCATTGGGCTACTGCATCCAACAAGGCACGTGATATTTCGATATCATCCAGAAAATCGATCCATCCGAAACGGACTTCTTTTTTATTCCAAGTCTCGTTTGCGCGTTTATTTATAATCCCTGCAATACGTCCTACCACCTTGTTATCCTTATATGCCAGAAAATACTCCGCCTCACAAAACTCGAAAGCGGCATTCTTCTTCGGGCTGAACGTATTCAGCATATCATCGTACAAATCGGGTACGGAATAGGGATTCTCTTTGTATAACTCGTAGTTGAACCGTATAAACGTCTTTAGTTCTTTCTTTGAACTGACTTTTTTAATGGTAATAGCCATGCTGTATTTTTATAAAATTCGGGGTGTAAAGATAGAAGTTTTTTTGCAGAAAACTTATTCTTTTTATGGCTTTTTCACTGTTGGGCAATAAGATAGGCGGTATAAACGACATAACAGCCAACCATCAATGCGCCTTCAAGCCGGGTTATGGTACGTTTGCGGAAAAACCAGCCTACCAGCCACAACAACAGGGAGGAAGCAATCAGTACACTTAAATCGAGGTTATTTATATTCCCCATCGGAAGCGGTGACACCGTAGCGCTGCACCCCAGAACAAAGAATATATTGAACAGATTACTACCGATGACATTGCCGATAGCAATTCCCGGATTCTTCTTTAAAGCCGCCGTAACAGATGTGGCAAGCTCCGGCAAGGAAGTACCTCCGGCTACCAATGTCAGTCCGATTACCGATTCACTGACACCCCATGAACGGGCAAGCCCGCTTGCCCCGTCGACAAAAAGCTGTCCGCCGAATATGAGTCCGGCCAGCCCTCCTGCAATATACAACACCGATTTCCATACAGGCATTTCCTTTATCTTCTGCTCCTCTCCTGCCTCATCTGCCCCATTACGGGCGATGGCAAATGTATAACGCATAAATATAAGGAAGAAAGCCAGCAGAACAAACCCATCGGAACGGCTGATAACATTGACCGCTTCCCTGTCCAGCATCATGTCATTGGCACAGACAAAAAGTACCAACGAAGAAAGAATGACTAACGGAATCTCTTTACTCATCGTCCCCTCACCTACTTTTATGGGGAGTACCAAGGCAGTACAACCTATAATCATCAAAGCATTGAATATATTACTACCCACCACATTACCAATAGCCATTTCAGCACTGCCATTCAATGCAGAAAGCACACTGATAACCAATTCGGGAGCCGAAGTGCCGAAAGCTACAATGGTAAGCCCGATTACCAAATCAGAAATACGGAAACGTTTGGCAACCGCTGCAGAACCATCCGTCAAGCCATTCGCGCCAGCTAAAATGAGAGCCAGACCACCAATCAAAAGGAGTGTATTCAACATAACAAAAAGTACATTTACAGTTTTATACCGCAAATGTACTCTTTTTCCCTAAAATAACTATCCCTATTTGGTGCGTTTTACAGTATAGATTACTTTTCCTTTCTTATCAATCATGTGCATATCCAGTTCTTTCTTGTCTGCCGTAAAGATAGAAAAGCCCGGTTCGGGACTACAGAACAGAGTGCCTTCCACTGGTTTTACCTTACGGCTCAACGAACCAGCCGAATTTACCACATAGTCGATATCACTGCCCGGCACACGAAGGTGCTGGAAGTTATGAATGTGTCCGCATGCATAGATATCCACCTTATGTTTACGGAGGATAGGATCCAGACGCTTCTGCATATCGCTGCGTTCACTGTCGTCTTTCGACGTTTCAGCATAAATGGGATGATGTCCGATTACGACTACCCAATCTTCTTTGGCAACAGTCAGTACAGAATCTATCCATGCCAATTGCTGATCCATATCTTGTTTACAGGCATCCGGATAAGTTTCGCTCTCGTTACGGTATTTGTCAATCAGAGGAGCGGTATCTATCATCACAAAACGGATGGCAGTTCCTTTCTTCTCAAAGACTTTGGTATAATAACGACCAGGCATCGACCAGCGACGACTCACATTGGTATAATCCAACACAGCCTGCGTATTACCCCGGTATTCATGATTTCCCAAGATCGGAAACCAGTCTATCATCAACTCGGGATGACTGTAAATCAACTCGTAGTTGGTCATCCAGAGCGGATCGTTAACGCTGCGCACACCTTCAAAATGGTGCACGTCTCCGGCTGCAAATACACACTCGGGACCAATAACATCCGCCATTTCTCCCATCAACTCGGCTATGGGCTTCTGGTCATAATAACCGTTACGTCCCAAATCGTTGGCCATATAAAAATTCAGTTGTTTCTCCAGTCCTTTCCAATCTTGCGGAGTCTGGGCACACACATTCAGACAGATAGCCGTACCAATGACGGCAATCCATACCCATGTCAATACTTCTTTCATTCTTCTAATCATCATCAACGTTTTCATATACTTATTTTTAGAAACTTATTTTTAAACCTGCATTCATTCTCACGCCATAATATTCTGCCTGCATAGTACGATCCTTCGTTCCCTGGTAATAACGGAGCGGCTGGTTCAGCAGATTGTTCGCCTCAGCATAAAAGGTCATTTTCACCTTCTTGCCAAAGGTATAACTGGCGTTCACATCCATATAGTTCACAGCATCATAATATCTGTCATAAAATGTACTTGGGCCCATTTCATCGATAAAATCAGATGCAAAGTTATAGCTCAGGCGCACATTCAAGCCTCCTTTTTCAAAGTAAAGAGAGGCATTCGCCGTATGCTCGGGAGACCCCGGCAAACTCAACCCGCTCTCGTTCTCACGTCCTTCGAAGTTAAAGTCCTCCACGCGTGAGTGCGTATAAGTATAGGTTCCATAGAAACCCACATACTTCAAGGCTGGAGCAATGAAGCCGAAATCACGCTGATAAGAAAATTCCAATCCCCACAGATTAGCATTTCCTGCATTCTTGGGCTGAGTGAAACGGGTATATTCTGTTCCTTGGTATTCATAGTTGGTCAGTACCTGATCTACGATGAAATCGTCTATTTTCTTATAGAAGAAACCTGCGCTCACTAAACCTACACTCTTGAAATAATAATCGGCACTCAAATCAAAGTTATAAGAAATAGTCGGTTTCAAGTCAGAATTACCAATCTTTATTTCATTATCACCACGGTTGATATTCACACTGGGAACCAAAGCTGAATATTTGGGCCGGCTCAAGGTCTGCGTGTAAGAACCGCGTATCTTGAAATCATCATTTACATCCCATTTCACCAAAATAGAAGGAAGGAAATTCACATAACTGTTGGTCATACGGCCGGTCTTGGTGGTCTTATCTGTCTCATCATCATAGTTACGGCCGGTATAACGAAGGGAAGTATGTTCCATACGGAGTCCCGCCATCAGGTTTATATCGGAAGCGAATTTATGATCAAACCGCACATACCCGGAACTTACAGTTTCACGAGCCTCAAAGTTCTCAGCCAATTCGGCTTGTACCTGTTCTTTATCGAACTGGGAAGCATCATTTAAATTCAATCCACCCACATATTCTTTACTGGCAAATGTTCCTACCTGATATTTGTCGCTCGGCATAAACTTATCCGTACTCTGGTCTACCGTATTTTTCAGGCTGTTGGTCATGAAGGCATCCTCGTCTTTCGGAGTATATTCGTAGAAGTCTATTTCTTTCTCTTTTGTTTTACGTACTACCTTCGCACCGAACTTCAGTTTAGCTCCATTATTTAAACTGGCCTTGAAATTGGCCGAGAATTTCATATCTTCTTCTTTGATGTCCTCCTGTTGTTCCGTCAGTTCCTTCAAGCTGAACTTATCACTCAGTGTCAAAGTAGAACCTGTTCCAGGTGTTGCCAACGGCTGGCGTTCATCACTCAAGTCCATATCAAATTCCTGCTTTTTCAGTTGGAAGTCAAGATAACGTTCATTAGGGCGTTCTTCCGTAGCTTTTGCATAACTGGCATTCCAATCCATACCGATTGCCCCCCATAAGTGTTCTCCGCCCAAAGCGAAATCCATGGTACGCTGACGCTCCAGACGGGCATTGCGATTATCGGGAGTACCTGCTTTGGTCTGGATGCGGACTGTGCCTTTTCCGTTCTCATCCAAATCCTTGATATTGGTACGGTAACGGTTTTCCCAATCGTTACGGTTGTTGAAGATCCCTTTGAAAGTCAATTTATGGTTTTCATTGATATCAAAATCAAAAGCCGCCGAATAACTTTGACGTTCACGGGTGACAAAGTACTGGCGCATCTGATAATCGCTGACATATACTTTGCCATCTTCATTTTGTTCCCACATGAATTCAGTATCATAAGAACCGGAAGGAGCATTCTGATAAGAAGCGGAGAGCAGCATGCCCAGTCTGTCATTGAAGAAACGATCGCCGTAAGTGAAACCTAAGTTCAACTGGGCTTTCTCGCTAATCCAGTTGTAACCACTTCCCGCTGTAGCATTGATAGTGCGTTTATAAGGAGAATTTTTGGTTACCAGATTGATGGAACCACCGATAGCATCGCCGTCCATATCGGGTGTAACGACTTTGCTTACTTCGATGGTCTGAATCATATCGGCAGGAATCAAGTCCAACTGCACGTTACGGGTATCCCCTTCAGCAGATGGGACACGGTTGCCGTTAATGGTGACGGAGCTTAAATCGGCACTAGTGCCGCGGACCTGTCCGAAACGGGCCTCGCCTTGATCGTATTGCACATTGATGCCACTGATACGTTTCAATGCATCACCTATGTTTGAGTCGGGAAATTTCCCTACCTGGTCGGCAGATACAACATTAGTGATACCCAGATTATTCTTTTGTGTATTGATTGCTTTCTTCTGTCCTTGAAAAGCTCCCTTTACCTGCACTTCCTGCAGTTCCACCCCTTCATTCATCACTATATCTTTTTCTAAAGTCTTGCCTTCGGGGACGGTAACTTTCATTTCAATGGGGCTATAACCTACGTAGGTTACTTTAACTGTGTAAGTTCCGGGTTTCAGATTGGGCAGCGTATAAAAACCGTTCACATCACTGATTACTCCGGTTTTCAGATTTTCAACAAAGATGGAAGCACCCGGCAGAATTTGTTTTCCATTGTCTATCACACGTCCGCGGATAGCGCCTTGCCGGACAATGTTTTCATTTTCCTCGGCAAATGCATTTCCACAAACACCTGCCATCAGCAGCATAAGAGACACTGCTCTAACAACCTTTTTCATATACTTTTTTATGCGTTATAAATCTGCCGCAAAAGTAGATGGGTCAGGTTTCTTGAGAGTTACACTCTATTAAAGGTTTCGTGACAAAGGAGTTTCATTCCTGTTACAAGATATTCGGTGCAAGACGACGGATACAAAGTATGGACAAGGCTTACAAAACAGCAGAGTAAGATTTTTCTTACTCATGCGATCACTCTTTCGTAACTTTTGAAAAGGAACAGGTATAATATGATTAAGAAAGAAATACTTTCACAGATTATCGTAATGCTGTTATCCTTGCTATGGGTAAATGCACTGCTATCTGGATCCATAGGGAACTTACCGGACAGAAGAAATCTCTCCGGACACAAAAAAAGAAGCTGACAGTCCGGATTATCTGGTTGAACTGTCAACTTTTCGACTACAAGCCTGAGAAACCGTTCTCTTTTGACCCTGCTACAATTTATAACTATAATCTTTTGTATTGAAAATCACATAAATATCCTAAACAAACACCCCCTTCAATAATTTTTAAATGACACTTTTTCCCACGACTGCTTATATAAATCGATCATTAGCTAATTCATCATACAAAGCCGCCATCCACCCAAATAATTCATCAGCTTAAAATACCAACTACTAGTTGCAATAGGTGTTCCACTTTCTCCTTTCTGCATAACAATCGTGCACTTCACCTCGTTTTTAACAGGAGTATAGAACTTTATATAATCTATCTTATAACTTAATACAGGAAAAGATTCCATCATTTTTGCGACTTGATGCAATTCATTGTTATCCAATTGAATAGGTTCATTCCAAACATCTGCCGAATCGGCTTTATAAAGCATAGCTGCGGCAGATTCCAGCTGACCATTTTTCGCATATTCCATAAATTGATTTATTAGGTTTGTTATCAAAACCGTATCAACTTCCGTTAGATGAGCTACAAATTCATTAATACTCTTCTCTTCTTTGCTTTGCACCTTCTGTTTTCCTGATTGACAAGAAAAGGTTGTTAATAAAACAGTCAACAATAAAATAAATTTCAGTTTTTTCATTTCATTCTTTCCTCCTATTAAAAAAGGCCAGCCACTATGAATGGCCGGCCCTTATTTAAATTAAACTCAAAGTTATTACAATATTAGTTCTGAATAGTCTTATTGATATTCAAATCAACTTCGGTATAGATAGTACCCCACTTATAAGTAACTTCCAGCGGAACGCGGATTGTAAACTTACCTAAAGTAGTACCATTATTGTAATAATAGAATTTACCATTATCGCCAACCTTCAGAGCAGTAAATACATTGGTTGTAGATTTATCTTCACCGAAATACAATTTTACATTCTTCGTTACAGAAGATAATTTAGTAGAACCTAATGTTCCACCATTCAAAGTTGTTGTAGCGTTTTCAATATCAGCAGCAACTTTAGTTACGCCATAAAATCCATAGAAATTATATTTCTTATCATCATCACCAGTAGTATCTTCTGCTTTATCAAAATACTTGTCTCTCCAATCAATCAGATTCAAGGTCAAGCCTGCAATAGAAGCACCATTAGTAGCATCAATTAATTCATCTACATCTGACGGATCTACTGATACAGGACGCAAATATTTAGCATAGAATACGTTGTTACCCAAAGCATAATCTACATAATCGCAGTTAGCAGCATTAATTTGCAATTTAGCAGTAAATGTCTGGTCTTGTCCCAGCAAGTTGTGATCTGCATTGTTCAAAATATCTTTTGCAAAATCATTTTCTTGATATTCCATCACTGTTCCAGCAAGAACAACAACTGCTTTTGTTACAGCGTTATTAGTAGCTTGTAGAGTTTTTCCATCAGCAGATACAGTGATATCATATTGAGCACCAGAAGCACCATTCACGACATAAGCAGTTCCCTTCTTAGTCAAATGATCTTGAGGGTTAGCAAATACAACTTCCTTAGTCAACTTATCATTAGCAAATGCAGGATAAGTAGCGTCACTTGTCACGGTAATCACATTACCAGTGAAAGTATTCAAGATTTCGCTATCAAATGTACAATCATTAGAGTTATCGCTAACAACTTGATGAACATTAGCATGGATATCTGAATAACCAGAACCTGCTACAGCACCGTTCTTTTCATACCAATATTTATCAATCTTAGCAGAGTTTTCAATGGTACCATTAGGAGTAAAGTTCAAAGGACTAGGAGTCCAAGTGAAAGTAACATATACATATTGATATACACCTTCAGATACTTCATAGCTATAACGTACATTTACTGCAATACTCTTAGCACCAGCCTTAAAGATGTGATATGCCTGATTATTCTTAACTACCCAAGTCAAAACTTCAGTCATTTCATCCGCCGGATCCCAATTAGTCTGTGAAACCACACCAACCGGAGTAGTAACAGCCTTAGAATCAACAGTAATTCCATCATACTGAGTAGCATTTACCAAAGCTTGTTGCTCTACGTCTTCTACAGCACCATCCAATTTGAAATTCTTATGGAATTCATCCTTAGAAATACCAATTTCTTCCAATTGAGCCAGAATCTGTTCTTCAACTTGATGCCATGACAAACCAAGTTTAGTCTCTGTTTCTGTACAATCAACAGTATAACCATTGGCAAATGGGAAATTCGGGGTCAATACAACTTCATTCTGATTAGCAGTATCGGTAATCTTGAATTTTAAATAACCAACAGAAGCTATTTTTCCGCTAATAGTATCAGTCAAGATAACACGAACCAACGGTTCACGATCTTTTGTAGCTTTATTCTGAGTAAATCCCCAAGGTTGCTGCTTACCACCACTTGTCATCTGAGGACGAATAACAGAACCCTTCAATGCAGCATGAGCACTTTCTGAAGTTTCGTTATTACCTTTATGATAACCAACTAATTCGTAAGAATATTTGAAACCATATTTTTCTACAGTACCATCAGCAGCACGAACATCCCATTTTGAATGTGTACCTTCTTTATCTATATTAGTTCTGTGAGTATTGACCAAACGAGCAATATCGATACCATTGCTGTTCCAGACAATCTTGCAAACATGTTCATTATCAGCAATAGCTTCAGCAGCAGTTGTAAACAAGTGGCGGTCATTTGCATGAATACTATCTACAGCTGCCAATACCAAGTCCTTGTAATAAGCAGCCTTAACAGCAGCATAATCAGAAGTAACAACGGTATCCCCCTTACTTACTTGCAAAGCTAATACAGTTACTTGCTCATCATTTTCAATGTTCTTAATATCAGCATCTGTAAAATGAGCATTTACAGTCAATATACCCTTGGGGGCCTTACCGTTTGTAACATTAGTTTTTACTACTTTCGGAGCTGTCGCAGCAGAACGAGTATAATTCTTGTCATAACGCAAGAAAGTATATGCTTTTACATCACCTGGAACTTTCGCTACGGTAGGATTTACATGATAATCAGCTACCAAGTCCGGAATCATTGTAGTTGCTTCACCTACAACAGGAGCATCCTTATCATAATTTCCATCTGCATCTACTTTAGCTACTGTCAAGGTTTTATAATTAAGACCAATAGCTTCCATTGCTTCAATACCCTGATAATAGAATGCAGGTTGGAATACTAACGCCTTCAAATCAGCAACCAAAGAGAATGTAGCAGATTTTCCATCTAGTTCAATGACATAGCCAATCACCTCACCA
>OJNH01002060.1_pt1 | contig 14532 bp, 15 predicted proteins | sample 1597361 | NCBI WGS metagenome assembly OJNH01 (sample SAMEA2452136, study PRJEB22498) | human gut metagenome | biome: human feces; feature: human gut; material: feces | place: Australia | collected 2012
AATACCCGGTCCCAGAGGTGAAAAATAAAAAAGGAACCTAAAATACCCGGTCCCAGAGGTGCAAAATGTAAAAATAGCAAGAAAAACTTGCTATTTTTTATGTTTTTTAGTAGAATATGATTACTGAAACAAAAAGAAGAAATATAAATGAAAGGGACGAGAGAAATGAAAAAAATAAAAGAGAAATTAAAATCAATAACGTTAAAACAGTGGCATATGGTAGTAATTGTAGTAGGGATAATATTTGTATCACTTGGTGCATTTCATAGTAATATATGGTTTGATGAAAGTTATTCTGTTGGATTAGCAAGACATAGCTTGGGTGAAATATGGTCAATAGGAGGTCATGATGTACATCCAATATTGTATTATTGGATGTTAAGGATAGTTTTCTTAGTTACAGGTGGTTCAATAATGATTTATAGAATATTCTCTGTAATACCAATAGCAATAATGATTATAATTGGATATACACATATAAGAAAAGATTTTGGAGAGAAAACTGGATTTATATTTTCATTTTTATCAGCATTCTTGCCAGAAATGGCAGTATATGCAATAGAAATAAGGATGTATTCATGGGCAATATTAGCTGTAACAATTCTTTCGATATATGCATATAGATTGATGAAAAGAGATAGTATAAAAGATTGGATAATTTTTGGAGTTTCAAGTTTAGTAAGCATTTATTTGCATTATTATGGATTGATGTGTGCTGGATTGATTAATGTGATATTATTAATCTATTTGATAGTAAAGAAAAGAAAAAAAGGAATAATATTTATAATATCATTTGGAATTATACAAGCATTAGCATATCTTCCATGGTTAGTAAATTTTGTTACACAGTTAAGTAATGTTTCAAATGGATTTTGGATAGGATTTACATTCCCTAAAACATTAATGGAATTATTAAGTTCACAATTAGCTGGATATGTGAAGTCATCTGATTATACAGATTTATTAGTTCCTACTGTATTTGCATTAGAATTATATGGGTATATGATTTATAAAACATATCAATACGTAAAGGATAAACAAGATTTAAATTCTTATAAATGGTCATTAATAGTGTATTTTGCAGTAATAATTTCAGCAATTATTATAACGATTGTAATGAAAACATCAATTTTGTATTATAGATATTTATTTGTTATAACAGGATTATACATATTTGCAGTTAGTTTTATATTAGGTAAAGAGAAAAATGTAGTTGAAATAGTATCAATACTTTCTGTAATTGCAATATTAGGAGTATATAATAATGTGAAAATGATAAAAGATAATTATGATAGTTCAAATTATGAACCTATGAATTATATTCAAGAAAATATAAAAGATGGAGATAATATTGTTTTTTCAAATCTTGGAGGAGGTTTTGTTGCAACAATTCATTTTGTAGATAATCAGGTTTATTTCTACAATCCGGAAAATTGGGGAGTGGAAGAAGCATATAAAGCTTTTGGACCTAATTATGAAACATGTGTAACAAAGGAATTTGTTGAAAATTGTCCGAATAGAGTTTGGGTTATTGATGATATAAATGGTTCTGCTTATGAAGAGTTATTTAAAGATAAAGATTATAAAAAGGTTTCAGAAAAAGAATTCTTTACTAAGTACCATGATTACAATTACAAAATTACTTTAATAGAAAAATAAAAAAAGTGGCTTTTGAAAAGCTACTTTTTTTATTCAAGACCATATTTCTTTTTAAATCTGTCAGCTCTACCACCTTTAGTATCAAGTCTTAGGTTACCTGTCCAATATGGATGACATTTTGAGCAAACATCTACTTTTAAATCTTTTTTTGTTGAACCAACTTCTAATACATTGCCACATGCGCATGTAATAGTTGTTTGATTGTATGTTGGATGTAATCCTTCTTTCATGTGAAATTCACCTCTTTCTTAGAACAATTAATTGCCAAATATTATATTAACATATTTGTTATTTTTTTTCAAGTTCTTCGTCTAAATTTTTATTTTCTTCTTGATTTACATATGTTGCTGAAGCTTCAAGTTCGGTTTTTAAAGATAGTTTACGTACGAATTTTGTCATGACATTAAATATACATGCAATTATTAATATAAACAAACCTATTTTTTTCCAATACTTAGCTAACATAATAATCTCCTTTAAAAATTTATACACAAATTATTATACAATATTTATTATGAATTTGTCAATAATATTTCAAATTTTGGGAAAAAATATTTATTGATTAATAAATTTTGAAAGGATTGATAGAATAATGAAAAAGGCGATATTTAGTATAATTGCAATTATATTAATAATTGGTGGAGCAGTTTGGTGGTGGAAATCTTCAAATAAGAATAAAACTGCGGATAAAGGAAATAATGTGTCTAATTATCAAGCAGAAAAAAGTTCAACAAATCAGAATGTAAATACTAATAATACAAATAATACTAATAACATGACAAATACATCTAATGTAAATAATACTGCAAAAGATACAACGGTTCCTAAGAAAGAAAGCGAGATAGCACAATTTTCAACAAAAATCTATACTAAAGATACAGAAAGACAGAATAATATAACAATAACTTGTAAAGCTGTGTCAAACAAGGAAATTGCACCTGGTGAAACATTTTCTTTTTGTAATACTGTTGGAAAAGCAACAACTGCTAAAGGATATAAAGAAGCGGATATATATGTAAATGGAGAAAAAAAGCAGGGATTAGGTGGTGGAAATTGTCAAGTAAGTACAACATTATATAATGCGGTTTTGAAAGTTAAAGAACTCGAAGTGGTTGAGAGACACGAACATAGTGGGCATGTTCCATATATTCAAGATGGAAAAGATGCAGCTGTTGCATATGGTGCATATGATTTTAAATTTAAGAATAATACTAATGCTCCTATAAAGATTGTAATGGAAAATACAGCTAATAATATAACTGCCAAGATTATAAAAATTAGTTAATATAAAATTGCACTTAAAATACCCGGTTCCAGAGGTGCAAAATAAAAAAAGGAACTTAAAATACCCGGTCCCAGAGGTGCAAAATAAAAAAAGGAACCTAAAATACCCGGTCCCAGAGGTGCATTATAAATTAAAGTTAAAAATTGAAAAATTTTCTATAAGCAAAAAAGTATAAAATGCCGAAATAAAGGCATGTAATAATTTCCCAATGATGTATGGCTTTATTGATAAGTCTGTTTTGGCAATAGTACTCCATACTTGAAGAAGAACAGAAAGACCACCTAACCCAAGAAGAAAGGATGCAATAATAATATTAATAGATAAATTTTTTTCAGGTATATTACAAATTATATTAAGTCCATTAGTTAATTCTAAGATACCTGAAATAAATCCCATGGAAAATTTTTCTGGTATATGTAGTAAAGCAAAAATTGGATTTAAACATGTAGCTAGAATATCAAGTATTTGACTATTTTTTAGGATGGATATGATTACAGAAAATAATACAACAAATCCTCCTATTAATAAAATGGTATTTATTGAACTTGTAATACTGTTACCAAGGATTGCACCTAAATTGGAAAATGTAATATTATCTTTAAAGTTGGTATAAGATTTTTGTTTATTTAATGGAGTATCAATATTATATTTCCAAAATCTGAAGATAAAACCGACAGTAATAGAGGCTAATAAGTGAGTAATTAATAATAAAATACCAATTATAGAATTTCCAAACATGATTATTCCAACAGTTCCGATAATAAATAGTGGACCTGAGTTATTTGTAAAGCTTAAAAGACGTTCACATTCTTCTTTTGAACATATTCCATTTAGGCGAAAATTTGCAGCTATTTTAGCACCTATTGGATATCCACTAATTATTCCCATAATAAAGGCAAAACTTCCTTCACCACGAATGTTAAAAATAGGTTTCATAAATCTATTTAAAAGTATACCTAGGTAATATGTAAAATTAGTATAGGAAAGAAGTTCTGTTGCAACAAAAAAAGGAAATAATGATGGAACAATAGAGTTAGACCATAAAAGAAGTCCACTTTTGGCTGCAGATAAATTAGTGTTTGAAAATATAACAAGACATGTTGTAAAAGATATTAAAATTAGTGGTAATATAAGTTGCTGTAATTTAAATATATAAAAATGTTTTTTCTTCATAGTACACCTCGATTAAATATATGCAGGACAAATAAAAAATAGTAGAGTAAATGTTAGTACTTATTATAATTATAGAGGTGGTAAAATTAATATTTATTAAATTACAAAAAAATGTTCGAAAAATACAAAAAAGTATTGACAAAATGAAAAATAGGATATAAAATAAGTACAACAAAAACGAACAACAATTCGGATAAGTGCAATAAATATAAAGATTTAAGTATAATTATAGGAGGAAAAAGAATGAGTATATTTGGAAGAAAAACTGGAGTAATAACATATACAGTAAATAAAGCTACAAATAGAGATATGTATATAACAGTTCAAAATGGTGAAGTGGTAGTAAATGCACCTTGGTATTTTACTTCAAACAAAATACAACAAATAGTACAAGAGAAGAAAAAATGGATATTAAGTAAAATGCAAGAATATGATGAAGAGTTTTCAAATATACAATCAGTAAAGATATTTGGAAAGAACTATGATATTCATGTTAGATATGAGAATATAAAAGTACCTGAATTAAATTTAAAAGCAAATTATACAATAGAAATAGTTTTACCTAATAAATATAAAAAGGTAGGAAATGAACAGATATTAGAGATTTCAATAGAAAAAATGTATGAACAAATAGCTAATAATGAAATAGAAAATGTTATGGAGAAAACAAGAAAACTATTAAGAATTGCACCTGAAGAATATGAGATAATAAAAATGAACAAAGTATTAGGAATGTGTGATAATAAAAAAATATCAATTAATCCAAAATTAATGCAATATAAAAGAGAAGTTATAGAATATGTAGTAGCTCATGAATTTTGTCATTTAAAATATAAAAGTCATGGAAAAAGATTTTATCAGATGATTGAAAAGAACTTTCCTGAATATAAAAAATATGAAAGAGAAATACAGGAATATGAATATTAAAAGTAATAAGTTATTTCAAGGATTTCTTATAAAATACTAATGAAAAACATTAATATGTAATAATAATAGTAAAAATTTGTGGCATTGTTGTTGCAAATTTTTATTTATTATGATAATATACATTGTAGTTTATATATTGGGGTATCGCCAAGTGGTAAGGCAACCGGCTCTGACCCGGTCATTTCGTAAGTTCGAATCTTACTACCCCAACCAATAATTAAAAATCTGCAAATGTTAAAATATTAGAAAGAACATTTGCAGATTTATTTTTTTATGTTTTATTAAATAGATTACTTCTATAACAAAAAGAGAATTTAAAGAATATTTATATTTATTCTCTATGATCAAGATCATATCTTATGCAGTTCACAAGCAAAGTATTAACACTAACTTCATTTTGTTTTGCAATTTCAAAAATTTCATCTGCCATTTCATCAGTAGTACGAATTATAAAAGCGAAAATAAAAAGATAATATGTATTGCATAATAATTTATAAAATGTTACAATGAAATTGCAAATTAAGAGAGAACTTGTCGAAATATTTAAGGGGAAATTAATAAATATGAAAAAGAAGAGAAAATTATTTTGCGAATATGGACCAATTTTTTATAAATTATCCTTAATAAAGGAAACATTAAAAAAAAATTTAAAAGATTTTAAAGCTGGTAGAAAATTCGCAAAAAAGATAGATAAAAACAATTTGGAATATATATGGAAAGGTGATACAAAAATTTTGTTAAGAAATTTGCATGGTGTAGATATGCAATTACAAAAAAACAAAATTGTAAACTTACAACTTGCAAGCAAAAAAATTGATGGTATTATTATAAAACCTGGAGAAGAATTTTCATTTTGGAATTTAGTTGGAAATGCAACAAAAAGAAAAGGATATTTAGAAGGACTAGTTATTAGCAACAGTAAAATTAAGAAAGGAGTAGGAGGAGGACTTTGTCAAATGGCAAATATGATACATTGGTTAGTTTTACATACTCCTTTAGAAGTTACAGAATTACATCATCATTCAGATGCATTGTTTCCAGATGTAAAAAGAAGAGTACCATTTGGAACAGGTACGTCAATTTGTTATAAAGCTTTAGATTATAGGTTTAAAAATATAACTAAATATCCAGTTCAAATTAGAGTATGGTTAGATGAAAAAATGTTATATGGGGAAATTAGAAGTACAGAGCCACTTAAAGAAAAATATAAAATTGTAGAAGAAGATAATCATTATGCAAAAGATGAAGATGGAATATTTTATAGAAATAGTAAAGTATATAGAATAATTACAAATAAAGAAACTAAACAAGAAATAAAAAAGGAATTGATATTAGATAATCATTCAAAAGTTATGTATGACTACGATTTAATACCAAAAGAAGAAGTTAGGAAGAATTAAATGATTTTAGAAGAGATATTAAAAAATTTAAAAAATCAAGGTAAAAATAAGGCATATACAATAAATAATCAGAGTTATTCTTATGAAGAGTTGTATAGATTTGTTTGTAATATATATCAATTTATATTATTAAATAACAAAGAAAAGAAGCCAATTATGGTGTATGGGAATAAAGAAATATATATGAAAGCTACTTTTTTAGCATGTTCTTTTGCAGGGATAACATATGTACCAGTAGATAAAAGTATACCAAAAGAAAGAGTGGATTTAATTATAAATCAAGTAAATCCATATTGTATATTTGGTGATTATGAAAGTAAATACTGTAAAAATATAACTAAGAAACAGATTTATGAACTTATGGAAAACGAAACATTTAATGAAATTAATAAAATTTATTTAAATGCTAATGACATTTATTATATAATTTTTACATCAGGAAGTACAGGTACACCTAAAGGAGTAAAAGTAACTTACAAGAATGTAGATTCTTGTATAAAATGGTTGAAAGAAATAACCAAAGTAGATAATGATATAATACTTAACCAAGCAAATTTTTCATTTGATTTATCTGTTGCAGATTTGTATTTAAGTATAGTAAGTGGTAGTGAACAATTTATATTAGAAGATAGTATGGTATTTAATTTTTTAAACATATTTAAGCAATTAAAACAAAGTGATGCAACTATTGCTATAATGACACCATCATTTGCTGACTTATTATTGCTAGATAAAACATTTGGAAAAGAGATATTACCAAATTTAAAAACAATAGTTTTTTGTGGTGAGATATTATTAAAAGCAACTATTCAAAAATTATATTTACGATTTCCAAATATAAAAATTATAAATTGTTATGGTCCAACAGAATGCACATTTGCAGTAACAAGCATAGAAATAACAAATGAAATATTAAAACAAGAGAATATACCAATTGGAAAACCAAAAAAAGATGTAGAAATACTAATATTAGATAAAAATAAAAAACAATTATCTAATAATCAGATTGGTGAAATCTTAATAATTGGCGAAAGTGTTGCTGATGGATATCTAGGAGAAGTACAAGAAAAAACATTTATAGAATATAATGGAAAAAAAGCATATTTAACAGGCGATTTAGGTTATTGGAGTAATGGAAATCTATATTACGAAAGTAGGAAAGACAAGCAAATTAAGTATAAAGGATATAGAATAGAATTATTAGATATAGAAAAAAATCTTTATGATTTAAATTATTTTGAAAAAGTAAAAGTTATTGAAAAGAAATCAGAAAAAAATAAAGTAATTAAGTTAATTGCTTTTGTAAAATTAAAAACAAATATAAATAAAACAGAATTAGAAATAAAAAAAGAATTGGCATTAAAAATACCAGAGTATATGAGACCAAGCATTAAGATATTAGAAAAATTTCCAATTAATAGTAATGGAAAAGCAGATATTGAAAAATTAAGGGGATTAACAGATGGAAGAGAAAATTATTAATATAATAGCAGAAACATGTGAAAATGAAACAATAAAAGATAATCTAGATATTGATTTAATAGAAAATGAAATATTAGATTCTTTAGCTTTTATAAATTTAATATCAAGACTTGAAGAAGAATTTGATATTGAAATACAACCAACTCAGGTAAAACCAGATACTTGGAGAAAGATCAATTCAATAATAGAATTAGTAAAAAGTTATAATAGGTGATGAAGGAATAATGGAAACAAGGAAAGAAAAAAATATTTTATCTAAAATAACAGAAATATATATAATAGTAATGGTAATGCTATTTCCGTTATTAGTGGACTCGACAGGTTTTTTTAGAATTCTGGAGGCTAAATATAGTTACTTTTTAATTATAAATGCAATTTATATTTCAGCTTTATTTATAATTATAACATATTATTGGCTCTTTAAAAAAACTAATATTTTTAAAGATATTAAATTACATAAAATACAATGGGCAGTTATTGTTTTTTTAATAGTAAATATAATTTCAACTTTGATATCTCCTTTTTTTAAGAAATACAATTTGTTCGTTGGTGTGGGAAGAGCAGAGGGACTAATAAGTATAACATTATATTGTTTAAGTTTTTTGAATATTACAATGTTTGGAGAATTTAAGAAGAGATATAGTATATATTTTTCAATATCATCAATAATGGTAAGTTTAGTAGCAATACTTCAGTATATAGGATTTAATCCATTTAATATGTACCAAAATGGAATAGGAACTCATAATGTAAGCTTTATAGGAACTATTGGAAATATTGCTTTTGTATCAGCATTTTACTGTATATATTTAACAATATCAATGGCGGAATTTGTATTTATAGAAGAAGATAAAATTTACAAAAAAATAATACATCTACTTTCAATATATATGGGATTTTTCATATTTGAAGTTTTAGATGTTCTAGGTGGAGCAGTAGCCTTTTGTGGGATTTTAGTTTTAACAATTCCATTTGTAATAACTAATAGTAAAAGACTATCTAGATTACTAGTTGTTGGTGCAATGATTTTATTAGGATATTTAACAAATATAATAGTTAATCCAGTATATTATTATGATGTAGGAAAACTTAAACTAGATTTTCAAATAAATAAAATAGCAATAGCATTATTTGTAATTATAGCGGTATTTATAGGATTAGCATATATTTTGAAAAATAGAGAATTTGATGTATCAACAAATAAAAAAGTAATAAAACTATTTTATTTAACTTTAATTTTATGTGTTGTTATAGGCTTATGTGCAATATATTTTATCAATTTTACAGATGGATTTTTATATGAAATACATGAAATATTACATGGAAACTTAGATGATGATTTTGGTACTTATAGGATATTTTTATGGAAAAGAAGTATATCATTGGTAAAAGATTATCCAATTATTCGGAACTGGACCAGATACATTTGCAATAAGATTTATGGATAGATACACACAAGATGTAGCTAAATTAGGAGATTTAACAATAAATGATACTGCAGCAAATAGTTATTTAACGATTTTAGTTAATACTGGTTTTTTAGGAATGATATCATATTTGAGTTATATTGTTTTACAAGTAATAAATGGATTAAAAAATATTAATAAAAATTCAATAGTATTTTTTATAGCATTTATATGTTATTTAATACAAGATGGTTTTAACTTATGGGTAGTAATAGTAACACCAATATTTTGGATACTAATGGCTATATTGTTTATAAGTACAAATGTTAATGTAGACACAAATGAAAGGGGAAAATAAAATGAAAAAAATGATTAAAAGATTAGTTTTTACTATGGTAATAGTAGTATTAGTATGTGTAACAGGAATAGTTATAAAAACAGGAAAATTTAAAAAATTAGAGGGATATATGTATTCTTTTGCAGTTGAAATTACAAATTCTGCAACTGATTGTAATGCAACAAGTAGTAATGCACAAGAATGTGCAACAAGTAGCAATGCTACAAGTAGTGACGCAACAAGCAGTAATGCACAAGAATGTGCAACTAGTAGTAATGTACAAGAGTGTGCAACAAGTACTGATGCAACTAGTAGTAATGTACAAACTACAGAAACAATAAAGGTAACAAATACGCAAAATAACAAAGAATCTAGTACACCACAAATAAAAAAAGAGATTGAAGAAGTAAAAAAAGAAGCTGTAACAGATTTTACATATAATAATTCAGAAATTACTCAAGATATATTAGATAAAATATCTAATAGTACAGAAACACAAAGTATAACGATAAACTTAGACGAAAATGTTAATATAAGCAAAAATATATTTGAAGCAATTAAAGGAAAAGACATAAAATTGACAATAAATATTGGAGAAAATCAAATAATATTTAATGGTAATAATATCACCACATCAAAAGATATAAATGCTGAAATTTCATACAATTTATCAAGTAAAGACACATTATTAAAAGAAATTGTACAAGATGGTGTAGTAATTAATTTTGCTAATAATGGAGAATTACCAGGTATGGCAATAGTTAGAATAAAAGTAACAGAAGATTTAAAACAAGCACTAGATATGGATAATATACTTGTATATTACTATAATGAAGAAACAAAAGAATTAACACAAATGACAGATAATGCAACATATAGTGAAGATGGATTTATAGAGTTTTTAATAAGTCATAATTCAAAATATGTGTTAGTAAATAAGCTTATAGAGGAAAAAGAATATTCAGTTACAACTACAAGTGGGGATACTGATGTAAAAGATAAAGTTTCATTCTTAGAAAGTCATAAAATGTATATTATTATTATTGGATTTTCTATAATTGCTGTAGTTATTGTTACTATAATTTTAATTATAGACAAAAAAGCAAAAAGAAACAAAAATATTGAAGAAAACAATAATGATGAAAAAATAGATTTATAAAATGGAGGCTTTATGCCTCTATTACTTTAGGAGAGTAGTAAATGAAAAAAGGATTATCTTCAAATAGTTTAAAAATAATAGCAATAGTAATAATGATAATTGATCATATAGCTGGATATTTATATCAAAAATTTGATCAAAATACATATTATATTTTAAGAAGTGTTGGCAGAATTGCGATGCCTTTATTTGCATATTTAATAGTTCAGGGATTTTTTTATACAAAAAACTTAAAAAAATATATTTTTAGAATTTTTTGTTTAGCAACAATTACTCAAATAGGATTATTTATATTAGGCTTTATTAATCAAGAATATTATCCTAATTATTGGACAGGAGTTAATAATTATTTTGGAGTGGTATATTCATATTTTCTTTCTTTAATTTTATTAGCAATAATAGACAGAAATATAATTGTTAAAAGATTAAATGAAAAGCAAAATATATTTATAAGAATAAATATGTTTATATTAATATTATTAATATATTTAAATTTTCATATAGAATTTGATATGGTTGTACCTTTCTTAATTTTAGAATTATATGGAATAGAGAAAATATTTGAAAAAGATAATAAACTGATATTAAAACAAACAGGAGATTATAAAAAAGGAAAAAGAATTTTATATTTATTTTTAATATTTGTTTGTTTAATAATATCAACACTGTTTATAGGTTATAGTTCAGGTTGTAAGTATGTAATGATAGTTTCTATTGTATTTATATCTTTATATAATGGAGAAAGTGGAAATAGAAATAAAATAATACAGTATTTGTTTTATTTAGTTTTTCCGTTGCAACATATAGTTTTATATTTATTGGCGATGATAATATAATAAATTCAATAGGGGTTGAATTTGTTAAACGAATATATTATAATATATTTGTTATGGGGATGTAATGGTTTCGACATTACATTGGAAACATGAATAGCGAGTAGTGGATTCTCGTTTGCCACTTAAAAAAACGGGAGAATAAATATAAACGCTGATAATACAGAATTAGCATTTGCTGCTTAGTTGTAGCAACGCCTGTTAAGGTATTACCACATACTTTAATTTGGTGTCATTTTAGTGGTAAACAAAACTGTTTGGCTACGAAAACAGTGGGTAATTAGTAGATATATTTAATAATTGTTTGTTTATTGATGATTATTAAATGAATTTTAACAATAAACTGCACTCGGAGAAGTTTATGTGGATGGTGTTGTGGACAGGGGTTCGACTCCCCTCATCTCCACCAATGACGTTTCTGTTCGAACTAAATTGAACAGAATTGATACAGAAATCAATCAGAAAATAAAATCTGGTTGATTTTTTTGTTGCTTAAAAACAATATTAAAATCATCCAAACGAAAGGATGGTGCTAAAAATGCAGATAATTAAGCAAGAACTAGAATTTGAAGAATGTCTAAAACAAAGGCTAGAATTTATATGTGAGTTTTCTAAAGTTACTCCTATTTTTGTAAATGGTAGTATTAGAAAATTAGAAAAAACTAATCTTACATATATTGAGCCACATAGAGTGATTATCAATAATATTACTTTTTTAGTTTTTAATTATTCAAATGATGTTTATATCTCTAACTTAACTAAAAAGATTAAATTATCAGAGTTAGAAGATTATTTGAAAAATATGTAATTGTAAATAATTGACATTTCTTGAAATCGTGATATAATATAGGTAATAAATTATGTATAGCTGTCCGTTAAGAGCTATACAACTATGAGTACTTTGAAAAGATTATATTATATTGCATTATTATATTTTAGTTTATGATAAATGGATTTAAGAGATGTCAGTAGTATTCGTGTGTACTTTGATGTCTCTTTTTTGTTAGATTGGAGGTTTGAAAATTGAATGAAGAAAAGAAAAAATGTGGATTATATTTAAGAGTTTCAACAGAAGATCAAGCTAGAGAACGGATTTAGTTTGCCAGAGCAAAAAGAAAGATTAGAGTCCTTTTGCAAATTTAAGGGCTATGAAATAATAGACTATTATCAAGATGCTGGAATAAGTGCTAAAACTGGTAATCATAGACCAGAGTTTGAAAGATTAAAAAATGATATTAAAGCTAAAAAAATAAATACTATTGTTGCTCTAAAACTAGATAGAATAACAAGAAGTATTTATGACTGGGAAAATCTAATGACATTCTTAGATGAGAATGATGCCTACCTCGATTGTGTAAATGATGAAATAAATACAACAAGTGCAAATGGCAAAATGATTTCAAGACTTTTAATGAGTGTAAGCCAAAATGAAATTGAAAGAACTAGCGAAAGAACTAAAATAGGTTTAGCAGGTGCAATAAAAAATGGACATATTCCTCACATCGCACCATTAGGCTATAAAAGAGAAGATAAAAAATTAGTAATAGATTATTCTACTAAAGATATTGTAGTTAGAATATTTGACTTATATTATAATGGTTACTCTTACCAAAAAATTAGCAACTTATTCAATAAAGAAAAAGTATTAGGAAAAGATAATTGGCGAGATTCAACAATTATGGGTATTTTAGAAAATGAAATATATAAAGGAGATTTTGTTCATGGTAAGAAAACTAAACACCCTACTCACTATGAAGATGTTGTAGAACCTATTATTTCAAAAGAAATGTGGGCAGATTGTCAAGTACAGAAAAAGAAAAATTCAAGAAGTTATAAAAGAACATTAACTTATTTATACTTGCAAAAACTAAAATGTCCTAAATGTGGCAGAGTCTTAGGTGGAAAAGCAACTACGAAGAAAAATGGTAATGCTTACTTTTACTATTATTGTAATGATTGCAAAATCGAATTTAAAGAAAAGGTTATAAATGATTATTTCAATCAATTTATTAGTGAGTTAGTAGAATATGACTCTGTTGTAAATCAATTCTTCTTGCCTATGATAAAGCAAAAATTTGATGAGCCTAAAGAACAACTAGAAAAGGAAATCAATGAGCAAAAAGTAAAACTAGAGAGAATAAAAAAGGCTTACATTAATGGTGCTTTTGAAGTACAAGAATATAAAGAAGAAAAGAAAATAGTTGAAAATGCAATAAGTGAATTACAAAACAAACTAGAAACTACTGATTGCACTGAAGAACTTAAATTTACTCCAAAAGATATACTTTTAAAAAGAGATATTGACTTTATCAACAAAATCAAACTAGATAAGGAATATCAAGAAAGAAATAAAACTTGGAAAGATTATACAAGACAAGAACAAGCAGACTTAATAATGAAATATGTAGATGATATAGAACTTGCTTTAGTTGGTAAAGAAGTAGTAGTTAAACAAATAAACTTTAGAGAATCAATTTGTAAACCTTGTCAAGAATTATATGATGACGGTTATATTGATACTACAAAACCTATGATATTAGGTAATGTACTTGGTAGTGTTAGATTTAGTAATTATTTGCCAGAGGAAGAAGTTGGAGAAATAATTATGAGATTAAGACAATATTATGATGTTGGTTATACTGAAGCAACCTACTATGTTGATAAGCAAATGTTTTATTTTAACTTTGCTGAAGATAACTCTGCTATTGTTAGAGTATTCCCTTTAGAAGATTACTATAAACTAGATCCAGATAATAAAATGGAGACTTATGAATTTGGAATTATTTATATTCGTGAAGAAGATAAATTTCAAATGAAAGAAATTGATACTGCATTTGATTATATACCAGATGAAAGCAATGATAGTGTAAT
>OJNH01002063.1_pt1 | contig 14523 bp, 8 predicted proteins | sample 1597361 | NCBI WGS metagenome assembly OJNH01 (sample SAMEA2452136, study PRJEB22498) | human gut metagenome | biome: human feces; feature: human gut; material: feces | place: Australia | collected 2012
GGCGGTTTTATCGCTGCTGATTCTTCTATCATCAACTGGTTACGTCACAACGCACGTACTTATATTTTCAGTGCATCCAACACTCCGGCTGCTACTGCATCTGCTCTCGAAGCTCTCCACATCATCCAAAATGAACCGGAAAGACTTGAAGCGTTGTGGGAAGCTACCAACTATGCATTGAAACGTTTCCGTGAAGCTGGCTTTGAAATCGGTGCAACAGAATCACCTATCATCCCTCTTTACGTACGTGACACGGAAAAAACGTTTATGGTTACCAAATTAGCTTTTGATGAAGGTGTATTCATCAATCCGGTTATTCCGCCGGCATGTGCACCACAAGATACTTTGGTGCGCGTAGCATTAATGGCTACTCATACAAAAGATCAAATAGACCGTGCTGTAGAAAAGCTAGTTAAGGCATTTAAAGCATTGGATCTTTTATAATCTACGAAAAATAAATCACTCATATCAAGTGAATAAAATAAAAGTCTGACACAAATCAATGTGCCAGACTTTTATTTTATCTTATTCACTCTTGAGTACTTCTGCTGGATTTTGCCGGGCGGCTTTCCACACGCGCCAGATGATGCTTAAGAAAATGACAAGGCCCATTCCTATAAATATAACTGCATATAACCACCATTCCATCGGTGTTTGCTTTATATAATTTTCAAGCCAATGCTTCATCATAGCATATCCTAGCGGAAAAGCAAAGAACGATGAAAGTACAAGTAAAAATAAATATTCTTTAAAGAATAGATTCAAGATTATTCCTATATTGGCTCCATTTACCTTGCGTATAGCTATTTCTTTACGACGTTGCTGACAGGATAAAGTCACTAACGAGAATATACCAAATACCGCAATTAATATACAAATAGCAGAAACCACACTCAACAGTTTGCACAATGTTCTCTCTGATTTCATGTAAGCGTCGTAAACTTCTTCAATATTAGACAACATCAATTCTGCATTTGGATTAACTTTATTCACTTCCGCTTTTATCTTTTCAGAAACAATATTCCAAGTTCCCTCTTTCACTTTGAATATAATACCTCCTCTGCCTATATTATCCGGCAAAAAAAACATAGCAGGGGCTACCGGGTGTATTGGGGCATTATATGAAATATTTTTAATAACCCCTTTCACTATATAATGCCTTCCTAATTTATCAATTTTCTTTCCAATCGGTTGTGTCCATCCGAAAGCTTTCACAGCAGCTTCATTTATAACAACCATATTTTTTCCATCCTTTTCATCCAGCATGCTTCCGTCCAGCACCTCAACTCCAAAGAAATCGGCATAGTCCTGATTAATTGTTTCATCTTCCAAATCAATACATTGTTCACCATCAGTGGTCTTTCCATCCCATTCTTTTACCCTATATGTTGAATAGAACATCTTAGGAATAGGTGTATGAAAACCATTCAAACATTCTGATACTTCTGGTATCTGACTCACAATTTCTTTGAAAGGGATATTTTCAGAACAATAAACAACAGCTCCTACATTATGCCGTTCTATTCCAAGTTCTCTAGTATTTAGTAAAAAATGAAGTTGCATCATCATTACCAAAGTACAAAAGACAAAGCCTATACTAATAAACAACTGAAATAAAATGCTACTCTTATAAAACCAGCCGGAGAGATGAAGATTGGATTTCTTGTTTATATTACTAAGTAGAGTTCGCCTGCTGATGTATCGTATAAGCAGAGATGCAAAACCAACTGTCACGGCAATCAATGATAGTATATAAACAAATACTTCGATATAAAAAGATGAAGTACCCTCATCAATTTGTGACAAACGTTTGAAAGTGGGCAGGATAAGCTCTATCAATACCAGTCCTATTCCTGAAGATAAAATTAGTAATAAGACAAGTTCTGTAAGAAGTAAAGTGAGTAATCCACCATTTGATGAACCATTGACTTTCCTCAACGCTAACTCACGTTTACGCATCCGGATACGAGTTATCAACATTGTTAAATAATTACATATTCCACAAATTATCACCAAACCACTAATACATGCAAAAAGACGAATATGATTCAACTTCACATTCACATCTTCCCTCGGATGACTACTCCGCAATGTGGATAATGGAGCAATAAGCGTAGAATTTGGATATTTATGACCATCTTGTTGTACTTCATATTCTGACAACCTCTGTTTCAATGCTTCTATATCACAGTTGGGATAAATACGAAAAAGCGTTTGGCATCGTTGGTTCCCCCAATTGGGGTTTGTATCATGAAATGGCAATAATATATCAAATGAAAACAAAGAGTGTCCTTCCCATGACTTTACAACTGCAACGATTATTTTTTCTTCGTTACTTTCCTCTAAAATCAAGTGTTTACCTATCGGAGATTCTTTCCCAAATATTCGCTTTGCCGTATTTTCTGTTATAGCAATTTCATCCTTTTTTAGCTGTAGATGGTTATCTCCATCCAATACTTTAATATTGAACATTGAAATGAAATTTGAATCTACCTCTATACGTCGTACCACAAACTCAACATCCTCATTCTTAATCTTTTTTTCATTCCAGTCATAAAAGATACGACATACTTTCTCTATCTCCGGACAATTCTTTGCCAAATAATCAGCTAGAAAACTAGATGAATTATAGGTAAATCCGTCTCCATAAAGACGAAAGCTACTGCCTGCCAGATAAATACGATCGGCTCCCTCATGAAAATTATCATAAGTCATTTCATAATGAATCCATAATACCGATAGCGCAAAACAAGTAAAGCCAACTGCTAATCCGATAATACTAACAAAACTTTGTGGCTTATACTTCATCAGATTGCGAAAGGCTACTTTTAGATAGTGTTTTATCATGATATTGTTATTTTATTATTCGTTTTTGATTACTTCTGCCGGATTCTGTCGCGCCGCTTTCCACACTCGTCCAATGATACAAAGTAAAATGATGACTGCTACGACAACAAAAATACTTATATATATCCAACCATCCATTGTTGTCCGTCTTACATAACTCTCGATCCAATGACTCATCACCACATATCCTATCGGAAATGCAACAACGGCAGATATGGTCATCAACAACAAATACTCTTGGAAAAACATACGCAGGATATGACAGACCTGTGCTCCGTTCACTTTACGTATAGCAATTTCCTTTTGACGTTGTTCACACGATAAAGTAACCAATGAAAAGACTCCGAATATGGAGATGATAACACATGTCAATGATACGATACTCAATAATTTCATCAATGCATCTTCGGAGCGGAGATACTTATCATATTCCTTTTCTTCATTAAACAATCGCATATAAGCATTTGGAAATTCGTCTTTATACAGTTTCTCTATTGCTTCACGGCATTCATTCCAGGCACCTTCTCTAAATTTAAAAAGGATACTGGCTCGATTCAGCAGATACTCCTGTGCCTTGGGATGTTGAAATGCAATAAGCCCCGGTTTACTTGTAGGAGAGCGATAACTAAAGTTCTTTACCACTCCGACAACTTTATAGGCACTACGCTGACCGTTCCACTCATAATAGAAACTTTTTCCCAAGGCCTGTTTCCAACCAAATCTCCGGCATGTATTTTCATCTATCACGACATCATTCCCTTGATTCTTATCTGATATAAACTCACCTTCCAATAACTTCAAGCCGTAAAATTCAAAAAAATCTTCTTTGGCAGGCATCATACCGATAGTGAGAGATTCCTCCGATATTTTGAGAAGATCATCCCAATTATTTATTTCGATATACATCATCGGACCTGTAGGAATAATCGGGAAATATGAGGGAGGCAACGTTTCTGTTACCATGGGTAAAGCTTTTATTTTCTCTTCCCATTGTTTGATGTCTCCATTCCATAAGGCAACGTTACCTATATTATGACGCTCCATACCTAAATCAGTATTCTTCAGGAAGTAAAGTTGCTTCATAATCATTACTGTGCAAAAGATAAAAACAAGGCTGACTATTAACTGTATCACAATGCCTGTCTTACGAAACAAGTAAGGTCTCGCAGATCCCCCCTTTCCTTTTATTGCTTCCTGCAATGTCCGGCGACGAAAGTAAGACAATGGTATTTGTGCAAACAGGAAAGACAGAATGATTACAATCAGAAGATATAGAATGATTTCCCCATAATACGAATCAGCTTCTATTTGAGTGAAATTCAAGAAATAAGGCATGCTTATCTCTATCATCAATAATCCACCCGCCAAAGCTATGCACAAAATCATCAACAGTTCAATGGCAAATTGAACGGACAAAGCGTTATTACTGGCACCATTCACTTTACGAAGTGCCATTTCATGACTGCGCATATAAAGCCGGCTGATATAAAGAGTCAGGTAATTGAATAGTGAACAGATGATAACTAATCCACCAGCTAAGGAAAAATAGAAAATATAGCTGAAGGAAATGACAACATCGATTTTGGAAACATAATCAGAATAACGCAAAGCTGAAATCCGGGTTATCAGAAGATCCGAAAGTTCACTCTCTTTTTGAATATCTGAAAGATCCATGGTACTTATTTTTTTCCAGAATGTATCCATATCCATCCCTGCACGAACACGAATAAATAATTGTTCAGGACCACTTTTCCATCGAGGACTGTGCCTGGCTGCGACTAATACACTATACGGAATATTGGAAGGGCGGGACCATCCACTCACAATTGCCCCTATTTGACGGGAACGTCCGTTTACCTCCATTTCTTTTCCCAAAGCATCATCCTCACTACCAAAAAGCTTTTTAGCAAACTCTTCCGTTACTGCAATTTCAGGATTATTTTCTTTCAAGAAGTTGACAGTTCCTTTCAGTAACTGTATATGAAAGAAGTTCATAAAAGCAGAATCTGCCGCAGCCATTACTACTTCATACTCATCATTTTCCATGCGGATTTTCACATTCTGATGTATAGAAGTAGTAGCCTTTGCTTCTATTTCCGGCATTTTTTCCTGAAGATAGGCTGCCAAAGGGTAAGGAGTTGAATTGGATATATGTTCCGGAATATCAGTATAATGTGCACGTACCATATAAATACGTTCAGCCCCTTTATGGAAAGTATCATAAGTCATCTCATAACGAATCCATAATACCGATAGCGCAAAACAGGTGAAGCCGACTGCCAGTCCAATGATACTGACAAGGCTTTGTGTCTTGTATTTCATCAGATTGCGAAAGGCTACTTTCAGATAGTGTTTTATCATGATATATTCTTTATTGATAGCTTGTGTTTACATACTAACTTCAGTCACCACCTGTCCGTCAAACAGGTTTATGATACGGTCGGCATAACCGGCATCATGTTGTGAATGGGTCACCATGACGATGGTGGTTCCCTCATTATTCAGTTCGCTCAACAGTCCCATCACTTCTTTACCGTTTTTGGAGTCCAGATTACCGGTCGGTTCATCAGCCAGAATCAGTTTAGGGTTTGCCACGACGGCACGGGCAATAGCGACGCGTTGCTGCTGACCACCGGAGAGTTGTTGCGGAAAATGCTTGCTACGATGGGTGATAGCCATTCTCTCCATAGCTGCCTCTACCCTCCTTTTCCGTTCGGAAGCGGAAATACCCATATAGAGTAAAGGTAGTTCGATGTTTTCGTATACATTCAACTCGTCTATCAGATTAAAGCTCTGAAACACAAACCCTATCACACCTTTGCGAAGACTGGTACGTTGCGATTCGGTATACCGAGAGACTTCCGTTCCATTCAGGTAATACTCCCCTCCTGTCGGGTTATCGAGCAGCCCCAAAATGTTGAGCAATGTTGACTTACCACAGCCGGAGGGCCCCATGATGGCTACAAATTCGCCTTGTTTCACTTCGATACTGACGTTATTCAACGCCCAAGTTTCTACTTCTTCCGTTTTGAAAATCTTCTGTAAGTTAATGGTCTTAATCATAACTGTATTGTTTTAGAATTATATTTTTATTCGTTTTTGATTACTTCTGCGGGATTGATACGTGCAATCTTCAGTATTTTAAAAATAATGGTGATTACTGTTAATAAGGTTACTCCCCCAAATATGCTTCCCCAGTATAATATTCCATCATTAAAGAATACGGTGTACATTTGTTTCCACAGTTGCAATACCACGTAAATGAGCGGAAAAGCGATGGCGGCAGTCGCTACCAGCAAAATCAGGTACAAACGTGCAAATAACCAGATGATAGAACATATTCCAGCTCCGTTCACTTTGCGAATGGCAACTTCTTTCTGGCGCCATTCTGTATCAAGCGTAATACTGGAATACACTCCCAACAGGGTAATGATAATACTTACAATTGCAAAAAATGAAATGATGTCTTTCAGGATATATTCCAGTGCCTGCACTTCGTACAAATCATCCTGAAATGTACGTACCTGGGAGGGAATATTCTCCGGCAGCACTTCACGACGGATAGTCTCAATCCATTTAATTACTTCTTTTTGCTGTTCGGGATAACATTTCACATAGCAGTGCCCTACGTATTCGGAAGAATCATAAAGTGTGAAAGCAAATCCGCCATTATGATTATGTACATCTGTCTGAAAGGGGGCGCATACTCCACAAACGGTAAAATCACTGGTCCAGTCGTAGAAGTTCATTCCGATGATATCTCTCTTTTGTCTTTTCTGCCAAACTTCATCCATTACGAGATCCTTTTTTGTCCGGATCGTCCTACCCTCCGTCATCGGAATGTTCATGAAGGTGAAGAAATTCAATGGTACACACATTACATTGATATCAATCCAAGAGTTATCATTTCCCTTCTCCGTCATTAATAAGTTTCCGGATACTCCGTGAGTATAGGATATGTCAGATAACAAAATATCTTTCACACCGGCATGCTGCCTGAAACGTTCCACCATTTCGAGTTTCTCTTTATTCTCTAGGAATGAATAGTCCAGCGGTATACTAAGAATCGCTTCTTTATCTTCCTGACTTAACGTATGGAATAAGGTTTCAGTCATCTTTCCCGATTGTAGGAACAGGCTGACGGTCAGCGCTACGAATACCCAACAAATTAAAAATTGGATGCCAAGCATAAAGTTACGTCCCCATTGTTTCCCACGACGCTTTTGGCCTCCATATATACCTGTTTGTATGGAAAATCTGCGAATACGGACAGAGACGAGCAAGCAGACTGCCACACAAAGTAACACAAGCAAAACAATGTATTGCAGAATATGCTTTAGAAGTGTTTCAGAAGGGAAATTCATTGTGAGACCTGGTAAAGAAAAATCCATTCTATCACCAATCAGCTCCACACCCCATACAACCAGAAACGAGGATGCAAATACGACAATCAGAGATTGTATTAATAACAGGCAGAACAGCCGTTTCCAGTCAGCACCAAGCATTTTCATTATAGCGTATTCCTTAGTGCGATTCAGGAAAGAGCCGATGAGAAAATGAAAGAAATTAATCAATCCGACCAGCAATATCAATGTACCGACGATTCCGGTGACCCATCCCAAAATATAAGCACCTTTCTCCTGCGATAGGTTTCCTATATAGCGGGCAATAACGGTATAAGTCTGGTTATATAAGATATAAGTATAGTCGCGCTTGGAGAATTGTTTTTCGAAATCGGTAATGCCAGCCTGCGGAGATAACAAAACGTATGTCCGAGCCCCCGTTATATCATTACGTTTCGGACTCTGAAAAAGTCCTTCACTGTCGTTGATAACCAATGCATCGATATGACACATAAAACTAAAACCATTGTTCAGCGGAATATCTTCCATCACTGCTTGCACTGTGTACACAATACCTCCTGCCTTCGGGGTACTGTCCGGAGAAGTATAAAGCCGTTCTGTTAGAGTCAGGTGTTTGCCAATGGCAGTTTCCACCTGACCAAATATCTTTATGGCAGTGGACCGGCTTATAATAACAGCATTCGGCATCCGACTTGCTGTCTGCCAGCTACCAACTACTATTTGTGGAGTAAAGACTTTATCGTATAGGGTATCTACTTCCATGATTTCAAGATCGTATGGCAATGATTTATCCGAAGATAGTTCAACCAGAAAAGAACGCTCACGGGAATATGCCATACAGGAAATCGCTTCCACTTCGCCCATAGCCCAAGTACGAAGTTCTTCGGATAACGCTACTTGTGTACCGGAAAAATAATCCCCAGTCTGTTCATTATAAAAATTTAGTTCTGCTATGCGGGAATAATTATCAAAACAATGATTGGTGGATTCTACAAAACGGCTGCAATACATACATACGCTGAAACACAGTAGTCCTACTGCCAATCCGATGACAGAGATTATATTCTGCACCTTGTACTTCCACAAGTTTCTAAATGCTACTTTTATATAATGTAAAGTCATAAATTATATGTGTTTATTTCAAAATCAACTCTTCTGCATCCCCAAAGGTATCATATCCGGTTGTAATTACCCAATCTCCCGGCTGTAAACCTTCTACTATTTCATATTGCTGCGGATTTTGGCGACCAATACTCAATGGCACACGGACTGCTTTTGTCTTTGATGCATTTACTTTGTAAATCCATTGTCCGCCTGTAGACTGGTAGAAGTTGCCTCGCGGAATAATGAGTGCTTGCTCCGGCTGTCCCAATTCAATCTGCACACGGAAGCTCTTGCCAACTCGTACATTATCGGGCATATCTCCTGTAAAGACAAGATCGACATCAAACATACGGTCTTTCACTTCGGGAACCACTTTTGTTATTTTCAGCGGATATTTGTTTCCCTGATAATTCACTGTAGCCGGTAATCCGGTGGTGATCCTGTCAATGTAATATTCACTAAGTGAAGTGTGGATTTTGTATTGGTCTAATACTTTTATTTCAGCAATACTTTCACCAGAGGAAACCTGTTGCCCCGGAGTGACCTTTACAAAACTAAGCTGGCCTTTCAAGGGAGCTGTAATCACCAAACTATTCAACCGTTCGCAAGTACGTTCATACTTCTTCCGTTCCCGCTCCCGGTCGTTACGGATCAGTTCCTTGCGTATCATCGTAACGGCAGAATCATGCCGCAGACTCTCTTGCTGCAGGGCTGCATTTTTCAGTTTGTAGCCGTATTCATCTTCTGCTACCTGCAATTGAGCCTTACTCTTCACGCCCATCTGGAATTCTTCGCGGTCGAGAGCGATGCTTTTTTTCAGGCGTTCCAATTCGTAGTTGTTGGTAAGGGCTTGCTGTTTCAGGTTCAGACTTTTTTGTTCCATTTCAATCTCCTGCTCCTGATAGGTAATCATTTGCTTTTCCCACTCGTCGCGCTGGTCTTCAATACTACGAAGCAAATCGGGATTGGAAAGAACAAGAATAGTGTCTCCCTGTTGAAGCAAACTTCCCTCTTCACCGACAATTCTTTCCACACTTCCTGCTTCACGGGTATTGATCTTGATGGTTAGTATAGGCTGAATGAGCCCTTCCACGTCCACATATTCCATGAAATTAGACACTTTTACTTCTGCAATCTGTATATCTTCGGCATCTATCCGCAGTTTTCTGGGACCTAAAGACAAAGTAATCACATAAATCAGGAAGGCGACAAACAATATCCCTCCTATCAGATAGTATCTGTAACGAATGTACCACGGTTTCTTTTCTAATTTTATATCCATGAAATTATCTAGTGTTTTACAAGTTTCTACTAGCTATGGTTCAATTTCTATTCTTTACTGACTTTTCGTTGTTCTCTATTCAATCAGAAGATGATAGTCTTCTGTCAGCATCGTATTTCGCTCAAAATCATATAGTGTCATGCTACGGAGTGTGTAATATAAACTCCAATAATTATATAAAGCCGAAATATAGTTACGGCGAGCACTGTCTTTCTCTGAAATAGAGGCATTCAAATCAAGAATAGTAGATTTACCTAATAGGTAGAGTTTGCGTGCCACTTCGCTTCTTCGTTGGGCTGTTTCATCTGTACGGACAGCGATGCGGACACGTTGCGTTTGCAGATTGAATTGTTTGACGAGTTTACGGACGTTCAGTTCAAAGTCTGTCCGGCTCTGTTCTACTTGTGTGTACACCAAATCACGATTGGAACGGGCTACTCGTACCTGTCCTTTTCCACGCCCCCAGTCCAGGATAGGAAGAGAAATGCCGATGCTCACGTATTGCTGGTCCAACAAATTTCGATAAGCTTCGGGCAGTTTGTCAGCAGTCTGCGTCAATCCGAAACGGAGATAGATATCTGCTTTCAGGCCAGCATTGGCACGGGCTTTCGCAACTGCACTCTCACTTTCCAGTTTGCGTCTTTCCATCGTCTGTATGTCCGGACTGTTTTCGTAAGCTAAAACCAGTGCTTCATTCAGGTTCACACTGAAATCCGGAACTTGGGGACTGACAAGAACACGCAGCTCCCGGTCTTCGTGAATACCGAGATAGGAACGGAGTTCCTGCATACAATTATCCATCTCAATACGGGCATTCATGCGATTCGTCTCTTCCGTCAAACGGTTGAGTTCCAGTTGTAGCATTTCATTTTCTGTGATGGTACCTATATTATAACGGCCTTGTGCATAACGGTACAGGGTATCGGCATTGGCATAATTAAAGGAAGCAATATCGTAATCGCTTTGGGCAGTGGCCAAGGCAAAAAATTTATGAATCGCATTGGCTGATACGAGTTCGAGTGTCTCTACGTAGCTTTTCTTTGCCTCCTGATAGCGTACAGGTTCTATCCGTCTATCCCATTTCAGGCTATTGTAGCCAAAAAGAGACTGTCGATAACCTATCATAATAGGAGAAGTCTGCCATGAGTATTTATGTTCGCTGAATAAATCCATACGTTGAGCAGAGGTTTCAAGAAAGAAAGAACCACCAGTCCAGGATAAATTCTGTGAAAGATTCAAGGTTAAATCCGTATTCAATAAATTTTGTTCGACAAACTTTACCGAACCGTCCCCCATCGTTATCTTATTAATGGCACGGTTCAGATTCGGATCGGATGTCAAACTTAAAGACGGTAGATAATTGGCACGATAATATTTATAGTTCCAATATGCAGAACGGAAACTGTGACGTGCCGTTTGTGCATCGGGAGATTCCATACGGGCCATTTCTATGACTTGCTTCAATGATAACTCTGTAATTTGATTTTGAGCAATCAATAATTCTGTCGACAATAGTCCGAGATATATGAAGATTAATTTCAGATTCATTCGTTGTCTTTATTTGTTATTCATCATTCAAAAGATGTGCCATTTGCATAAATTACTATCATTCAACAATTTATCAATATCCATTCAGTTGATTGTGTGTGCATATACGCACAAAATTAGTGCGCAATCGCACACACAACACATGAGATTTATCCATATCTTTGCTCCCGGAATCTAATAGATATAAGATATGGAAGAAGTGAACAAATTAGGAAAGATACTTATAGTAGATGATAACGAGGACGTGCTCTTTGCTCTCAACCTGTTACTGGAACCTTATACGGAAAAAATAAAAGTAGCTACTACCCCTGACCGTATCGAGTATTTCATGACCACCTTTCATCCTGATCTTATCTTATTAGACATGAATTTCAGTCGGGATGCCATCAGCGGACAAGAGGGATTTGAAAGTCTAAAGCAGATATTGCAGATTGACCCACAGGCTATTGTTATTTTCATGACTGCCTATGCAGATACAGACAAAGCTGTTCGGGCCATCAAAGCTGGTGCTACTGATTTTATTCCCAAGCCTTGGGAAAAGGATAAATTGCTGGCTACGCTTACTTCAGGAATGCGATTGCGTCAGTCACAACAGGAAGTCAGCATTTTGAAAAAACAAGTGGAAGTTCTTAGCGGTCAGAATACTTCGGAGAATGATATTATTGGAGAATCATCTGTTATGCAGGAAGTGTTTACCACGATAAATAAACTAAGTAATACAGATGCCAATATACTAATTCTCGGAGAAAACGGTACAGGCAAGGACGTGATTGCCCGACTAATATATCGTTGTTCTCCACGATACGGCAAACCTTTTGTCACGATCGACCTGGGAAGTATCCCCGAACAATTGTTTGAAAGTGAGCTGTTCGGCTTCGAAAAAGGCGCTTTCACCGATGCCAAGAAATCGAAAGCGGGACGAATGGAAGTAGCAACCAACGGGACTTTATTTCTGGATGAAATTGGCAATCTATCACTTCCTATGCAATCCAAATTACTGACTGCCATCGAAAAAAGGCAAATCAGTCGTTTGGGAAGTACGCAAACCGTTCCCATTGACGTCCGTTTAATCTGCGCCACTAATGCTGATATCCGTCAGATGGTGGAAGACGAGAATTTCCGTCAGGACTTATTATATCGTATCAACACGATTGAAATACATATACCTCCACTCCGTGAACGTGGCAATGACATCATCTTGCTTGCAGATCACTTTCTGGACCGTTATACCCGTAAATATAAAAAGAAAATACACGGACTGACCCGGGAAGCCAAAAACAAACTGCTGAAATATGCATGGCCCGGAAATGTAAGGGAACTTCAACATACGATAGAACGTGCCGTAATTTTAGGAGACGGCTCCATGCTGAAACCTGAAAACTTTCTTTTTCACACCACGTCCAAACAGAAAAAAGAGGAAGAAGTGGTACTGAATCTCGAACAACTAGAACGACAGGCCATTGAGAAAGCACTCCGAATCAGCAACGGAAACATCTCCCGTGCTGCCGAATATTTAGGAATTACCCGTTTTGCATTATATCGCAAACTTGAAAAATTAGGCTTATGAAACGATTTGAGTTTAAAGTAATTCTGCACATCATAGTTATCTTTCTACTTTCCATTAGCAGTTGTCTGCTGTATCAAAGGCAGTTATGGTTCAGTACTACCGTCTGTATTCTCCTTCTAATAGGCGTCGGCATACATCTCTACCGAATACAGTTCAAACAAATCGCCTTATTACGGCAATTAACGGATGGACTCCGATACAACGATATAACGCAGAATCTTCATCCTCCTTTTAAAAATAAAATGATGGATGAGTGGGCACAGGAACTATCTAATGCATTAAAGGACTTTCGGGGAAAGCTATTGGCAGAAGAAATCAAGCATCAATATTACGAGAATTTATTGAATAAAGTAGATACCGCCGTACTCGTAACCGATGTAACCGGGCATATCGAATGGATGAATCAGGCAGCAGTCACTCATCTGGGGCAACTATCACAACTTCCGGAAGTTCTTCAGGAGGCTTCTACCAGTAATGACATATCCATTATTCGCATCGAGCAAAATGGCATCGTTCTGGAAATGGCAATTTCCTGCACCACATTTGTCACACAAGGTGCGTTCGCCACACAAAGCAAAAAGCAACGGCTAATTAGTTTAAAGAATATCCATTCCGTACTGGAACGAAATGAAATGGAAGCCTGGCAAAAGCTGATTCGTGTATTGACACATGAGATCATGAATTCCATCACTCCTATTATCTCTCTTTCGGAAACATTAAGTGAAAGAGGAATCCCCGAATCACTCGGAGAAAAGGAGTATTCTATCATGTTGCAAGCCATGCAGACTATTCACAGAAGAAGTAAAGGATTATTGGGATTTGTGGAGAATTACCGGCGACTGACACGTATTCCGACACCTGTCCGCACCAAAGTATCTGTTGCCGAATTGTTTACGGACTTAAAGAAATTATTTCCGGAAGAGTATATTCATTTCGAAATGCCCGCATCCGATTTATATTTATATGCAGACCGTGCACAGATAGAGCAAGTGCTTATCAACGTATTAAAAAATGCCCGCGAAACGTGCGAGCGGAAAGCAGATAAAGAAATACAAATAAAGTTTTTCTCTAAAGGCAACCCGACATTAGCGATATCTGATAATGGTGAGGGAATTCTACCAACTGTTTTGGATAAGATTTTCGTTCCTTTCTTCACTACCAAAACATCCGGTTCGGGTATCGGATTGAGCCTGTGCAAACAGATCATGGCTTTGCATGACGGAAGTATCAACGTAAAATCTGAATTAGGGAAAGGAAGCTGTTTTATTCTTACTTTCCCTAAATGAGAGCCACCAAAAGTCTTCCGGATCCTTTAATACGATGGATTAATCTGGGCAGCAGAGGATAAATCATCCTCTACTGCCCAGACTATTTGTATCCGGATTTAACTCCTTAACAGCTTCTTTGACTGCTTTATGAGTCGGCTTGCGATATACTTCCGCCTGTTGAACGGGAACAATCTCATTCACCATTTTTTCATATCCTTTTTGCTCTAACAAGTGGACTTCTTTTTCACCTGTTTCTTTTTGCTTTCTTGTTTTCATAAGGCTTTTCATTTTAAAATTCTTATTTATAGAACAGAAAACATTGAAAGATAGTTCATACTCACAAATTATTCGTGTACAAAGAAACCACACCCCCAATATACCACTATGGACTTGTTCATTCCGATACAAGATTTAAATTGAATAGTTACATAGTGAAAAAATATCCATCATGCTATCATTCATTTTAATAGAATTCTAATTATCAAAAGAATAAGTATGATAGATAGCTTTTAAAAAAGGTATCTATCATACTTTTACCAGCAA
>OJNH01002064.1_pt1 | contig 14510 bp, 15 predicted proteins | sample 1597361 | NCBI WGS metagenome assembly OJNH01 (sample SAMEA2452136, study PRJEB22498) | human gut metagenome | biome: human feces; feature: human gut; material: feces | place: Australia | collected 2012
TACAGTTGAATTCAACTGCTGCTTCACTTAATTCTTTAGTAACCATAATTATTCTCCTTGTTCATTTTGATTTTCTTGTTCTAAATCATTTGATTGTGCTCTATTCAAATCGTCAAGTACTTTTCTTCTTGATTCTATACTTTGTGGGTCTTCTGAAATTTCTTGTAAATCTTCTTTTAAAATAACAACTCCTGTTCTTTCAACTTCTCCAAATGATGGACCATCAAAATCAAAATTATCAATTTGATCTTTAGCTGTAATCCCATCAATATCTTCAAAATACATTTGTTTCGCTAACATCTCAATTTCAGATGCTTGGTTATTTTTTTGATTCCTTATTTTTTTTATCTCATCAATTCTACTTTTATTTTGTTGATAATATTCATATTTTGCTTGAATCTTTTGAGCTTTTTCATCTTTTCCTTGTAATTCTAAAATTCTAACATATTCTGGTGCATTTCCAATTACTTCTGAATGTTCTATATCTTCTACAATATCATCTAATGATTCAACATTACCAAAATTTCCAATTTTTATTGTCCCATTAATATCAAATGAAATTTCAGCAACTTTATATGTATCATCTGAACGTACATATATTTTTTCTGTAAAAGGCTTTGATGAATCTTTCAATAGTTCTTTCATAGTAGTTTCACCCTCAAAAATAGTGTCAAATGGAAAACCTCCTAAACCAGAAATGAAAACCAATTCATTATTTCCTAAATCTAATCCATTTGTAAGAAATTCTTGATATTTTAAATAGTCTTCTTGATACAACATCTCTTTGGCATCCATACTCTCATCTATTATTTGATTTATACTTCTATTTTGTAAATCATTGTCATTTCTAACTATTTCACCATATTCATTCATTGGCATAATAAAATCCTCCTTTAATTCTTCTAATTTCTTTATATCCGTCATTTGAATATATTGAACAATTTGAGTTTCGCATATTTTTATCAATGCTTTTGCTCTATCAGTCTGTTCTTGTGTAGGTTTAGCTTCATCTTCAAGCAAATTTCCGTTTTCGTCAACCCATGTTTCTTCTTGAATATTATAAATACCATCTAAAGCTTTTCTAAAATCTTCGTAACTAGCATATCTATTAAATTTCTCTATCATTCTATTAAAAGCTTCTTTGCTCTCTTCATTTTGTGCTTGTAAAAAATCTGCTCTGCTTACTCCGATTGCTTTACAAAATAATTCGTTTAGTTTATCTTCAATTTGATATTCATCTAAATTTGTATTTATTTGTATTCCTAATGAATTATGTAATGTTTCTGGAATCTGAATATTCAATATTGCTTCAGCCATATCTGTTGCAAATCTTTGAGTTGCACCCTCATTGCCACCAACACCAATATTAGATGTTTTGGAATCAAATCCTATACTTTTTTCATTATCATCTAAAGCATGTTTCATTTCGTGCAACATATAAATTATAGCTTCTTCTTCATCTTTATATACTTTAGCATTGAAATATAATTTTTTTTGACCAGATACATATACACCATAAACTGCTTTACCATTGATGTCATATTCAACACCATTTTTCAAAACATTTATAAGTTTTGTAGTAAGTCTATCTTTTTTTTCAGCTTGAAAATATCCGTTTTTCTATTCCAATAAAAACTATATTTTCAACAGCTTTTTGCATCGTTTTTTTGACATCATTAATATTCATATATCTATAAATCACCTCTATAATAATTAATACAAAAATCCAAATATATTATATCATCAATAAAAAAGTTTTTTCAATTATTTTCAAAAATTTTTTTTAAAATTATATACAAATCTTAAAAAATAGTGTATAATTTATTTATCAGGAAGAATAATATATATTATAAATAATATTATTTACTGGGTCTAAAATAATTTACTAGATTATGACTGGACCCTTGCTAATGGTAATCGTTAGCAATAAATATTGGTCTCACAAGGACCAAACCCGCGTAGACGCTGAGCGTCGCAAAAAGCCATTCAAACGAATGGCTTTTTATTATAATCTTTTGCTTTTTAATTGTCTTATAATTCCTAAAATATCTTTTACACTAAAGAAATATTTTTCTGCTTTTGTTAATGGCATATTATGATTATGTTTATATACAATTTTATCTACAAATGTTAGCATATCAGAAACTTGAAATAATCTTTTTTCTTTATGATCAAATTCAATTCTATGTTCTACATTATTTTTTGTAATTAATAAAGTATCTATAATAGCACCTAATGCTTCTTGTCCATTGTCATAATAGACAACTACTTTTTCAAACTCATTCATATATTCACTTATAGAGTTTAAAAACTTGCTTATTTCTAATGCTAATTCTCTATTTAATTGGGTTCTATTGTTTTTAAACCTCTTGTCAATTATAACTGTATGTATTTTTACTTTTACTCTTTTTGAAAAGTAAAATATAGACCAAAAAATATTTTTTCTTTGTTCCAAATTAAAGTGAGTATAATCTCCTCTTTTAGCTACTAAATCTGCTAGATGTATCATCCCATCATATTTTGCTTTTTTTAGTCTATTATTTAAATATTCTAAGTCATTTGAAATAGAATCATCACTTTCATGTATTGTAAAAGAAACTCCATATAATTCTGAACTTCCATCTACAAATCCAAAATCTCCACTTTCATCTATAAATATGTTAAGTCTTCGTTTTATCTTAATCACCTACTTTTTCTAGTATATTCTATGAATTATCTTTCTTCCTTAATCGCTCTTTAATACATTCTTCTCTTGATTTCTTAGCAGTCTTTTTACCATCAAGAGCATCAACTAATTCTTCTTGAAAATGTCTGCCAGGTATTAAATTTAATTCATCGAAAGGAGCTACTTCACAACCATCAAAATAATTTGCTAATCTTAAAGTCGCTTTGTGTAATTTACTAATATTATCTTCTATTTCTTGTAAGTCATAATTAGTATTGACTATTATTTTACTATCTGCAGAAGCTGTAAAAAATATTTTTCTTTTATAATGAACCCTTCTAAAAATATGGTCTTTTTTATATGTAATATCAGCATCAATATTTGGAAAAACATGATTAGATATGTTTTCACCATAAATTGCTATTATTCCTTGTACTTTCTCATCTGGATACAATTCAAAAGTATTTTTAAATAAATCATCTAGTAAGAGCTCACGACCATTGTTGTTATTTATTTTTTTTATATTTAATTTTATATCTATCGCTTTAGTTTTTCCAACATTATGCACAAGTAAATATAGCATACCATTTAGTTCTTTTAAACAAAAAGATAATTGTGGTTCATTATCTTTTACAATTTGATGCTGATTTATAAGATTAAATATTATTGTAATTAACAAAGATAATCCTGCTATAATCATTGATATAATAGATAAAATATCTTGAATTGTAATTGTTACTTCCATCATTGCTCTCCTTTATTATTTATTTTCTATCATCCACTTATACAATTCTTCTTCTGTAACTTTACCTTGTTTATAATCCTTTATCTTACCTTGTGCAATTTTTTTCCAACTATCAAAATCCTTTTTTAATTGTTTATTATTATCACTTCTAGCAACTTCCATAAATTTTTTTTGATATGCCTTTCTATATTCAAGTAAAGCAGGAATCTTTTCTAAATTTTGTTTATATGTTTGTTTTGCACCTTTTTCTCTACAACTCTTTCCATCTTCATTTGGCAAATCACAATATATTTCATCCTGTCTAATTTTCGGAATAAAATATCTATTGCAATACTGACATTGTTTTATTGGTAGACTAGAATTTTTTACAAATTGTTCTAATACAACAAAAACAATATTACTTAATTTTTCACTTGTATAAACATTAGTCATTGGTATAAAAGAATCGTCTTGATCCAGTTCTTCTGTTAGTTTATTTAATGGTTGATTACCATATTTTAAATATTTATCTGAATATGTATCTAAAATAACTTCTATATCACTTGAATATGAATATACATCATTATGATGTGTTACTAAAGATGCAATAAATTTTGAACTTGGTTTGCTATTTTTTAGTTCTTCATTTCCATTTAAATTATATACAAAATCTACACACTTTCTAAAATTATATTGCATATCTGATACATATCCATAACTATCTTCATATACTCTTTTCATTATTTTTGTTAATTCTTCTTCAGACTTATATGTATTTATTAATTCCTTATCTGGTACATATTCTCTTAATAATTCAAATCCATACAAATAGAAAAATGTATTATATGCTTTATCAAAGTTTGAAAAGTCTGCATTTAATAAATTTATCAAAAGTCTTCCAAATTGCTCAGCAAAAGGATAAAGAATAGTTGCAGGATGTTTTGGAGCAGAATTTTTTTTGCTTGGCTTTTTTTTATAAAAGTCTTTTTCTTGTATAATTACCCTTTTATAATTAGATAAATCATCATTAAAATCGGTTTTATACATATATAATGGTGTTGAATAATACTCCTCCTTAGAGTTTATATCAAACCATATATAAAATCCTTCATTAAAAGAATATTGAGGTAATTTTCGCATCTTTTTAATCCCCCTAAAAATAAATTGTGAAATATTTCAAATTTTTTTTATAAATATGTTGACAAATATAAAATATGATTATATAATCAATTTACAATTTTAAATAGTTTTGACAAATCTCTCACAATATAGTTATACTATATTAAATAAGTATTGTCAAGGAAAGGAGGTAAAAATATGCAGAAATTAGAAGAAATTGACATTAAACTATACTCAACAGATGATGTATGCAAATTATTGCATATTGGAAAACAAAAGTGTTTGCAATTATTTCATCAAGAAGATTTTCCAAGTATAAAAATAGGCAGAAAGTTTTGGATAAAAGCTGATTGTTTAAATGAATTTTTAAGCCATAAAAGAATTATGGTAGAATAAAAAAGAAAGAAGACTTAATCTAGCACATTAAATCTTCTAGTAAACAGGAAATACCCTGTTTGATATATTTGTAAAATAATTATACTACCAATTTATAAATTGAGCAAGGTATTTCCTCAAAAAATTTAAGAAATGGAGGAAATATTATGAGTAATAAAGGTTATACAGTCGGAACATATATAATAAAAACAGAAAAAAAGAACTCTGAATTATCTATGTGTCCTATATGTAAGAAATGCAAAGATAGATCTGTTTGTCAAAATAGAAAAAACAAAAGATCAATGAATAATTGTGATAAATGTAGAAAATGTAAAAATGCTGATAAATGCGATAAGTTCTATATTAATGAACAACATAAAGCAACTTTAACAATAGGAAAAGATATAGAAACAGGAGAAGTAATTAGAAAGACATTTACTGCTAAAACACAGGAAGAAGCATTAGATAAAATGTATAAATACAAATTAGAAATGAAAATGTCTGGTTGTTCTATTGAATTGAAAAGAACAGAAAAAACAATAGCAATTTTAGCAAAAGAAATTGAAGATTCAAAATATAGAATGGGAAAAACGAAAGCAAATGCTTACAATACTAATTTGTCAACATTAGAAAGAATTAAAAAGCATAAATTTGCAAATATTCCAATAGAAAAAGTAACAAAAAAACAAATTGAAGACTTTTTACAGGAAGAAAGAGTAAAGTCAAATTCCACTATAAAAAAAGATTATAGAATGCTTAAATATGTTTATGAATATGCAAATTATAAATTATATTTAGTAAAAAATTTATTTGAGGGCATTGATCGTATTGAAAAACCAAAAAGTTTAAAGGAAGATAAAGATGTAGTTGCTTTAACAATAACAGAACAAAATCAATTAGAAGACTATTTAGAAAGTCATTCATCAAATTATAAAAACATTATTCTTTTGTGTTTATATACAGGGATGAGAATCGGCGAAGTACTAGCATTAAATTACAATGAAGATATTGATTTAGATAATAAAATGATTAAAGTTACAAAGACTTTAACAAAAGATAGAAATAAAAATACTATTATCGGTCCAACTAAAACTAAAAGTGGAAAAAGAAATATAGAAATAAATGAACTTACAGAAGATATTATAATAGATTCATTAAATAACAAAATAGAAAACAAAAATAAAGTTCTATTTTGTCAAGCAAATAAAAAATTATATGTAGATAATACAATAAATTCGGCATTTAAACGAATATGCAAAAATGCAGGAATAACAAAACCAGTAAATACCCATATGTTAAGACATACTTTTGCAACTAGATGTATTGAGGCAGGAGTAGACTTGCCAGTGTTGCAAGAATTAATGGGACATGCCAATATTGAAACTACAATAAATACTTATGGCGATATTTACAATTATTATAAACAAAAAGAAACTCAAAAAGTAATAGATTATTTAAAGAGAGAAAGAGCATAAAAGAACATTTAAAATTAAATATATGAATTTTAGATTAATACTAAAATAAGAGTTTTAAAAAAATGTTTTAAAATACCAAAAGTATCATAAAACATTGATAAATAAAGACTTTGGTGTAGTTTAAAAAGGCTACCGCCTCGACCATATTTTACCCTTTTTCAAGGGAATTTAAGAGAATTTATAAAAATTCAAAAGTTATGAATTATGCTATTTTTCAAAGAAATTTGAGAATAGCATAATTTTTTTGAGTTCAGAAAAATTCTATAAAATTCGGTTATTTTCTTCAAGAAAAAGTTTCAAGAAAATTCTTATAATGTTTCAAGAAAGTTTCAAGGAAAAATATCAAGTAATTTTAAAGTTCTTCAAATAAACAGAAAGGAGAACTTTTAATTATGGAATTTAAACCTTATAAAGATAATGAATATTTAGAAAATTCGTATTATAAAATACCACAAGAACTATTTGTAAGTTCTTTATATAAAGATAAACTAAATTCTGATAGTAAAATATTATATGCTTTTTTACTAGATAGATTATCTCTATCTCAAAAAAATCATTGGATAGATGATGAAAGAAATATATATTTAATCTTTACAAGAGAAGAAGTACAAGAAAAATTAAATTTGTCTGATAAAACTGCTACAAAAGCATTTAAACAATTAAATAATGTAGGACTTGTTCAAGAAAAAAGACAAGGATTAGGAAAGCCTAATTTAATATATGTTGGAAAAATACAACATGAAGAAACGGAAAATCTACGTTTCTTGATTCGTAAAAATTACGATTCTGTAAACGAAAATATTACGAATTTAGAATCGGAGAATTTACGAGGAATCAATACTAATAATATCAAAACTAATATAATCAATACTGATTCTATCAATCCTAATAGTGATGATGAGTTTTATTTAAAAAAAATAAAAGATAAATGCAAACTAGAGGACTTTTCACAAGAAGAAAAAACTATTTTAGAAGATGTTATTAATAGCTTATATTATAAAGATACCTTAAAAGTAGGAAGTGTAACAGTTAATCACTATAAAATATTAGACAAATTAAAACTTATAGTAAAAGAAAATTTAATTCAATTATTAGATATATTGAAGAATATACCTAATATACAAAATGCTAAAAATTATTTGATGATTTGCTTATATAATAATTTAGGGAATACAAATATTTCTATTTCAAAGAAAAAAGAAAATAAAGTTTCTTATAAAGGAAGGGACTATGAAGATGGCTCACCTGATTTTCTCTATACTTACTTTGCTTATGATAACAAAGCTATAACTTCGTAAGCAATGGCTCTAATATAAAATTGCCAACTATACTTTATATGGGCAATTTCACTATAAATTATAATGACTAGTTCATTATAATTTATAGTCTAAAAATGCTAGGTCATTTTTAGGAGAGCCTCGCAGAGCACACGATAAGTTTGAAAAACTTGTCTAGTGTGTTAGACAAATAAATTTGTTTCGAGCAAGAAAGGACTTCGGAGCAATGAGTTATGCTATAGTAAGAAATGAAAAATTAACAATGAGCCAAGCTAATCGGAATATGCGTTCATAATGATAAAAAAGCAAAAAATCATTCGAATACGGAAATAGATATTAGTAAATTGCATTTGAATTATTACTTTAAGAAAAATGAATTAAGTTACATAAAGGAATTTGATAAACTAAGGAAAAAATACGATTTACAAGGTCAAATTAGAAGTAACAGCATTATAATGTGTGAAATGATATTTACATCAGATAAAGAATTCTTTGATACAATTGGAATGGAAGAGACTAAAAGATATTTTGAAGAAAGCTACAAGTTTATATGCAATTACAAAAATCTTGGAGAGAAAAATATAATTTCAGCAGTAGTTCATTTTGATGAAACCACTCCACACATGCATTTGATTTACATTCCAGTAATTCATGCAAAAGATAAAGACGGACATGAAATTGATAAAGTATGTTGTAGAGACTTTTGGAAAGGTAGAGACAGTTATAGAAATTTGCAAAATGCTTTTCACGAATATATAACAAGCAAAGGCTTTGACTTGCAAAGAGGATTACCAGTAGAAGAAACAAAAAGAAAAAACGAAACGATTCAAAATTACAAACAAATAACTAATTTTGAAAATACTAAAAAGGTATTAGACATTATAAAATTAGAATTACCAGAAACACCAAATATAAATGATATTAAATTAATAAAACTTAATAGAGAAAAAGTAGAAAATGATATTATTAAGCCAAAAGATGATAAAATTATGGAATTATATCAAGAGAATTTAAAGTTGCATAATGAATTATCAAAACAAGTAACTTTAGTTAATGTAGCTGAAAAATACCAAAAAGAAAGAAATAAAATACTTGCAAATAATAAGGCATTGCATAATCAATTTGAAAATATTAAGTTAGAATATAAAGAAAAAGAATTTGATTTAGAATGGGAATATAAAAATCAAATAAAAAAATTGGAAAAAGAAAATAATCACTTGCACAAAATCATCAATAAATTTTACGAAACTGTTGAAAAATTTATTGATTGGATTTGTCATAAATTTGGCATTGGAGAATCAAAAGAACTAATTAAAGATTTTCAAGAAGAAACTAATACTTTTATTGATCCATTAAAGCAACTTGAACATGAAGATATGGAAAAAGAATGGGATTTAGAAAGATAAGGAAAAGAGAATTAGCCTAAACTAATTCTCTTATTCCTAATAATACAAATGATAAAACTTTAACCTCTACCTGTTACCTTTGCAGATATAACATATACCGGACAACCATAATTGTTGCATAATTGATGTGTTTCATCCTTACGACAGAATTTCATTTCTACTAATGAAGAAGGTACATAGAAAATATATAATTCTCTTGTTTTCTTTATATCTCCATTGTTATCTTTATGCACAAGCTGATTATGCCCATGTTCTCTTATTGCAACTCCCTGGTTAGGAACATACATACATGAAAATGTATGTATTGTTTTACGATACTTAATAGTACCTAACTTTTGTTCCCATACTTCATCTAAAGTCACATCACATACATCTATCGGTCTTTTAAACCATTCTTCGGGCTTTTGAGTTTTTAAAATTTTTTAAAGTTCATCAACAAAGTTAAAAAAATCTCTGTCCTTTCTTCTGGCTAAATCCCGAAATTCCTTTACCGAGTCTAAACTTAAAGTTTTCATTTTCATTGAGTATACCTCATTAACTAATTGGTTTGCGAGTTACTTTAAAAGTTTTTTTGAGTATCGATTGTTCTTACATAATCAAGAAGTCTAGCAAAATCCTCATCATCATAGTACAATGACTTATCCCATTCATACCAGATATCAAATGCAGTTTGAGCTCCATCTTTTACCATTTGCTGAACTTTATTACTCTTGAAAACCACATTATCTTCTTGCTCATCTAATGGATGCTGACATCCCATATCTTGATAAACTTTAGCTTGTATATCAGCTTCCAACTTATCACAATGATGAGCAAAAATTGCTTCTTTGGTCTTCTTTTCATCAAATTCAAATAGTAATGAAAGAAACTCCTCCTGATTAACCAAGTCTCCAATAACTTCTCTCATTGCTTCATGTTCTTTTTTCATTTTTTCTTCAGGAGTTATATTGTCAAATGGTGTAATATCTCCAATAATAACTTCTCCCAATTCATGAAGAACCAACATTTTTATAACTTTGTTAATATCTAAATTTGCTTTAAACTCAGAGTCAATACTTAAAGCTAAAATGCAAGTTCCATAAACATGTTCTGCAATGCTCTCTATCCGTTCTTTACTCACGTTCCAATGAGTTTTATCCCAACCACTTCTTATCTTATACTTAAGTTGTGTAGCTAAAAGATAGAACCTCATTGAATTTCTTAACTTTTCTTCCATATAATATGTCCTCCTTAAAATATTTATTTTATATTAACTGCCTATATATCCACCTGTAAAACAGGATTAAAAAAATTTATAGCTAGTTTTACTAGCACTTGTTTATTATTTTATCATATTTTTATGTAAAATACAAGTGTTTTTATGTATTTTATGCTATACTTTGAACAGAAAATATTTTAATAAATATAAAAAATGAATATTCAAAAAATGAATATTCAAAAAATATTTGACATATAATAAAAAATATAGTATACTATATTTAGCTTAAGCAAGAGAGTTGTTCGTAAGATGACAATTGCTCGAGATATGTTGACCACATATCTCATTTTTTTTTGCAAAAAAATAAAGCGGTTGACCATACCGCTTTGATTAGGTTCGCACTAATCTTGAGTTTTTTGACTATCTTCAGAGTTATCATTACTAAGTAATAATAAAACTATAAGACGCCAAATCAATTCGTAAGATGACAAATTACTCACCCCCTTCAAAAAGATTTCCTTTATGAAAAGGATGTCCTTATTATACTTTAATTTTATCTAAAAAACAATATAAACTTACATTTTATTATCTTTTTTAGTAAATTTCTTGTTTTCAATTTTTTTTAACCCTTTTATTTTTTTATAATTATAATCAGTATTTCTATAGTCAATTAATGGTAGTACCATATTTTCTTTAAATTTCCTAAGCATATCTGTTATTGGCATAGTAACTACAGATGTTATTTGTTTAAAAGACTCTGACATCATATTTGTAATGCTTTTGCTCATTGCTGTTAGACTTTCTTGTAATGTTTCTAATGCTTTATGCAATTCATCACTTGCATATTGTGCATTTAATTCTTGAAAATCTATATTCATTACAACTTTTAAGGCTTTATTTATTTGCTTATTTAAAATCTTTAATAGTTCTAAACATTCTTCATAGTGTTCTTTTCTAAAAAATTTACAATGAGCAACTTTATTTCGTAATTTTCTTAGTTCATTTATTGATTCTTCAATATTAGCAATTTCTCCGATTTGTGGCAAAAATAATCTGTTCCAGTCAGATTTAGGTCTAATATTATCTATACAATCAATTAATTCCTTTGAAGATAATTTATCACTATCTATTTTTCTCATTAAATCTAATTTATCTTTTTCATCATCTAATAGCCATTTTGGAGTAAACAGAAGTTCCGTTATGTCATTATAATCTAGTTCATATAATGATTGCTTTAATTGTTCAATATCTTTCGTGTCAGTTGAAATTGACTTATCTTGTAACTTTTTTACTTTTAATTTAAGTTCATTACTAAAATTTCTATCATAATAATTCATTCCATACGAAAATGTATATATATCAAATATTAGTTCTTTTAATTTTCGTTCAAAATTATTTAATTTTTTATATATTTTATTGCAATAAAACTCTGATATACAATCATAAGAAGTAATTACAATATAACTATCTCCCATAATTTTATTAATTTTTTCATCAATAGCTTCCATATTATATATGTTACTTTTCTTTGTATATATACTTAAATATGAAAGTTTATGCTTTGAATATTGTTTTATGCTAAAAATTATTTCTGTTTTATTAATAAAAAATGTTCCATCCCAATTACTTCTTAACATTTCTTCATCTTCATTACTTATTTTATTTACTTTAACATCATCAAAGTTTTTTTCAATTAACATTAATGGTGATGAAGGAATTACAATAATATTTTCATCTTTGTTTTTAATCTTTTTAGTTTTATCTTTTTTTATAAGTATATATTCCATTTTCATATTATCTTAGCTCCATCTAATAATTTTTGATTTTATATTTTATTTATTTTCTAACAACCAATTATAAACCTCATCTTCAGTAAGTTTTCCTTTTTTTATCTTATTTATTTTATCTCTAGCTTCTTTTTTCCATTGTTCAAATTCTTTTTGAATAGTCTTACTTTCCTTATTTCTATATGCAGTCATAAATTTTTGTTGATATATTCTTCTATAAAGTGCTTGTACTTTATTATTCTCTAAATTCTTCCTATATTGTTCTCCAGCACCTTTTTCTTTACAAGTTGGGCTTTTATCAACATTTGCTAAATCACAATATATTTCATTTTGTCTATAAGTTGGTATAAAATATCTACCGCAATTTAAACATGTCTTAATTTGTAAATTCTCATGTCTTACAATTTGATCTAATACCATAAAACATATACTTGTTATGTTATTACTTGTATAAACATTGTGTAATTCTAGTTCTTGATTTTTATTATCTATTTCCATTATTAACTTTTCTAAAGTATCATAATTATATTTATTGTGTATGTTTATATAATTATCTGTTATAATTTCCAATCCTTGTGAATATGTGTAAAAATCACTATCTTTTATTGTATAAGCAATAAATTTTGATAATTTATTTTTTTCTTTTAAACTATCATTTCCGTTTAAGTTATAAACAAAATCTACACATTTTTTAAAATTATCTTGCCACTCTATAAGTCTATCACTGCTTGTATCATATATATCTTTTATAATATTCCTAAACTCAATATCAGTAATATAATTGTCATTTTTAGTATATTGATAAGGTACATATTCTTTTATTAGTTCATAACCATAAGCATAAAAGAAAGTATTATATGCAGTTTCATAAGTAGTAAAGTCTGCATTTAAAAAGTTTATTAAAATAGCTCCTATACTTTCTACATAATGAATATATATAGTAGAAGGTTGTCTTATTATTTCTTTTTTCTTATTTAACTTTGTTTTAGATATATCTTTTTCTAATTTCAAACATAATCTTGTTTCATCATTTGGTTTTATTCTCTCTCTACTTACATTATATAAGTATAATGGTGTTGCATAATATTCCTCTTTTTCTTCAAAATTAAGCCATAGGTAGAAGTTTTCGTTAATGTTTGCACGAGGTAATTCTCTCATAAATATTCCTCCTAAAAATCTCTTTGTAAAAAATATTAAAAATATTTTTCAAATGTGTTGACAAGTAAAATTATTAATGTTAAAATAACAATATCAACAGGCAATTTGAGATGTGTTTACAATATAATTGTACTACTATCAAGAAAAGTTGTCAAGCGTTAACAAAAGTTTCTTGAATTTAGTTATTCAAAGGAATAACTAATAGGCTTTTTATGTTTAAAATTCTGCAAACAAAAAGTCAACCACATTTGGAAGGAGGTATTTTAAGTTGGATAATCAAGAGAACATTTTAGATTTATACTATAATAAACATCTAAAACAAAAAGATATTGCAACGGAGGTCGGTGTTAGTAAACAATATGTTTCAAAAGTAGTTAATGCTGATAGAAGATGTAAACAAGAAAAGCGAACTCGCAAAGATAAAAACAGTATTAAGAGGCAAAACTATATGAAAGAATATTTTAAAAATTATGATAGACCAAAGAAAGAAGATAATTCTTATGAACAACTACAAGCATTATTATATCAAGACTCATTAGAATTATCATATTCTAACAGCAATATGAATAATTATGCTTTTGCTATATATAATTCTAGTATTTATCACAGAGATAAAAACGGAAATTTAAGACTTAACAAAGGTATAAAAGTTGGTAGTGATGTTCCAAAGACAATAAATATGATGAATATTCCTATTCCAACTCAAAAATACAAATATAGATGTTATAGTATGTAATAAAGGGACTTTGTTGAAAGTCTTTTTAATTTTATCAATTTTTAAAGAAGGAGGTCAAAATATATGGGTAATATCAAAGAAAATTATGAATTAATGTTTACTACATATCCAGATATAGTAAACATTATTCAATTAAAAGAAATGCTTGGAATTGGTATTAATCTTGCTTATAAACTTGTAAGAAACAAAACTATTCCATCACTTAAAGTTGGTAGAGTATATAAAATACCAAAAAGAAATGTTATTTATTATTTAACAAATCAAACTTAAGCCGTTATCAGTATTGGTAATGGCTTTTATTAATTTAAAGTAACTAGACTTAAATTTGCTTATATGTTATCATTAAAAGGTCAATGGTAAGCTAAATTTAAACTGTTATTTGGAAAGGAGTTTATGTATGATAACAGGTAGCGTACAAATTAATAAGGGTTATTATTTTATAGTATTTAATATGTATAATGAATATGGAAAAAGAAAACCCGAATGGCATTCTACTGGCTTAAAAGTAGATAATAACGAAAGAAAAAATAATCAAATTAGAAAACAAGCTGAAAAAATGCTAAATCAGGAATTAGTAAGAGTAAATGCTG
>OJNH01002076.1_pt1 | contig 14476 bp, 10 predicted proteins | sample 1597361 | NCBI WGS metagenome assembly OJNH01 (sample SAMEA2452136, study PRJEB22498) | human gut metagenome | biome: human feces; feature: human gut; material: feces | place: Australia | collected 2012
TGGCGGCGGAACAGAAAGCAAGAAAAACGTATGACAATATTCTTCGACTTGCAAAAGATCCGGAAGTGGCAGATCCGATACGCTTTTTGAGAGCCAGAGAGATTGTACACTTCCAGCGTTTTGGTGAGGCACTTCGTATGGTACAAGAGGATCTTGACAGTAAGAATTTCTACGCATTTAATCCGGATTTTGATTGTCAGCAGAGAAATAAATAGTTACCAGATAGCAATGGATCATATCGTTTCGTATGTTCGGGGGCAAAAACATTTGTCCCCGAATCTTGCGTAATGGAGATGATTGGTATATAATTAACGTTACGAAAAAAGCGAGGAGAAAAAGGCAATGAGTAAAGTAAGAACAAGATTTGCACCAAGTCCAACAGGAAGAATGCATGTAGGAAATCTTCGTACTGCATTATATGCATACCTCATTACAAAGCATGAGGGTGGAGATTTTATTTTAAGAATAGAAGATACAGATCAGGAACGTTATGTAGAAGGAGCGGTTGATATCATTTACCGCACGTTGAAAGAGACAGGTCTGATCCATGATGAAGGTCCGGATAAAGATGGCGGTTGCGGTCCTTATGTGCAGAGTGAGCGCCAGGCACAGGGCATTTATTTAAAATATGCCAAGCAGCTGATCGACAAGGGAGAGGCTTATTACTGTTTCTGTGACAAAGAGAGATTAGACAGTCTTCGCAAGACAGTAGCAGGCAAAGAGATTACGGTATATGACAAGCATTGTCTGCATCTTTCCAAAGAAGAAGTAGAAGCAAAGCTTGCAGCAGGTGTTCCGTATGTTATTCGTCAGAATAATCCGACAGAGGGAACGACAACTTTCGAAGATGAGATTTATGGAGATATTACAGTTGACAATGCGGAATTGGATGATATGATTCTCATTAAATCCGACGGATATCCGACTTATAATTTTGCAAATGTAGTAGATGATCATTTGATGGGAATTACACATGTGGTACGTGGTAATGAGTATTTATCTTCATCTCCAAAGTACAACCGTCTCTATGAGGCTTTTGGATGGGAAGTGCCGGTATATGTGCATTGTCCGCTGATTACGGATGAGGAGCATCATAAGCTTTCCAAACGTTGTGGACATTCTTCTTTCGAAGATCTGGTAGATCAGGGATTTTTGACTGAAGCAATCGTTAACTTTGTTGCTTTGCTCGGATGGAGTCCGGCAGACAATCAGGAGATTATGTCTTTGGACGAGCTGGTGAAGAAGTTTGATTATCATCATATGAACAAATCGCCGGCTGTATTTGATTATACAAAATTAAAGTGGATGAATGGCGAATACATTAAGAAAATGGACTTTGACGCTTTTTATGAGAAAGCCCTGCCTTACATCAAGGAAGTTATCACAAAGGATTATGACCTGAAGAAAATTGCAAAGATGGTACAGACACGTATTGAAATTTTCCCGGATATTAAGGAACATATTGATTTCTTTGAAGAGTTACCGGAATATGATGTTGCAATGTACACACACAAGAAGATGAAGACCAATGCAGAGACTTCACTCGAAGTATTGCAGGAGGTTCTTCCAATTCTTGAGGCACAGGAAGATTACAGCAATGATGCTTTATATGCTACACTTCTTAAGTATGTTGAGGAAAAGGGCTGTAAAAATGGTTATGTTATGTGGCCAATCCGTACAGCAGTATCCGGCAAGCAGATGACGCCGGGTGGAGCAACAGAACTTATGGAAGTGCTTGGTAAGGAAGAGTCCCTTGCACGTATTCGCAAGGGAATTGAACTCCTTTCTGCATAAAGCAAAATGAGGTATTCATGAATTTTAACAAATCACAGCAGGAGGCCATCCTTCACAAGGATGGTCCGATGCTTGTTTTAGCAGGTCCCGGTTCTGGGAAGACTGCGGTAATTACCCAGAGAACATTAAATTTAATAGAAGAACATCATGTAAATCCTGCAAATATTCTTGTGATTACATTTACACGGGCAGCAGCGCAAGAGATGAAGCATCGTTTTTTGCGTCTGGCGGGAAAAGAAAAAAGCCACGTGACATTTGGAACGTTTCATGCGGTTTTCTTTATGGTACTTAAATATGCATATCATTTTGAAAGCAGTAACATTGTGACGGAAGAGCAGCGTTATCAGTTCATGCGGGAGATTATTTCCTACCATCATCTGGAGTATCAGGATGAGAATGAATTTATCGGAGAGATTCTTGGAGAGATCAGTAAGGTAAAGAATGAGAGGATTCCGCTGGATCATTTTTATTCCAGTCATTGTGGTGAGGAAATCTTTCGAAAAATTTATACTGCTTATGTTCGGAGATTGCAGCAGAATCGACTGATTGATTTTGATGATATGCTTACCTACACCTATGAACTTTTTCGGCAGAGACCGGACATTTTGTCTGCCTGGCAGAAAAAGTATCAGTACATATTAATTGATGAGTTTCAGGATATCAATCAGATACAGTATGACATTATGCGCATGCTGGCAAAGCCTGCCGATAATTTGTTTATTGTGGGAGATGATGATCAGTCCATCTACCGTTTTCGTGGTTCTAAGCCGGAAATTATGTTGCAATTCACAAAAGTGTACCCGAAGGCAAAGGTAGTCACACTGGATGTCAATTACCGGTGTACACCGGCCGTTGTGGAGGCATCACGGCGATTGATTTCACACAATGAAGAACGGTTTAAGAAAACAATCACCGCACATCGCAGGGAACAGGATCCGGTAAGGTTTTTTCTGTTTGAGGATGAACGACAGGAAAATACATTTCTTATTGATGAAATTGAGAAGGCACGGGCAGAAGGAATTCCTTTATCGCAAATTGCAGTTCTCTTCCGGACAAATGTGCAGCCACGGCTTTTGATGGAACAAATGTTTTCGAGAAATATGGCATTCCGAACCAAAGACCGGATTCCGAATGTGTATGAACACTGGATCGCAAAAGATTTTTTTGCGTATATCCGGATTGCACAGGGAAGCGACAAACGTGCGGACTTTTTAAGCATTATGAATAAGCCGAAGAGGTATATCGGCAGAGACAGTCTGTGTGAGCCGCATGTGGCGTTTGATGAGTGGATACGGATGTATGATGAACAGCCATGGATTGCAGAGCGTATAGAACAATTATGGCATGATACGCGTGTGTTGAATACGTTAAGCCCTTATGCTGCAATCAATTTTATCCGGAGAGGAATCGGGTACGATGATTATATTGCGGATTATGCGGATTACCGCAATGTCAATAAGGATGATTTGTATGATGTGGCAGATGAAATTTTAAGTAATGCCAAGGGATACCGGACGCTTGAGGAATGGTATACCCATATCGAAAATTATAAGAAGGAACTTGAAGAATTAGCAAAACGTGGAAATTCGAATGAAGATGCGGTGGTTCTTGCAACATTGCACAGTTCGAAGGGACTCGAATTTGAAAAGGTGTTTCTGATTGATGTGAATGAGGGGATTACTCCTTATAAGAAAGCAGTGCTACAGCCGGATATGGAGGAGGAACGTCGTCTGTTTTATGTAGGCATGACACGAGCAAAGAGAAGTCTTACCTTGTGTTCAGTAAAAACGCTTCACAATAAGAAGGTGGAGTTGTCTCGTTTCTTGAAGGAAGCAGGAGCAGAGTCCTTGCCAAAAGAATGAGCAGATATGAAAAAAGCTTTCGTATATAGCTGTGTGTTCAGCATGTACGAAAGCTTTTTGACTGTATAGAAAATTCCTTTGAATTCTCTATACAGCGAAAGTGTACCGACAAGCGTACACTTTATTTTTAATCCTCCATGGAATCGAATTCATCTTCGTCGAGCATTTCATCGAAACGGTCTGCAGCGATTTCGTATTCTTCATCATTGTCGATAAAGTCGATCTGCGGAAGTCCTTCTTCGTCTTCTGCATAACGATAAAGATATACGTCGCCGGTGCCTTCTCCCTTTTTGTCAAGGGGCATCAAAGCAATGTAATCGCGATTGTTTGCTTCAAAAATTGTGAGAATTTCACATTCCACTTCGCCTTCATCCAACTCTAATGTTACACGGATATCATCGGCTTCGTCTTCTGTTACAGGAGTTACTTTTTCAAAAGTTGCCATATCGTACCTCTTTCTACCTGGTTAATCTGCTTTTTTCATTATATAGAGTGTGTGAATGCTTGTCAATTCTCAATCCATAGAAAAAAAGATATACAAAGATAAGGAAAAAAGGTATAATTTACAAAGACAGTTAGAGAAGAACAAGATGGCGGTATAGAATGAAGACAAAGATAAAAGAAGGAAATTATGCAAAATTAGGGGTATGTCAGGAGCAGGAATGGACCAATTTTACTTTTTGCGGTGAAAAAGAGGACCAGTGTTATGTCGTCCTTACGAATACGATCACCGGTACAGTCAATCGTATTGAGGTCCCACAGGCGTATTATGTAGGTTCATTGCGTTCCATTGCGGTTGCAGACCTTTCCTTGGAGGATGAAGAATATTATTTTGAGATTAATGGTCAGAAAGTGATGGATCCGTGTGCCCATGCGATTATGGGACGTTATATCTGGAATGATAAGACACGCAAAGAGCATGATTATGAGGTGTGCGGTGCTTTTGTCACGGATACATTTGATTGGGGGAACGAGACTGCACCGGAGATACCGGAGGGTGAGATGGTCATGTACAAGCTTCATGTGCGTGGATTTACCATGGACGCGGATGGAAGACGGTTTCCGGGAACATTCCTGGCATTGAAAAATAAAATTACATATTTAAAAAAGCTTGGTGTTACAACGATTGAACTGATGCCGGTTTATGAATTTGAAGAGATGATGATTCCACCGGTTTCCAAGCTGCCGGATTATATCCAATGGAATCCGAAAGAGGAGGATCAGATTTTACCATCAGATGAACCGCAGGCAGATCCGAAGGTAAATTACTGGGGATATGTGGAAGGAAACTATTTTGCAGTGAAGGCATCTTATGCCTCAAAACCTAAGGATGCTTCAGCGGAATATAAAGCTTTGATTAAAAAACTCCATGATAACTATATGGAATGTATTATGGAGATGTTTTTTCCGGAAGACATTGACCATAATCTTGTTCTTGAGGCACTTCATTACTGGGTGAGAGAGTATCATGTGGATGGCTTTCATTTACTTGGAGGCAATTTGCCGATGACGGCAATCGTACAGGATAATATGCTCAGTCGAACAAAGATTTTTTACACCGGGTTTGATGCAAATATCTGCACAATACAGCGCAAATACAAAAATCTGTATGTGTATAAAGAAGAATATATGTATCCGGCGCGTCGTGTATTGAACCATTTTAATGCCAATATGAGGGAGTTTATTGATCAGCAGCGCAAGCAGGGAAATAAGTACGGATTTGTCAATTTTATAACCAGCAATAACGGATTTACACTGGCAGATCTGTTTATGTATAATGATCGTCACAATGAAGCAAATGGCGAGGATAATTTAGACGGAAACGGATGGAATTTTAGTAACAATTATGGTGTGGAAGGACCGACAAAAAAGCGTTATATTAACAAATTGCGCAAATTAAAATGGCGCAACAGTATGGCAATGCTTTTTCTGGCACAGGGGGTACCTCTTGTCTGGTCAGGTGATGAAATCAGTAATTCCCAGCAGGGAAATAACAACGCGTACTGTCAGGATAATCCAGTTGGATGGGTGAACTGGAAAAATGAAAAAACACATCGCAAAGAGATCCGGTTTCTTGAGCAGCTGGCGCAGTTTCGCAGGGAACACCCGATTGTTGCCAATGAGATGCCGTTTCAGTTCTCGGATTATCGTTCTTATGGAAGTCCGGATTTGTCTTTTCATGGGGAAAGCGCCTGGATTTTAGAACCGTCAGAGGGAAGAATGGCGCTGGGAATGATGTATAATGGTGCTTATTCTACAGATGAACGTTACAAAGAAGATGTATATGTGGCATATAATTTTTATTCTGCAGCATCTACACTTGCATTGCCAAAATTAGATAAGGACAAACACTGGTATCTTGTGATGGATACCAGCGATGACGAGATGCCTTTTTTGGAGAAGGCAGTATTACAGGACAGGGGGAATATAGTCTTAAAAGCACAGTCTATTTGTGTGCTTGTAGGAAGAAGCGAACAAAAAGAAGGCAAAAGGAAGGTCAAAGAAGGAAAATGATAAAGGCATGGAAGCATTTTTGTACGATTACAAAGCATAAAAACCTGGTGCTTGTAGGATGCTTTAAAGTAGGATTGTATCGACAGGGACTGTTGCATGATCTATCGAAGTATTCCCCTACGGAATTTCTGGTTGGATGTAAATACTATCAGGGAGACAGAAGTCCCAACAATGCAGAAAGAGAAGATACAGGAATATCAAAATCCTGGCTTCATCATAAAGGGCGCAACAAACATCATTTTGAGTACTGGGTAGATTATGCACCGGGAGATGAGCATATCATCAATGGTGTGCCCATGCCCCGTAAATATGTTGCGGAAATGGTGATGGACAGGATCAGTGCTTCCAGAAATTACCTGGGAGATAAGTATGATCAGCATCAGCCGCTGGACTATTATCTGAAAGGTAAGGAAAAGCTGTGGTTTATTCATCCTAAGACAAAGAGAGATCTGGAGGGATTGCTGCGGATACTTAATGATCATGGGGAAGAGGTACTGATTTCCTATATTAAGAATGTTTATCTGAAAAAAGATAAAGCCCTGGAGCGTGTCTGAAAAATCATTCCCGCAATCTGCACGCCCCACTTTGCGGTATATTTTGCCCGAATTCAGTTGCCGTAGCCCGCTACGGCGCCCTCATCCGGACAAAATCTCCCACAAATTGTGACGCACATCTTGCAGAAAGCCTTTTTCAGACACGCTCTAGGACTGCTATAGTCAACTGAAAAAACGATGCATTATAAATATTCGTACAATCAAAATCAGTCAGCCAGCTGTGCACTTGAGATAAAATTCACAGTCGAGATTCGTGAAAATTACTGAAAATATATAAAATGCTCATCAATTTACAAGAAGTTCACAAAAAAAGATGTTAAAATTTCATAAAATACTTGAAAAATATAAAAAAATTTAGTAATATATAGCCATATCGTTGCTGCGGACGTTACAGGCAGCACAACATAACAGACAAACAGGGAGGTACGCAACATGGATGTATTTAGAACTGACCGAATTAGAAATGTAGTCCTTTTAGGTCATGGGGGCGCTGGCAAAACTACACTGGCAGAAGCAATGGCTTACTTAGCAGGAATGACTAACCGTCTCGGAAGAGTAGAAGACGGAAATACTGTCAGCGATTATGACAAAGAAGAGATTAAGAGACATTTTTCCATTTCTACCACATTGATCCCGGTACCGTGGGATAAGGTAAAGATCAATGTGCTGGATACTCCCGGATATTTCGATTTCGTAGGCGAAGTAGAAGAAGCAGTAAGCGCAGCAGATGCGGCGATCATTGTAGTTTCCGGTAAAGCAGGCGTTCAGGTTGGAACACAGAAGGCATGGAACTTATGTGAGAAATATAAACTTCCGAGAATGATCTTTGTCACAGATATGGACGTAGATGATGTCAGCTACCGTAAAGTAGTAGAACAGCTCACTGAACTCTACGGCAAGAAGATCGCACCGCTTCACTTCCCGATTCGTGAAGACGGCAAATTTGTAGGATATGTAAATGTTGTAAAACAGGCAGGACGTAAGTACATAGATAAAGGTAAGAAAGAGGAATGCCCGATTCCTGAATACCTGGATGAATATCTGGAGAAATATCACGATATCCTTATGGAATCTGTTGCAGAGACCAGCGAGGAATTCATGGACCGTTATTTTGAAGGTGATACATTCTCGGTAACAGAGGTTTCCGCAGCACTTGCAATGAACGTACAGGAAGCATCTATCGTACCTGTATGCATGGGCTCACCAATCAATCTTCGTGGTGTATCCAACTTACTGGATGATATCTGCGGATATTTCCCAAGCCCGGACAAACGCTCCTGCAACGGAATCGCTCAGAAGACAAATGAGATCTTTGAAGCAAACTACGACTTCACGAAAGTGAAATCCGCATATGTGTGGAAAACAATTGCAGACCCGTTCCTTGGCAAATATTCTCTTATTAAAGTATGCTCCGGTGTTATCAAATCCGATGACACTTTATTAAACGTAGAGAAAGGCGAAGAAGAACGTCTGAATAAATTATATGTACTTGAAGGATCCAAACCGATCGAGGTTCCGGAACTTCATGCCGGTGATATTGGTGCAATTGCCAAATTAAACAGCGTACAGACTGGTGACAGCCTTGCGACAAAAGCAAATCCGATTCTTTATCCGAAGGCACTCCTTTCCACACCATATACCTGCAAGAGATTTAAAGCAGTGAAGAAGGGTGATGAGGATAAGATTTCCCAGGCACTAGCGAAGATGATGAGCGAAGACAAGACACTTCGTGTAGTAAATGACAGTGCAAACCGTCAGAGCCTTATCTACGGTATCGGTGACCAGCATCTCGATATTGTTATGAATAAATTAAAAGAACGCTACAAAGTAGATGTTGAACTGAGCAAACCGAAGGTTCCGTTCCGTGAGACAATCCGTAAGAATGCAGATGTAGAAGGCAAACATAAGAAACAGTCCGGCGGACACGGACAGTATGGTCATGTTAAGATGCGCTTTGAGCCATCCGGCGATCTGGAAACACCTTATGTATTTGAGCAGGTAGTTGTAGGTGGCGCAGTTCCGAAGAACTACTTCCCGGCTGTTGAGAAGGGACTTCAGGAATGTGTTCTCAAGGGACCTCTGGCTGCATATCCGGTTGTTGGTGTGAAGGCAACCCTTTACGATGGATCTTATCATCCGGTAGATTCTTCTGAGATGGCATTTAAGATGGCAACTATCCTTGCCTTCAAGAAGGGCTTTATGGAAGCGTCTCCTGTACTTCTTGAGCCGATCATCTCCATGAAGGTTACAGTTCCGGATAAATATACCGGCGATGTTATGGGAGATCTGAACAAGAGACGTGGTCGTGTTCTTGGAATGAATCCGGATCACGAAGGAAATACCATCATTGAGGCAGATGTTCCGCTGCTTGAGATTTATGGTTATTCCACAGTACTTCGTTCCATGACCGGTGGAAGCGGAGATTTCTCCTATGAGTTTGCACGCTATGAGCAGGCTCCGAGTGATATCCAGGAGAAAGAGATTGCAGCACGTGCAAGTAAGGTTGACAGTGCTGACGAATAAACAGAGATATTTTTTGAGGGCAGAATAAAGAGTTGACAGGCTGCAGCATTTGCTGTAGCCTGTTTTTAGATGCATTCGTGAATAAGCAGTCAGAGAAACGAATTGCGCTCATACAGGTTATTGAAGTATGAGCAAAAAAGAAAAGAGAGAGGACAAAAAATGTTGGTATGTGATTATATCGTGGAACAGATTGACGGAGATTATGCACATTTGAAGCGTGTGGATCAGCCGGAGGAGGAACTGAAAGTAGTTGCCAGAGCATTACTTCCGGCAGAAATCTATGAGGGCTGTGAGCTTCATTATGAGCTGATGCAGTATTCAATGAAATGATAAGGCTGCAGGATATCGCGGATATGGCAGGTGTCAGTCGTACAACAGTATCCAATGTGATCAATGGAAATACAAAACGGGTTTCACAGAACACTATTGACCGGATCACGGCGATCCTGAAGGAGCAGAATTATGTTCCTCATATGGGTTCTGTGATGCTTTCCGGCCATGGATCAAGGATCATTGGAGTGGTTCTAGGTTTTTCCTTTATTCATGGTATGCAGTCTCTGCAGGATTCTTTTGTGGGAGAGATCACCGGAACGCTGCAGGTCGAAGCAGAAAACAGAGGCTATTATATTATGCTCATTGGCGGTGAACGGATCGATAATGTGGTAGATATGGCATCCCGTTGGAATGTGGAGGGTCTTATCATTATAGGGTATAATGAAGAACAGTATCATCAGCTTTCCAGAAAGCTGAATAAAAAAATGGTATTGATCGATGCCTATCCGAAGGGTGGATATAGCTTTCAGAATGTAGGAGTGGATGATTATTCCGGTGGATATCAGATCGGGGAATATCTGCATTTCTGTGGATACCACCGGGCACTTTTTGTTGCGGAAACAGAGCAGGACAGTGATTATGCCAGATGGCTTGGATTCAAACAGGCTATGGAAAAAAATGGAGGCTTCTGCAGCCGCTCCCGCTATGTGGTGGTTCCCCAGGAACCCCGGCGCAGACTGAAAAAATATGAAGAGCTGCTGCCTCATTTTCTGGAGACAAAGGCTCTGGCATTTTCTTCGGATTACACAGCTGTGGAGGCCATCAATTTTTTTACAGACAGGGGAATCCGGATTCCGGATCAGATTTCCATTACCGGCTTTGATGATAATTTTTATGCGCAGATCGTCAGGCCAAAGCTGACCACCATTCATCAGGATGTTCATCAGAAAGCAGTTCTGGCCTTGCGGAAGCTGCTTCTTATGGCAGAGGGAAAGGAACCTGCCGAAAAAAATGTAAAAAGCCCTGTCTGGCTTGTAAAGAGAGATTCTGTAAAAGAGTAGCAGGATCTCTTTTTTTATGTTGTGATGACTTTTCCTGGCACATCATCGAAATACGGTTGGAAATTATTTTTAGAGGCCAGTAGTGCTTTATTGTTAAAACTGCATAAAAAAAACAGAAAAGTTTGGCAGTAATTTAAGTTTCACGAGAAACTTGTTGATTTTAAAGGGTGGATAGGATATGCTGATTTCAGAATCAACAGAAAAAGGAGGCAATTTACCATGAAAAAAAACTGGTGGAAAGAAAGCGTGGTATATCAGATCTACCCGAGAAGTTTTAAGGACAGCAACGGAGACGGAATTGGTGATATTCCCGGGATCATAGAAAAACTGGACTATCTGAAAGAACTGGGAGTAAATGTTCTCTGGATCTCACCCATGCTGGAATCTCCGCAGGATGACAATGGCTATGATATTTCCGATTACCGCAGGATCTATAAAGAATATGGAACCATGGAGGATTATGAAAAGCTTCTTGAAGAAGCGCATAAACGGGGCATTAAGATCCTCATGGATCTGGTCGTAAACCATACTTCCGATGAACACAACTGGTTTATTGAAAGCAGGAAATCCAAAGATAATCCTTACAGGGATTACTATATCTGGAGAGAGCCGGTGAATGGAAAAGAACCGAATAACTGGGGAAGTGCGTTCGGAGGACCTGCATGGGAGTATGATCCTCAGACAGAGATGTATTATCTTCACCTGTTTTCAAGAAAACAGCCGGATCTGAACTGGGAAAATGAAAAGGTTCGTCAGGAAGTTTACGATATGATGAATTTCTGGTGTGAAAAAGGAATCGACGGTTTCCGAATGGACGTGATCAGCATGATCTCCAAGGATCAGTCATATCCGGATGGAGAAATGAATGGAGGATTATACGGTGATTTTGGTCCTTACTGCGTCCATGGTCCGAGGATCCATGAGTTTCTTCAGGAAATGAACAGAGAGGTTTTATCCCGATACGATGTGATGACAGTTGGAGAAACCTCCGGTGTGACTATCGAAGAGGCACAGAAATATGCAGGTGAGGACAGAAATGAGCTGAACATGGTGTTTCAGTTTGAGCATGTAGAGGATCAGGGATCAGACCATGGTAAATGGACTACCGAGAAATACGATTTCCAGGAATTTAAAAAGGTTATGATCAAATGGCAGGAAGAGCTTGCGGGAAAAGCATGGAACAGTCTGTTTCTTGGAAATCATGACCAGCCAAGAAGCGTTTCCCGTTTCGGCAATGACAGTGACGAATACAGAGAAATCTCTGCAAAAATGCTTGCAACATGTATCCATATGATGCAGGGTACACCTTATGTATATCAGGGTGAGGAACTGGGTATGACAAACTGCCCGTTTAACACTCTTGACAACTTCCGCGACCTTGAAAGTATCAATGCTTTCCACGAATTAACCGAACAGGGTAAGATGACCGAAGAGGACATGATGGCAGCAATCGGTTATAAGGGACGTGACAATGCAAGAACCCCTATGCAGTGGGACGACAGTGCTTACGCAGGTTTCTCCACAGCTAACCCCTGGATTATGGTAAACCCGAACTACACTAAGATCAATGCCAAAGATCAGGTTAACCGCGAAGATTCCGTATTCAAATATTATCAGAAACTGATCAAGCTCCGCCATGAAAGTGAACTGATCGTATATGGTACCTATGATCTGATCCTTGATGATGACAAGGATATCTACGCTTATATCCGTACACTTGGCGATGAAAAACTGATCGTATACTGCAATTTCAGCGAGAATACACGTGAAGTAGAGCTTCCTGAAGAATTTACAAACGGAAAAGTTCTTATCTCCAATTACATTGATGCAAAAGTAAACCATAAAATCACTCTCAGACCTTACGAAGCAATCGTAATCCAGAAATAATATTCCGTGCAGGGCTGTTGTCAGATATTTTTTGACGACAGCCTTATATTTTGCATTTTTTAATTATTATCGTTCTCTCCCAAACAACTTATGAGCAACAGTTACAATTTTCTTTTATTTTATTCAAACTTTTTTTGTGCAACACTTGCATTTTCATGCCCCAATGTGATAATATATTTATATATTTTTGTATTGAGGTGAATCTCACATGATAACAATTAAAGAAATGGCAGAGATGCTTGGAATCAGTACCACCACAGTGTCAAATGTCATTAATGGAAAAACCAGCGAAGTTTCTCAGAAAACTGCTGAGAAAGTTCAGAAACTTCTGGACGAATATGATTACGTCCCAAATATGAATGCAAAAAATCTCGCACAGAATCATTCCAGACTCATCGGAATTGTATTAAAAAGGCGAAAGGATAAATACGAGAATATCTTCACAGATCCATTTCACGGCGAACTGCTGGGAGCTCTGGAATCTGCTATTCGTGAGCAGGGGTATTATATGATGATTTATATTTCTGAAGATATTGAAGAAATTGTGCGCAATATAGTAGGCTGGAACACTGAAGGACTGATTCTCATCGGTATGCTCCACGACGATTATCTCAAAATCAGAAGTAAGTACAAAAAACCTGCTGTCCTTATCGACAGTTACACTCCAAAGAATATTGCCAGATACGTTAATATCGGTCTTGACGATGAAGAGGGCGGATACCTGATGACAAAGTATCTTCTTGACTGCGGTCACAGAAAAATCGCATTTCTTGCCGACAATATGGAAGGTGTAGACTATATCCGATACACCGGGCATCAGCGGGCACTTCAGGAATACGGACTGGATATTGATCTGGATAATCTGATCGTGATCCGCCCTTCCAAATATGAACGCCAGGGAAGTATGGAGGAGATTTATGCAGTCGCACACAAGTTCACTGCCTTTATGTGTTGTTCCGATTATTACGCAGTTACCCTGATGAAATATCTCAAAGAAAGGGGAATCCGCTTTCCGGAAGATCTCTCCATCACCGGATTTGATGACAATCTGTATGCGCAGCTTGCTTGTCCTTCACTTACCACTATTCACCAGGATATCTTTTCGCGCGGAACCATTGCCGCAGAATATCTGTTCAAAATGATTGATGGCTGGAATCCAAAAACAACGAATCTTTCTCTTCCGGTCAGACTTGTAGTACGTGACAGCGTAAAGCTTCTGAATCCCCCTGAAGATGATTCCTCCGATGACGGTTCAGCTTTATAAGGCACTCAGGGATATCTGTCGCGGGATTTCACGCTCTGATGAGCCGGGAGCAATATGCATTATTTACGAGGATTGCTATGAGAAGATTGCTATAATTCATAGATACAAAAAGAACGGAAATCCAGGTACATATCATACCTGGATTTCCGTTCTTTTTTCGTTACTGTTCACTCCGTTCTCAGTAACCTTTTTTCTTCTGCTACATCTCAATAACAAGGAACTGATAACCCTGCAGTTCAATCTTATTTCCATCCATAGCTACATTGTCATAGTTATTGATCAGAACCTTCTTACACTCTCCTGCAAGTTCAATGGTCTGTGGCTCTTTCTGGTAATTACCAACTACAAGAAGAGTCTTATCCCCTTTACGATAGTATGCCATCAGATTATGTACATCTTCCCATACAGGTTCCAGTTCTCCGTAAACAACAGTCTCTTTGTATTCCGGATCCTTACGCAGTGCGATAAGTTTCTTATAGAAACTTCTCACAGATTCCGGATCATTCATCTGGCTCTCTGCATTGATCTTTGTATAATTCGCATTGACCTTCAGCCATGGTTTACCTGTCGTAAATCCTGCATTCTCACCATCTGTCCACTGCATCGGTGTTCTGGCATTATCGCGGCTGAATCTGGAAACAGCTTTCAGCGCTTCCTCAGGTGTACATCCTGCTTCCAGAGCTACCTTGTACTCATCCAGACTGGAAATATCATCTACCTGATCGATAGATTCAAACTTCACAT
>OJNH01002081.1_pt1 | contig 14467 bp, 14 predicted proteins | sample 1597361 | NCBI WGS metagenome assembly OJNH01 (sample SAMEA2452136, study PRJEB22498) | human gut metagenome | biome: human feces; feature: human gut; material: feces | place: Australia | collected 2012
AGCAGGTAGAAGCTCTGCGCAGACAGGTGAAAGAATACTGGGTTCCATTTTCAGAAAGCCTGTATGAAAAAAGAAAAAGACGTCTGAATTTGGAGCACTTGTATTTTTCAGATGAACAGGTTTATGGACCGGAAGGAAATCCACAGCCGTCAGGCAGTCCGGAGGAGATACTGGCACAGGGACAAAAAATGTATTGTGAACTTTCAGAGGAAACAAAAGAATTTTTTGATTTTATGATGGAAAATCAGCTGTTGGATGTTTTTGGAAGAAAATCGAAGGCAGTTGGTGGCTATATGACTTATCTGCCAGATTATCATGCCCCGTTTGTGTTTGCAAACTTTAACGGAACAAGTGGAGATGTGGATGTTATCACACATGAATGTGGACATGCCTTTCAGGGATATCTTTCTGCAAAAGATCCAATTCGGGAGCATGCAGATATCGGAATGGAAACCGCAGAGATCCATTCGATGTCGATGGAATTTTTTACTGAGCCTTGGTATGGGCTGTTTTTTGAAGGGAAAACTGCGGATGACTACAAAGAAATGCACTTAGAAGATGCTGCATTATTTATCCCTTATGGCTGTATGGTAGATGAATTTCAGCATCGTATTTATGACAATCCGGAATTAACTCCAGATGAACGAAAAGCAGTGTGGAAAGAATTAGAACAGATTTATAAGCCACATCAGGATTATGGAGCGCTTGCATTTTATGCAAAAGGATGCTATTGGCAGAGACAGCATCATATTTACAGTTATCCATTTTACTATATCGATTATGTGATTGCACAGCTTTGCGCATTTGAATATAAAAATAAAATGGATGAAGATTATAAAGAAGCATGGCAGAGCTATTTAAAATTATGTCGTCTGTCTGCATCTGATTATTTTGAAAATCTGTTAAAAGCAGCAGGAATCCGCTCTCCGTTTGAAGAGGGGTGCATGAAGGAGATTGTAGATAAACTCAAAAAGAAAATCAATTAGATAAAAATAAAAAGAATGAAAAATAAAAAAGAATCTCGTTTGAGGGATTCTTCGATAAATTCAGAAAGGAGGGCAGGGTGAGCTGTTTCGGTTCACCCTGCGTTTATGAAAAAAACTAAAAAGTTAATAGTAACAGTCGTTGTTAAGGTGGTTTTGTTTTTCTTTGTTGATTTAAAATAGGCACTTATGAAACTATTACGTGTTTTTTTATTGTTGTCTGCAATGATGGTATTTGTGGCTTGTAGTAATGAATCTGAAGATTATAGCTATACAGGTGCTTTGCCAATTCCTCAAAATCTTGCTTATGAATTAATAAAACAGCAATTAGGCGATAAGCAATTGAAGGAAGTTGATATCTATGTATCGATAGATATGCTATCTGCTAAAACGAAAGTAGTGTCAATGGGAAGCGAGGATATCATATCTCCGGATTGTGATTCGTGGTTGTTTTTCGTGGATGAGATGCCGTTAATAGCGAATTGGGGACATCCTTGTAAGTATATTTTTGTGGATAAAACTGGCAATGTGTTTGCTTATGAGAGAACTATGTTTCCAACGGAACCTTCTATGGAGAAAATGAAATTGTTGAATAGAGCAGATGTGAGGGATGGATATGATGAGAAATAAGTAGTCCCTAATATTCTGATAAGCTATTCTATAATTACCTTTGTCGAGATTTGTATGTTGTATTAATAGTTGAATCTTTTAATTTCAACCAATTCACTTTTGGGGGAATCTACTCCGCCTAGGAATTGTCTATTTGCTTCGTCAACAATGATAAAGTTTACAAAAAAGTCAAATTGATAAACTTTTTCCAGCATCCCGTTCCAAGTAAATACTAGGAGATAAGGATGGTGGTTATATATTTTATTTGCTGGGAAGCCTGTCCATAGTATGTAACAAAAATGGGGGGTACTATACATTTTATATGACGTGACAAGCATATCCTCTGATAATTGAAATTCGGAGTAGTCAATTTCATCATTTGCGAGGTCAAGGGAAAGGCTTTTTTGTAGGGAGCCGTCAGAGTGATAAAAATTAATCAAATTAATATATTTGAATGCCGCAATGATGCTGTTATGTCGGGAATTTGCTGAAAGTATATGGGCGTAGGCATCACTTTTATTACCTCTTCTTGATATGTAAAATTGAGGTTCATAATCAATTTTTTTTATGATTTTGGCATGTTTGTCATAAAGGTAAAATAGTACGCTGTCTTCGCCTATGGGAGATAGGACAAAGGTTGAATCTATGATATTTAAATTTTGCGAGCGGGTTAGTTCGGGGGGTAATATCGTGTTATGGATAGAGGTGTCGTTTTTCAAGTAAAACCGGGTTAAACGATTATGTATTAAATCATGGATTAATAGGGACGAGGTGTTTGTATCACTCTTGATGATCAACGGAAATTGAAATTCATTAGGTCCTCTGCCGGTAGTGCCAAATTCGTATAGCATGTTTTTGGAGTTATTGCTGAAGATTTGAAATTGTTTTTCAGAGCAGCTATTTTGTAAACACAGGAATGTATCTTTTATGATACCTTCCATGTAACATCCTGCCGGGATTTGAGAAATGGTTTCTCCTTTTATTTGAATGATATTATCGATGTGTAATTTTTCAATTTGAGTTGTTGACTGATTTTTGCAAGATAGGATGGAGAAAATGATAAAGGGTAAATAGATTAATTTCATAAGTTGGGTAATTAGGGGTGTTATGTTTTATATATATGGTTTATTCGAGATAATCACGAATATCGTATTTATAAATTTTTTCGTCATAAGGACTTAATCCATAGATGTATCCGTTATTTTGATCAATGTCAAAAAAGCGGATATAGTTTGGTATGATAATTTTATATATAGGTTCTCCATTCCAATCGAATACATGTATTTCAACACTTTTGTTTGCCTCTCGAATTTCTTTTGTTGAATGATTTATGTATAGAGCAAAAATGAATTTATCTACGGTTCTAATGTCTGAATAGAATATTTTCCTGTCCATGAAATCCTGTTGTGAAATTTCGTGTGGTGTATTTGGTGTATGGTATATTGTTAAGGGGATAATTTCATCACCGTCAGTTGAATGAATAATGATGTGATTCATATTAAACATGGCTAGAGCCATTTTTGTTTTATCCGGCGATATTGTCCCGATTATGTCGTAAATTGAAGCATCAAATTTTATATCTTTTGTGAAGATATTTTTTTGCGTAATCAGTTGTTGTTGTTTTAAATTGTATACGGTATAGTAAAGATTATCCGTTGACGGGTAGGTGGCGAAAATGGAGTCATTTATATTGAACCAGTATGAATCAGTGATAGAGTCTAAAAAAAATCTTTTTTCAAACACGACTTTTTGTTCTTTTATAGATGATGTTAAATTTATTTCGGACACTTCACGGGTTAGATGGCTCGATATCCATATTTTTGCGTTTGACGAATCGATTGCAAATTGTTTGTTATAGGTTAAGGTTAAAAACTCATCGGCACCTCTTCCTGCAGATATATAATTTCCTAAGAATTTGAAATTAGGTAAAGAATAACACGTGAAGAATCCACCATCTCCTTTTACTTTGAAACCGAGTAAAATGGTGTCTACGATGTACAAATTATTAATACCTATTATTTCGATATCTATTTTTTCTGCTGATGGGGTGATTGTTTTAGGGAAATGTGATATTTGTATGGGCTCATTCGTAAAAATGGTTCTTTCTTTACATGCTATTATAGAAATAGTGCAAAGAATTATTGTAATTATTTTTTTCATTATAATGTGCTTTTTCATGTTTTAGATATCAAATTCGACTAAATAGGCATATTCCGGATCGCTGGTGTTAGGATATATAGAAAATAATTTCGTGTTATCTTCATTGACAACTAAAGGAGTTATAAAGAATGGTATTTGCAATACGTTCTTTAGGTTTCCCTCCCAATCCATAATAAGAATTTGACAAGGATGATCTTGGGTAGCATTAAGTTGTTCGATGGACATGTTCGCTCTTAATAAATAACAATATTCAGGGGTTGCATACATATCTATGATATAGATGGGATTGTCGTATGATATCCCTGTATGTTGCTTGGATTGGAATGGTTTTTTCAACGTGGAAAATTGAATGTTTTTTAATAATGTTCCATTTGTATCATATAATTGGATAAGATCGAGGAATCTATATCCAACATATAAAACTTTTTTTTGAGAATTTGCGCAGGTGATGTTTTTATGGGCTGCAAATCTAATCTCAGGATTTTTAAAATAAAGTCCTGTATTATAATTAACCCAATGTATGGAATCTGTGTCATAGTTGTAAATGAAGAATATGCCATCATTTATTTCTATCGTATTGCCAATAATGGTATTATTATCAATTTGGTTGAGATTTTCTGAAAAATATAACTTTGATGGAAGGTATCTCCCATTGATGAAATCATAAGCCGTGTTGACAAGTTGTTCATTCAAATATTTTTCATGGAATAGGTTAAGGTCATATATCTGAATGAGCGAATCTTTTTCGTGTAGTTTACAGTTCCTGTAAAAAAAAGGCATGTTGAATTCGTTGAATAACCGGCCTTTTTCTCCATAACGGAAAATTTCTTGGAGAGAATCGTTGAACATGTAAATGTAACGATCTTCAGGAGAACATTCTGCAATAAAAAATAAAACAGAATCACGATATATTCCATTTGAGAAACATTTTTCTTGTATTTGAATTTTTCTTGATAGTTGAATATCTCGTGAGATGTTCAATGGTGTGATTGTTTCTTTTCTACCACATGCTAATAGAAGAAATAAAGAAAATGTATATATTGTTTTTTCCATATTTGCTATTTTAAAGAAGGGGATGAATACAAAAAAGTTCTTTTTATAGTCGAAATATGGCATGTCATATGTTGAATTTTATTTTAATAATAGCTGGATTTTGTTGCCCCTCAAGGAGAGATATGTTTGTTTTTTCTAAAACGTATTTTTTTAGCGTGTTTTTCATGGATTGACGTTCTTGGGGAGAATAATTTTTGTAATCATTGTATACAGCATAAAAGAAAGTTGAGTCTGAAGCTTTAAAAAGAAAAACATCCTCTTCGTTGGGATCATTCGTCCATCTGACTCCTTTATTTTCTTTTAACGAGAAAATGAAATAATTATCTTTTGCTTTGGGGTCACAACATCCAAAATAGAAGTAATCGGACGTATTGTGGATATAAATAGGAAGTTTATAATAATTTGCATACATGTATTCTTGTATGGGAAATCCTTCTCCTTTTTTAGGACGTATATAAAATGGAGGAATATATTGTTCTTTGAAGTCGATTGTTACATAGGGTTCAACTTTATTGCTTGCTACTTTATAGCAAATATTGTCGCCTTGTAAAGGACGTATGATGTATTCATTATTATAGGATTGCGAAATGATGTCGGAGGGGAGAATAAAATCAATGCGTTGTAAGAATTTGTTTTTAAATTCACCATCTTTATCAAATTCAATTAAGCAAAAGAAATCTTGACTGAAATCACTAATATCAGGGGGATTACAACAGAACAGGAAGAAACCATTATTATTGGATGGGCAAATTTCTAGAAAATCTAAATATTGTTTGTCAGGATCATTCATTTTTGTAGTAGTACGTTTTATGAATTCACCATCATTTAGATTGTATGTAATAATTTGGTTTGTACAGTCTAGGGCAAGTAATTGTTGGTAATCATTTGATAAGCAAATATCTCTTAATGCAATGTATTCTTCCGGACCTCTTCCGCATGAACCAATCTTTCGTAAAAATTTTCCGTGGCGGTCAAATACTAATATACCAGTTGAATTTAAAATGATAATATCTTTGGTTTTTGTAATTAAAATTTTTTTTATGTACGTGATGAATGATTCGGGAGTAGCCTCTAGGTTTACAATTGCCATTGAATCAATATATTCACTAAAATCATCGACTACGATAGCTTGTTCTAAAGGTGTAATCGTGTATGGTGATGATGTAACTTTGGGCGGGGTTGATTTACATCCATAAATAATAAATATTGTAATTGTTACAATGGTGATTATTAGTTTCATAATGAGATTATTAATGTTGTTATTTCTTATATGTCATTGTTTATTTAGAATTGTATATGAAAAGAATGGGGTTATCTGTTTCTTTTTCATTATATATTAATACTTTAAATGTAATTGCTGATATCATATTTATAGATTTCTTCATTGTCTTTAAAACCATATATGTATCGATGTTTTTGGTCTAAAGTAAAATAAATAATATCATTAGGTATTGTGAATTTACGAATAGGAGTGCCATTCCATGTAAATTCTTGTATCTCAATACTCTTTTCGTGTTCTCTCCATATTGATGTCGGTTTGTTGATATATAAAGCGTAGATCGATGAATTCGTTACAAAAACATTAGAGTAATATCGAATTCTTTCAATATCAGGAGTTAAACTAATTTCTTTTATTGATATGGTTGGTTTATAAATGGATAAAGTTGTAATATCTGTAAAGTTGGGAGAGAATATATTTATTTGATTAAAGTTTGACATTGCTGATATGAATTTTGTGCGATTAGGATGTATTTGAATATTCATACCAAAAATGTATTCTTGGATATTTTTTAAAGGATCACGAAACATTATAATTGTCGGTTCTAAAAGGGAATCCTTTTGTAAATTGTAAGAACTCAAAAATAGATCTGAAGAAGAATTTACAATACTTATGAGTGTATCTCCGATAATATAATTATTACCAATACAAGAGTTAGATAAATATATGCAACTATCGATAATTGTTTTTTGTTGTTTTACGGATTCCGTTAGATTAAATAAGGTAAGTTTCATTAAGGCTTCATCTTTTATCCACATATAGGTATTTGATGAATCTTTGAAATGTTGGCCCATGTATGTTGCGTTTAAGAATTCATTTGGACCTTTGCCCGGGGAGAGAAATTTTCCTAGAGATTGATAAGTGTTTGTACTATAAATATCGAAAAACTCATCAAGTCCCATTGCTTTATAACATATAAGAAATGTATCGACAACAAATATATTGTTTACCCCGATACTTGTAATATCGAGTTTTTCCCCGCTAAGGTTGATTTCTTGGGGAAACTCTTTTATGAGAATATTTCTCCCAATCATCATATCTTGTCGGGTACAGGACATGATGATTAAAATGATGATGGGGCAAATTAACGATTTCATTTATTCATTATTGTTTGTAGAGATTCCATACTTGTTTATTCATAATAGGATTTCCAAAAAAAAGTATTATATTTCGTATGTCACAATGCAGAAATCTAAATCAATGCCTACTGCATATATTGTGTTAGAGTTTCCTTTAGTTTCGATACGCAAAATAGGCATTCCCATATCAATGATTTTTTTAAGATTAAAATCGTAATCATATACAAATATTGTATTAGGAACTTGAGAAAGATCCCGAATACCTGCTGTACGTTTGATAGAGGAAGGAGCGTTTTCTTCCTTTTGTAATGTGATAATATAATCTTTTGTAAGAATTATTTCGTGAGGAACTAGAGCTTCTTCAATAAAGTGAATATCTCCGTTTTTGATTTCATAAAAGTTTTTAGAAGATGTTTTTTCCCATTTTAATTGGAAATTATTTCCTTCTTTTTCGTATAAAGCAATGTAAGGGAATAATCTTGCACTATAAATTAATTTTTGATTATATGGATTATAAGATAAAGTTCCTTGTCGAGAGTTATAGTAGTCTTTGAGTTTTTCTTTTATTGGACTCTTGCCAAAAAAGGATACAGTTGAATCTTGATGAATCCATTGAAAGAGTTGTTCGTTTTGAGGATGTGTTGAAATAAATTCTCCTTCTGCTATTTGAACGATATCTAGGCAATCTTCGATGGGTAAAGACGGAAGTAGAATGAAAGGATCTTTCATTACTAGTAAGCTGTCAATAGAGTAGTAGGCTTGTTTGTCTTGATTAAGATCATAGGTGAATATTTTATTTCCTATAGACTTAATGGATAGAGGGGTGATAAATTCCTTTGGACCTCGTCCAAACTCTCCTATAGCTTTAATTTCTCTTCTAGTATTTATATCGATAATGTGTAAAAATTTTTCTGGATTAAAAGGATCTTCCCAAACTAGATAATGATCGCCACACAAAATTAATGCTCCTGGTATCTGTGTGAAAAGAGTATCTTGGATGATAGATGAAGGAGTTAGGGATAAATGTTCAACTTTGGAAGAGTTATTTTTGCAAGCAGAGAATGTTAGAATGCAATATAACCATAAAAATGTATTTATTAGTTTCATAATGAGATTATTAATGTTGTTATTTCTTATATGTCATTGTTTATTTAGAATTGTATATGAAAAGAATGGGGTTATCTGTTTCTTTTAGATCGTGTAATATTGGGTTTTCTTGAACAACATGTGGAAAGTATTCTATAAGTGATGCAGCATCTATCCAATCGATGATTTTATTGTCTTTTACAATTTGTGGGAAAAAGCGAAAGTCTGTTATTAAATCATTTGTGATATATCCGTTTTGAGACTTGCGCGAGTTCATGTCATACAAATAAAAATTGCGTTTATCTTGATACACGTAATCGATTAGTAGATAATTATTGCATAAGAATATATTTCTTCTTACGATGTAAGGGAATTTGTTGTCATTAATATCGTATTTTGTGATGTTTGTTCGTTCTTCTGGAAATGTTTTGTCTCTAAAGTTAAGAGTATATATGGGAGTTGCGATTGTATCGTGTAGGGTGTATAATGTATTATTGAATCTTGGTGCAAAAATGAATGAATTATTGTTTTGAGTGAAAACATTGGAGGTTATGAATGTGTTATTCCCAAAATTGTTGTTCCTTGGTAGATATCTGTTTATAATTTTACCGCAGCTGTCTGCGAGGTAAAATTGATAATCTTCTTTTTCTCCATTTCTTTCGGTATAAAGCATCATTTTATCATGAATACAGTTTATTTCAGAAACGTAAAACGGGAAATAAAGATCTTTCTGGAATTTCCAATCGTAATCGTAATGAAGAATTTTTTGTTGGGTGTAATCTAAAAGATATATGCCTTGTGAGTTCGTTGCTATGTCGTTAAGGTATAAATATTCTCCAGGGCCACGTCCTAAATTAGATAATTGGTGAATAAACTCTCCTTTTTGATTGAATACTTGAACGGTATTATTTTTTTTATCGAGTATTATAATATTATTTTCATGAAATTCAATATCAGAGATATCTCCAGTTAGAATTGAATCTGATGTTTCTAGTTTAACAATATTGCAATTGGTAATAAAATTTGATAGTGGGTAATTACAAGTTTTATCATAATTGATAATAATGGTGTTGATATCTTTCGTGGAAGAGTTTGAACATGAAAGTGTGATTATGATGAATAATAAATGGTAGAATTTCATGATTACTTTTTAGGGGGATGTTTAATATACTTTTTGTGTTTGGATAGTGATTGGGTATTTCATATCCTCCCCCTCTTGAAAAAAGAGGGGAAGTGTTTGTGACAAGCTCTAAAATTATCCATTTGAAATTTAGCATTCTTGTGGAGTACAAGTAGGTTCTGTTTCAGGGTGAACACATTGAATATGTATTTTACCTTTTGCCGGACTACGTAGGAATATTGCCAGTGTCCTCCCCGGTTTCTCCCGGCTTGTGATAGGGTTTCTTCCACTCCTGCCGGGTAACGGGAGCAGGCGAGTATTGAGGTACAAATTAAGATGGTGTATAAAATGGGTTTCATGGTGAAGAGTTTTATGTATTATAAGGACATATTTCAGATTCTTTTTTTATAATTTGTTTGTATAGATTCCAAATGTGGTGATTGCCGATAGGAGATCCTATTAATAGAATTTTATTATCCTTATCTAACAAAAATGTTTGTTTGATATTGAGGATTTTTAGGAAATTTGTTTAATGTATTCATTTTATTTGTATAGTCATAAAATATTGGATAACTGAATTTATTCTTTTTGATCCATGAATTGACAATATCGTAATCTTTAGCATGTACAACGAAAAGAAAAGACGTGTTTTGAGAGATCGTATCTATTTCTCGAATTAATTTTCCCCAATCATATAATTTTAATCTACATTCAGTACATATATTTGTATCTATTACTGTTAGAATTTTGAATTCTTTTTTTAACATAAATTGCCAAAGAGAATCTTGACTTGTTGTATTGATTGAATCAGGAAATGTAATTTCTTGATTAAGCCACCTTTTTACAATTGTTCTTGCATCTTCTTTTGATTCTAGGTAAGAACAGGAGAATAATATAATGTAGATCATCATATTATATACACATGCTAATATCATATTTGTATATTTCTTCATCGGATGTGATTCCTAATAGTTGTTTATGTTTTTCGTCTATTGTAAAGTATATGATATTTTGGGGAATTATTAATTTTTGGATGGGTATACCATCCCAGTCAAAAATATGTATTTCAATTTTTCTAGGTGTGTCCCAAGAGGAATTGGGTTGGTTGATATATAAAGCATATATATATTTCATGGTAGATCCTACCAAAGAATAATATACTATTCGTTCTTCACGGGGGGTATTTAGAACTTGTTTAATGGAAGGAGTTGGAGTATATATAGAAAGAGATTTTCTATATTTAAAATTTGACGAATAAATATTTATTTGATTAAAAAAAATCATTGAAGATGCAAAGCGTTTATTATTAGGACGCAAAGTTGTTGTCATGGCGAATATTTGGTCTTGATAACTATGATTGGGATATGGGTTTTTGAACATTTTGATCGGTTCTAAAAGTTTATCAGTAGATAATTCGTATGTTTTGAAAAACACGTTTTCGGGATATGGGTCAATATTTATTAATGTATCGTTAATTAGAAAACCGTATCCTTCTTGAACCCTGTCTAGATATATACAAGAATCTATTATGGTTTTTTCTTGTTTAATTGATTCAGTTAGATTGAATAAACTTATTCTTAAATTTGCATCATCTTTGAGCCACATGCGAATGCCTAAAGAATCATTGAAATATTGGCCATTATATTGTATCGAAAGAAATTCGTTTGGACCTCTTCCTATAGTTAAACAAGCTCCAAGTTTGTTTAGGGTGTTTGTACTATATATGTCGAAATAATTATCTACTCCTTGAGCTTTAAAACATATAAGTAAAGTGTCTATAATTATTAAATAGTTCGTACCTATACTTTCAATATTAATTTTTTCTCCAAAGAGCGTGGTGTCTTTAGGAAATTTATCAATAATAATGTTCTTACTATTGAAAAAATTACTTGTTGTACAACAAGTGAAAGAGAGTGTAAAAAATAGTAATATATATTTCATAATTTATTTATTAGAAGAGGGGAAAACTCCCCTCTGATTTAATAATTACTGCAAGTACACACTTCTGATGCAGGGTAATAATTGGGCCATTTGGAACATTTACAACCAGCATCATCATATATTTTGTAAGCAGTAAACCCCGCTCTAGGCGTACAACCATATGTGCCTTTAGGCTTTGATTTATCTCCACCAGGAGTTTCACCTCTTGCCAGTGCTTCGATGTTTTTCAAAGCAAGTCCACTTTTGGACTGATCTTTAGATAGGTTGATACTCACGTTCATTGCAAAAAACAATGCAATACAAATGCTTGCTAATAGTACGAAAATACTCTTCTTCATAGCTGTTATTATTTTTGTAATTTTAAATTCATTCCGTCTTTTTCAAGTATATATCCTTTCAACGAGAGAGATGACGTGTGTCTCAAAAAATTTTTATCTTTACACTTTCTTCTTTTTAGGAGAGGAGGTGGTGTCGGAGGTTTTCTTGCAAGGATTGTTCCGGCACCGCCATTTTTCTCCCTTTTATTATTTTATAGGGTTAAACTTCTTTATTCTGTCACGAAACCTACTAGCCTTAGGTCGTGCAACTTGAGCGTGGTGTTACATAACACCTGTATTTTTTCGTGAAACGTCCGAGCGGGTTGGGCTTGAACGTGACAATGATTTCTCTTGTTCTTCCACTCCCGCCGGGTAGCGGGTACAGGCGAGTATTAGGGTGCAGATGAGGGAAAAGTATAGTATTGATTTTGTCATGGGGATAGATTATATATTGTTATTAAGTGGGTATCTAATAAGTGAAATTTGATACTCTTTTTTATAGTGTGTAAGGTGTTGATATCTATATTTCTTTGAAGAGTAATTTGTGATATAGTTTATCTATTTTCTTTTTCATACTTGGATTTCCAACTAAAATTACATTGTTATTTTGATCTAGTAATAATGTATGAAATTGTTTATTTATAAGTAGTGGGTTATTTCGTAGGAATTGTTTATCTGTATCAAAGAATAGAGGAAAAGTAGTTGATTGGCGGAATTCCATTTTTTGTGAAATGCTATTATAGCTATGGGCAGATACATAGCATAAAAAATCGGCATTTGAAAACTGATTATTCTCCCAATATTCTTGCCAAAGGATTAATTCTGTCCAACATATTTCACAGTCTAAATCTATATATGTTACGATCTTGTATTTCGTAGAATCATGCACGATTGTATCTTTACAAGACTTGGGTATTATCTCGGTATTGGTTGGAAGGTATATAGTCGTTTTTTGTAGTTGTTTTATTTGTTGAGTTAATTGACTAGAGGACTGATTACAACAGCTAAAAAGAATTGTAATACAAATAAATAATATAGTGGAACCTAATGTATTCATGGCTATTTTGTATAAATGAATAATAAATGTGGATTATTGTTTTCAAGATTTTCTTGAGAGACTAATGGCGTATATATTAATTTGATATGATTCGTAGTATCTTGATGAAGTTTTAAAAGTGTATGAAGATGATCTTCATCAGCAATCGTAAAAATGAAATAATTGTTTTTTGCATATTTGGGATTGGAATATATAGATGCGAATTTTTCGGGTAAAGTTTCTGCGTTAAATAGATAAGGTCGTTGTTGTTGTTTGTTATAGTATAACTCGTAAAATTTCCCTCCTTTAAAAAAATTGCAGTAAATATATTTATCATTTTCAAGTAAATAGTCTGGTTCAGAAATGTAATTGTCTCGTCGGATATAAGCGATGCTAGTTTCGATTTTTCCATCAAAAGATTCAAATGAAATATTGTATTTTTTAAAATCAAATTGATATTGCGGGATGATGCTATCCGGTGTTATTTGAAACACGTTGTAATCAAATATGGATTTAAACAACACGGATTTTTTATATTTTGTAAGTGTTTGATTTAATTCCGATTGACTGTGTTGGGCGTAATGGGGAATATTTAATAATAATTTTTTTATTTCATGACTTCCGATGTTTAAGATAGAAATGCATGAATTTTTATCTGAATATCCTGTGAATAGGGCGAGATGATCATTATCGATATTTGAAATGTTATCGATATTAATATTTCGATCAATTTTAATTTCTTGAATAAGATCTCCTAAAAGATTGTAAAAGATGATTTTTCCTCCCAGGTTATCTAATATCACGATAGTATTGTCTTCTAATGTCGTAAAATCTGTAATAGACAGAAATTCTCCCGGTCCTCGTCCTTTTCTTGCTATTTTAGATATTCCATTTCCATGTATATCATATATATATATACATTGAGATAGAGGATCATTTAAAAAGAAATATGGATCATTAAAATATAAATTACTTATTCCTCCAATTATAAAAATTGAATCTGTTTTTAGTGAAACTATTTTTATGCTATCGATAGAATTTGATAATTCAAGTGATTGATTTTTATATTTGTCGAAATCTATTGATAATGTTTTTCTGAACTTGATATTTTCTACTTTTCTTTTTTGGCATGAAATGCAAATAATTGTGATTAGTAAAATGATATAGGTTGTTTTCATGGTGAAATATACTTTAATGGAATGAAAAAGCCGTCTAGTAAGTCTGTATATAAATTACAACTTTAACAATCGACCATCTCCCAGTGCAATAGGGAGATGGTGAGTGGAAAGTTTCAAATAAATAGAATTTATTTGATGTCCTTTTTGTTTTGTACTTAAGTAAATGGTGTAAAGCCTAACATGCTTTTATAACATTTGTCATTTTGATTTCTGGTATGTTTACAGTAATTCAAGTTTCCACTAGCATTTATTGTAATCGAAACTCCTGGAGCGATACCATCTGCGTCCACCTCGAGAGAAAAATTTCCTTGATAGTTCCTTATTCGTTTATTTTTGTTTATGTAACTTGGAAAGTACTCTGAGGTTGTTTCTTCTCCCGAGGCTAAAGCCTCGACATTACTCAGTAATAATTGTAGTCTATTTGTCTTCTGAGAATATCTAAAGTTCATGCCGATTGAGAATGTAAGGAAAAGCGCAATGCTCAAACCTAAAATTTTCTTTTTCATATCTGTTATTATTATTTTAATTTTAAATATTTCCGTCCTTTTTCAAGTATATATCCTTTCAACGAGAGAGAGATGACGTGTGTCTCAAAAAATTTTTATCTTTACACTTTCTTCTTTTTA
>OJNH01002089.1_pt1 | contig 14433 bp, 10 predicted proteins | sample 1597361 | NCBI WGS metagenome assembly OJNH01 (sample SAMEA2452136, study PRJEB22498) | human gut metagenome | biome: human feces; feature: human gut; material: feces | place: Australia | collected 2012
GGATGTGGAATTACCCATGCTATTTTCTTTTTTGGTAAAAGAAAAATCCGCTGCGGGAGGAATTGTTGCAGGCAAAATATTCTGATAGATTTAAAAAAACAGAAAGTTCTATATAGCATAAGTGGTACGGATTATATTTTATTAAAAGAAAATATTGATGACAGCAATACTATTAGAAAAATAGTAGGAAAGTATATAGACGTTAATACTGAAAATAATAAAGAAATAATTTATGAACTTTTGATACATGATAAAAATATTTATGAAATTTACAATATTTTAAAGGAAAATTGTTTAGAATTTAATGAATTATATAAACTGATGGGGTCTTGTTTAGAGGTAGATGAACTAATTTCTTTGATTGATTTAATCAATTTTGCTGACAAAAATGGAGAAGGAATATATGATTTGAAGTATCATTCTTTTGTTAGACCATTATCTGGCGCATATATAACATTGACAGATGATACGCAGTTAACATTAACAAAAACTAATTATATAAATGGATATAAAGCGTTTGAATTAGGGAATTGTCGTTATTGTAATACACCGTATATTTTTGGAAAAATAAAAGATAAAGATGGACTTAACTACTTATATCAAAATAATGAAATAGATATTTATGAAAATTATGGTGAAAATAAAAATTATATTATCGATTATTTTTTATTAAATAAGGAAGATGAAGATAATGGCACAGATTTATCTCAATTAGAGGAATATGAAATTTGTATAAAATGTGGAGAACTGCATTCAACGAATAATTTGAATGCATTAAAATGCGATTGTAAAAATACAAAGAGAGTAAAAATTTATAAAGTAAATAATTCTAATAGTAAAGGAATAAGTATCTATAATAATATCAATAGTTGTCCATGTTGTGGTCATAAATCTCATTCAGGAATTGTAAGAAATTTTAATCTTGGAAAAGATGAAGGCACAGCTATAATAGCACAATTACTATTTGAAGCAATTGATGAAGAAGAGAATAGTTATGAAAATAAAAAAGGAAAGTTATCTTTATCACTTTCTAATAATAAGGTGAAAAAAAATAAAAAGAAAGTAAAACAATTTTTAACATTTTCTGATAGTAGACAACAAGCAAGCTTTGCGGCGACTTTTTTTGATTCTAATCATGATAGAATGTTAAGAAAAAGACTTATATGGGAAATTATAAAGAAAAACACCTACAGGGATATAAGTATAAATGAGGCTGCTTCTTTATTAACAGAAGAAATCAAAAAAAATGAATTATTCAATAATAGTATGACAAGTCATAAGAATGCCTGGATTACTTTATTAACCGATTTATTAAAGGTGGACGGTTCATATGATGGCGAAGGAATGGGACTATATTATTTTGATATTGATTTAAGTGATATAGATAATGGTATATCTGAAGAAGATGTTGAAAATGAACTAGGAAATTATCATATTAATAAGCAAGAATTATTGACAATAATACAAATTATTTTAACAGTATTTAAAACTTCTTCAGCAGTTAATTATTCTAAATCAACACTTACCCCAGAAGAAAAGAAAGAATATTTAGATTACAGAAGATTTGATAATGCAATAATGTATAGCTGCCCTAGTACTATTAGTGGAATAAAAAGTTTTACACCAATAAAAAAAACAACAAACTTTGCAACTAGATATATTGAAAAAGTGTGTAATTGCAATAAGGATGAAGCAATTGAGTTAATGAATATAATTTTTAATAATTTATTACTTAGTGTTTCAGAACAATTGGGAGAAAATGAAAGACTACTTATAAGTACTTCCAGACAAGGAGCGTATCAATTTAATGTAAGTAGATATATATTAAAGAATTATAAATCATCTAATTATTATCAATGTAAGAAATGTGGAACATTAACACCGTATAATGTACATGACAAATGTCCAGTTGATCATTGTGATGGGAAACTAATTAAGATCGATCCAGATAAAGTATTAGAGAATAATTTTTATAGAAATGAATATAAAAATAAAAAAATAGAAAAAATAGTGATTCAAGAACATACTGCTCAAATTGAAAGAAATATGGCAAAAAAATTCCAAAATGATTTTAAAAATAAACTAATTAACATATTAAGTTGTTCCACAACATTTGAAATGGGGATTGATATAGGGGATCTTGAAACTGTTTTTATGAGAAATGTTCCACCTACTCCAGCAAATTATGTACAAAGAGCTGGCCGTGCTGGGCGAAGAAAAGATAGTTCGGCATATATTCTAACTTACTGTGGGACAGGATCTCATGATTATACATATTTTTGTGATCCTCAAAAAATGATATCAGGAACTATCATGCCACCTCTTTTTAATGTGTTAAATAAAAAAATAATATTAAGACATCTTATGGCTATTTGTTTAGGATATTTTTTTAGAGATAATCCACAATATTTTAAAAATGTTCATGAATTAGTATTTAATGATGGTTATCAAGAATTTAATATTTATTTGAGAAAGAAGCCAAAAGTTATACAAGAATATATTGATAGAAAAGTAATTCCAGAAAGTATTTATTCGGAATATCACAATTTCAAGTGGTTAGAAAAAATGGATGAAGAAGATAAAAAAATGGATCAGTTTGTAAATTCAATAAAAGAACAAAATAAAGACTTTGAAAATGCAAAAGATGATGCTATAAATGAAGGAAGATATAGAGATGCGGATAGTATAGAAAATCAAATTAAAAGAATTCATGATATGAAAGTAATTGATGCTTTATCGAAATATTGTGTAATACCGAAATATGGATTTCCAGTTGATGTTGTGGATTTAAAATTATATGTTAATGGTGTAATAGATAATAGATATGATTTGAATAGAGACTTAAGAATTGCAATATCAGAATATGCACCTGACTCTGAAGTAATTGTTAATAAGAAAAAATATACATCAAAATATATAACCTTACCTAAGGTTGGTGAATTAGAAAAGCGTTATTTTTGTTGCTGTCCAACATGTAAAAAAATAAATTTAACAATTGATAAAAAAATAGCTAATTATTGTGAATGTGGAGAAGATTTATCTGGAGAAAGAATAGAGTCATTTATTGAGCCAAGTTTAGGGTTTAAAACAGGGATTACTAAAGAAAGTACAAGAATGAAACCTAAAAGATCGTATTCAGGAGAAATTTCGTATATTGGTAAAGGAATAAAAGATGATGAAGAAATATTAATTCCAAATAGACTTATAATAGAGTCATTCAGTAATGATCATTTATTGGTACTTAATAAGTCAAATTTTTATACATGTCCAGTATGTGGATATAGTGAAAAAAGTACAAACAATTTAACACTTACAAAAAGTGCCAAACATAAGAATTATAGACAATATGATTGTTCTTGTGATGAGTTAAATCTAACGAGAATAGGTCATGTTTTTCAAACAGATGTGGTAAAGTTAGAAATACCTAGTTTAGAAATAAATGACAAAAATGGATTTGCTAAAGCATTATCGTTTATGTATGCTCTTTTGGAAGGAATTAGTATAGCAATGAATATTGAAAGAGAAGATATTGACGGGGTTGTTAAGTGGAACTACGAATTCGAAAGCTATGATATATTGTTGTTTGATAATGTTCCTGGTGGAGCGGGACATGTGAAGAGATTAATGGGTAAACAAAAAATAATAAAATCATTACAGATTGCATTAAATAAAGTATCAAAATCTTGTTGTGATGAGGATACATCTTGTTATAATTGTTTGAGAAATTATTATAATCAAACATATCATAGTCTTTTAAAGAGAAAATATGCTATTGAAGTGTTAAATAATCTTTTGAATGATTTAAATTAGAACAATATACAGTGTATTGAAGAACGTATATTTGTTTAAGCTTCTTTAATTGTTATATTGTGCATCATGCACAAATGTATACAGTATTCTCATTACATCAACACATATAATTTTTAAACTTTCTTACATATAATATAAGTAACAAAAGGGATACAAAATATTAAGGAGGAACAAAATCATGTGTGTAAATTACTATTCATATTTAACAACTAATCAAGCAGATTCTCAACCAGGTTGGGCTAAGAAAGACAGATTCGATTCAAGCAACACAACATTATCAAGAATTAAAAATCATGTTGTTAAAAACTATTTCTCTAAACTATTTAAATAATATATAATAATACGAAAAACCTGCACGAGATGCAGGTTTTTTTAATCTAGTTATTTACAATATAGTCATAAATATCTTGACGTACTGGTTGGTCTAATTGATAAAGAATCTCACATACAGGAACATCATTAGCCATTGTTTCTTGTTTAATATCAATGATATTTCCTTGACCTAAATAATAAAATTCTTTCGATACTTTATCATCTTTATTCTTTCTAACAAAGATATGAATAAAAGTATTTCTTTCTTTTGCTTTATTAAAAATTTCCATACCTTTACTGTTTAATTTCATTTTACTTTTTGACATAGCAACAAGTGTTTGAGAGTCAATAAAATGGTCAGTATATTTTATTGTATCTGAAATATTTTCATCTTTATCATAATTAATAAATACAGGTAATGTATTGGTATGTTCATCATATTTATAACCACCAATATTAAGAGGTACAAGACTCTTTTCCCAGTTTAATAATTGACATACATCTTCATAAGTGTATTTTTTATAAAGACATAAATCAGTATCTTTATAACGTTCACTATATTCTTTTTTATATTGGTTAATTGCATAGTCAATGACTTCAATAATTTGTCTTTTAAATTCATTATTTACAAGAAGTTTAGAAAAGTTAGATGAGATATTATTATGTTCATCTATAATAGTAATATCTTTATAGGTATCTTTTCCTGTTCCAGTTGCAAAGTTTTGAGTTAGTATATTTTGAATAGTTTCATAACCAACATCAGGAATAGTTATGTTATATGTATTTTGCATTTCTTCTTTTAAGTAATTCATCAAATTAGCTTTCTTTTCAATTGCTAGACGAATTGTTTCTAATTCTTGAACTCTTTTTCCTGAAGAAAGTTTAGTAGAAATAAATTTTAAATAGTCTTCCTCTTGCTTTGAAAAAGTAACTTTATAATCTATTTCATATTTTTTAAGAAACTCATGATAAGATCCTAAACTTTTATTTTGGAATATTCTTTGAACATCAATAGCTCCATATTTTTCAAAATCTTCTAATTTAGGAATTCTTCCAATTTTGGCTTTAAGATCTTTATAACTATCTTTGATATATTTAATATCATTGAATCTAGCAAGATCAATCGCATTAAATATTCTTTTCTTTGATATTTCATCAAATTGAATAGTAGAAGCACCTGGTATGATTAAATTTCCTTCACTAACAAATCTTCTTAAATTATCTTTATTAAAGTTTGTATTTCCACTCAAAGCAATTGGTATAAAGAAGTTCTTTTCATAATTACCAATGAAATCAATAACAACGACATAATCTTTTTCATTGTTTTTTCTAAGTCCCCTACCAAGTTGTTGAATAAAGATAATAGAGGATTGAGTAGGTCTTAACATAACAACTTGATTTACTTTAGGAATATCAATTCCTTCATTGAAGATATCTACTGTAAAAATATAATCAAGAGAATCATCTTCATTAGATTCCAAAGAATCCATAGCTTCTTGTCTTTGTTTTTCAGAAGCTTCACCAGTTAATGCACATGTATTAAAACCTCGTTGATTAAACATTTCAGAAAGCCTATGAGCTTCTTCTTTTCTGCTCACAAATATTAAACCGTGAACACGATCTCCTGAATAGCCATAGTCATTAATTTTATCAATGACATAATCAACTCTTTTTTCATCAACAAGTAAATTGAAATCAGATTTATCATCAATAATATGATCATCTATTGTCATATCAGTAATTCCATAATAATGGAATGGGCAAAGTAAATCATATTCCATAGCTTGTTGTAATCTTATTTCATAAGCTATGTTATAATCAAACATTTTATAAATATCAAAATCATCAGATCTTTCAGGTGTTGCTGACATACCTAATAAAAATTGAGGTTTAAAATAATTAACGAGTTCTTGATAAGAATTAGCTCCAGCTTTATGGACTTCATCAATGATAATATAATTGAATTCTTCTTTAGAAAAGAGTTTTCTATTTTCAGGTTTATAAATTGTTTGAATTGTTGCAAAGATATAATCACAATCTATATCTCTATTATCCCCTGAGAATAATCCCATAGATTTATCTTTAATAATTGTTTTAAAGGTTTCCATTGCTTTAATAGCGATACTTCTACGATGAACAACAAATAACATTCTTTTTGGATGAACAACTTTTACATCAAATGCTGCAAGATATGTTTTACCTGTTCCAGTTGCACTAATAAGCAGAGCTTTGTCTTTATTATTTTTTCTTAGATTATCTAATGATTCTAAAGCATTTTTTTGCATATAGTTTGGTTTTATTTCTTTAGAAACATTGATTGTTTTATGTCTTTGAGGTTTTACATAAACTTTTTGATAATCTTCAATCCATTCGTTTGTTAGAGGGATAGATTGTTCCCATTGTTTATTAAATTCGTCTTCAACCTTTAAAACAATCTCTTTTTGTGTATCAGAAGAAAAAAATAAATTCCATTCTTGATTTATAGCTAAGGCATTTTGTGTAAGATTGCTACTACCAATCATAATATCTGTTTGATCTTTTTTATGAAAGATATATCCTTTTGGATGAAATCCTTTGCCTTCAAATATTTTTACTTCAATATTTTCATATTTTAGTAGTTTTTTAAACATACTTGGGGCATTAAAACCCAAATAAGTAGAAGTAATAATTTTTCCAGGAATATGATGATCTCTTAAATAATCAAAACATTCTTTAAGAGCAGCAAGACCAGAATCAGCAATAAAAGCAACAGATAGTTCAAATGAATCACAGTTTTTAAAAAGTAATTCTAATTCATGAGACACTTTTATGCGTTCTTTATAATTGTTATAAACAAGACGTGGTTGAAATTCTTGAAAAGTTTCCATAACCCTAACCTCTTTTCTTCAATTCGTTAATAACTTCAATATCTGCTGGTACCCATACAATAGATTCATCATTATCTTGAGGATTGATCCATTTGCCATCTAAGTGTTCTAATAAAACAAGATGATCGTCTAATAAATGACAAATAAAGCAATCCATTTCTAAAATAAAATCGGGATATTCATAATGTACATGGTAAAAGAAAGAATCAACTTCTATATGAGCTTGCATTTCTTCATAAAGTTCTCTTTTTAAAGCATCTTTAGGTTCTTCACCAGGTTCAATTTTCCCACCAGGAAATTCATACATTCCCTTAAATTCACCATAACCTCTTTCAGCTATAAAAATCTTATTATATTTTTTTATTATTCCAGCAACAACATTAATTGTTTTCATGTAATTCCTCCAACTATAAAACTATTTCAATTATAGCATAAAAAAATTCATGGTAATAACACTCATGAATTTGTTTTTTTGTTTATAAATTATAGCGAATTTTTAATTCTTTCCATTCTGATGTTAATTGTTCATTTAAACTGTTAAAAATATTATTATCTAACATTAAAGAGGCATATGCCATTGCTGTTTCATATCGAATGTATGCTCTAAGAATTAATGCCATTGTTTTGTTGTCTGTTGAATGATATTTTGGTTTATAAGAATCTGCAATTCTTTTGCATTCGTCTTTAACATTTTTAATGTTTTCATTTAATGATTTTAATTCCAAATATTTTTTTAATAAATTTGAGGAAATGAAAATATCAACTAATGATACAGTAAATTGAGTTCCAAAAAGATTAAGAATTGCAAATACTATCATTATTAAAGAAAATATAATTATCTTTTTTTCAGTATTATTGATCATCTTACTACTAACTTTTGCAGAGTATATACTATTTTCATAAAGATTAGATAATAATTTTTTAATACCGTATTCTATTTCATCGGTATCATAATATCCATCCGATGAAGTATCTGCTATTTTTGTATTAAATGAATTATCTAAAAAACCTTCTCTTCGTATTTTTTCGGCTTCTCTGTAAGTTCTAGTAAATTTATATTGAAAATAAAAGAGAAGAAATGATAATAAAAATGTTATAATTGTTATCGTCATATTAATAAACATGTTTTTTTTCAAAAATAAAGAATATATTGCAGATAAAAAAGATAGCAGCATTGCACAATTTTTACATTTATATTCATGTTTTCCCCATTTTTCAGCTTCTTCAAAATATGGCTTTTGAGGAACTTTATTAGACATATGAATCACCTACTTTTTCTTTTTTTTTCGTTAAAATAGTTTTGCAAAATATAATAAGCATCTCTTTTGTAACAGTTTGAATAATCTGATTTTAAGTCTTCTAAAACTTTCTTACCATGACATGCTCTAAATTTTTTTCCACTTTCACAAGGACAAAGCAAATGGCCACGAAATTGGATTATCCCTGATACATATAGAAGTAGTTTCATTAATAGTTCTCTATTTTGACAATTATACCGATCCAAGTATGCTTCCTCAATTCCTTTTACACCGTGGGATCTTTCTCCATATGGAAAGGAAGCATATCTATCAAAATATGATGCTATGTATAGGAAATTGATCACAAAGACATCTATAAATTCTGTAACAGAAGAATTTTTTGTTATAAAATCGATTATTTCGCAATTTGCTCCTAAACATAATGCGCCATTATCGTAAAAATGATTTATGCTCTTTGGAATATTTCCGCCAATGTCTTTTACATAAGGCATTTCGTTTGGAAATTTATAAGGGATAAATATTTCGAGATAGTATTCATCATATAATGGAATTTTATTGTATTCTGCATTTAAAATAATTTTTCCTGTTAGAATATATCCATTTTCTGATAATGATACACATAAATTTTGATATTTTTGACAAGCTTTTTTAATATTTTCATCTAAATTCAATATTCATACCCCATGGTTTAGTAGGACGTTTAATTTCAATAGGATTAGTATAAGCTGTAGAGACGGAATTTGTTAGATTAATAGATTTTTCAATGCTTTCTTTACCAAAAGAAGTTTGTAAACCATTAATATATTGTGTTTCATTTAGTGGAGTAGGATTTATTAAATCTCTTTTTATTGCACTTATCCACATAAAAAATGCCTTAGCATGTTCATCAGTCCAGTAATCAGCATAGTTATCATCAGGATCTACTGGATTTGGAATCCACCATTTTTCATTTTCTTTTTTTATATATGAAGGAATTTCTCCATCATATCTTTCTTTTGGTTTTTCATTTTTGAGCAATGAACAATAGTCTTCTAAACCATTAATAACATATTTTAGAAGTTCATCAACCTTTTTAGGAGATGTTTCAGAGGCTATTTTAGCTGATAAAGATGTTATAATGACGGAAGATGGTTTTAATTTAGAGCCATTTCTATAAAAGAAAATATCTCTGTGTCTTTTTAATAGTTGGATTACACGTTGTAATGAAGAACGAACATAATAATCAGGTACATCTTCTATTTTAGCGTTATTATCAAATAAATTTTTGTTTTCATTCAATATTTTTTCTTTTTTTTGACGAAGATCAATTTCAAGATATTTTTTATTGATATCATCAAACCAACTTCCATAGCCTGAGGGATTGCTAGATAACCAATCATATGAGTTTTCATGTTTATCTGTTATTAAAATAGCCTTTTTTGCATATTCTGTATTTATAGACAAATCAATTAATTTTAGTATTTTTGTAGGTTCCTCTGGTACAGCTGGAACAACATCCAATTTAAGACCTACATCTCCAGAAACTTCTGCATAATCTAGAGTCCAGCATCTATCTTCTTCTGGTTGTAATTTTTTTCGATATGTATCATTTTCTTTTAATGCATATCCGACTATTTTTTTTACTTCCTCTGCTGAAATAATATTTTTATCATAATTAAGTAAACAAATAACATCAATATCAAAATCTGTTTCAACACCATTTTTCATAGGTCTTGTAACAGTTCCAGTTCTGAATGAGCCTTGTGGATAAAATTCAGCTTTTATCCCTTTGCTTTCTAGATATTTAGAAATTCCATTATAGCGATCAACTGCATAATGATACATACTTGGAGAGATATCCAAGCTAGCGGCGATCTTGTCTAAATCAATAGATTTATTTCGCATTTAAATCTTTCCTCCTTTTATATTATTTTAGCACTCGAATGATTAACTGCTAACAAAATAAATATACTATAAAGCAGTTTATATATCAATATATTTTAGCTATATATTCGTAATATTTACGAAATATTAGCAAAAAATATTGTTGTATTTATTTTTTTATAGAGTATAATAAATATGGAGGATTTTATTATCATGTTTGAATATATAAAATTAAAAAATTTTAAATCATTTGAAAATACAGAATTTAATTTATTAGATAAAAAAAATGAACCAAAAAAATTAATTCTTTTGTATGGTGAAAATGGAATTGGCAAATCTAATTTAGCATCAGCTTTTTTTATGTTATCAGAAACACTTCGTACAATGGATGTTAGAGATATAATGCAATCTATATTATCTCAAGATCCAGAAAGGCTAAATAATGAAGATTTTTCTCGTTTTTTAAAAGAGCAATATAAAGATATTGAAACTCTTATAAAAGAAAATAAGACAGTTGGTTCTACAGACCCTATGCGTCTGGAATTTGGTTTTAGAATTAATGGAAAATCAGGAAAATATATACTCGAAACTAATGATTCTCAGATTATTCATGAACATTTGGAATTTATTCTTATAAAAAATAAGGGGTTGTACTTTGATATTACACATGAGAAACAAACGATTAGTTCTAAAATATTTAAAGAGAAGAATGCATATCTTGAACTAAAAAATGCATGTAAGAAATTTTGGGGAAAACATTCTTTATTGGCTATTATTATGCATGAGTCCGATGATAAAGCAGATCAGTATATTGCAGATCAAATAAGTGATAATTTTAAGGCTATAATAACTTTTCTTTCGCGTATTTCATGTAAAATTAAATTTGGTAGTAGGCAAGAACGAGGATTTATAGGATTACCGAGAGAATTGTTTGCAAATTTAGAAAAGGGTAATATTCCTGAGGACAAAGAAGAAACTTTAGATAGAAATGCAGATATGTTAACACAACTTTTTAAATTGACATATAAAGATATTGAAAAAGCATATTACCATAAGGATAAAGAAAATGATAGAATAAAATATAAGCTTATGTTATCTAAGCGAATAGCTGGTAAAATTCAGCCAATTGATTTTTCTTTAGAATCCACAGGGACACAATCTCTTGTACAACAGCTTCCATTTATGTTGGTTGTTGCAATGGGTTCTGTATCAGTTATTGATGAATTTGATACGGGAATCCATGATTTGTTAGTGAAAAGTCTAGTTACTTCTTTGTTAGAATGTATATCTGGTCAATTGATTATGACAACGCATAATACTCTTTTGATGGAATCGGTGGTTCCTAAAGAGTGTATTTATGTAATTGATGAAATTAAAAATGGCGAAAAAGAAATTAATTGTATTACTCACTATGATCCAAAAATTCACGAAAATACAAATATACGTAATCAATACATGCTTGGAAAATATCATGGCATACCTGAAAAAATGAATATTGATTTTCGTAAATTAATAAAATTGTTAAAAAAACCCAATTAGTATGTTGAAAATTAAAAAGTTTAGAGGTTTCAATTTTAAGGATGTACTTTAAAATTAATATAAAAAACAACTAGAAATTATCTCGGTTCTTTCTTACTTTAGGGTAATATTCAAATAAAAGACCTTATATATTATAGATAATCACTATAAAATTGAGGTCTTTTAATTTATTATTTACCCATTATAGAGTAAGAACCATTATCTCTATTAGTTGTTATTTTTTAGTTATACTCAGTAAAGAGCAACTTTATTTTAGAAACAGAATACTAGTAAGTTAATTGTCTCAACCAATTGGATATTATTAAAATATGGCAAGTTCGCAGTACAGTAAAACACTAAGGTGCTCGAATTTATATTATTAATTTAACTTTTCATTTTAGATGAACTAAATATTAAGATAATAAGTTTTTAATGTATGTATAAAAAAATATATATAGGTCTTTAATTATGTTTGCAACTACAATAGCTTTATCTGGAAAAATTACGAAGTATAGTGTTATAATCGCAAGTATCATCATGATAACATTTATTCTATAATTATGTACGTTATTCTTATAGTCTGAAAGATTTTGTAAGATCTCTTTTTTTTCTAGAAATTCATTAAGTACAATATTGATATCACTATCTATTTTTTTTGAATCAGCTATAGAATAATCACAAAAATTAGAATAAGAAAGATAAAAAGGATTTTCAGATTTTAAATGCATATTATAATTTTTATATAAAGAATCTAATGCTTTTTTTGAATTATCCCATATATTATCTCTAGTATATTTTTTATAGTCATCAATAGCTAAAGAAAAATCATACCGTAATTTTAATAATTTACTTAAATGATTTTTTTTTAATTTTATTTTATCAAGCATATGCTTATGATTTATAAGTATTTTTCCGGCTTCTTTGGATAGAATTTTCAGAAATAAAAATTTAAAGTACTCATTTGAGCAATCTATTAAATGGGTATTTGTGTCACTTAGAATAGATTTGTCTTTTTTTATTTTTATATTATTGTCTTTGATTACATAAACAATTCTATTATTTGTAAATAAATTTCCGTACCTTTCAGAAAGTTGTTGATTAAAAAATATTTTTTGATCAGAATGAGCAAGTATACCTATTGAATTCCAAAAAGATATAGTATTTTTTTGATAGTTTACATCAGTACTATAAATTTCAATTCTTGGAGGTATTATATTTTTTTTATGAAGAACGAAAGGAAAATACTTTGAAAGTTCATTCATAAATTCCCATTCAATATAGGTTAAAAATTCATATATTCTATCTGATTTTAGAAAACCATCGTTGTAATGAATAGTTGTAAAATTTTTTAAGGAACCAATTGAACCTTCTTTTGGGGTTAACGTATAATATGCATATCCTGTTTTTTCATGGTAATTACAATTTATAATTTTTTCTAATTCTAGAGATTTTTTTTGTGTTAAATATATTTCAAATTCAAGGGATAAGTATGCAGAATTTACATTTTGAATTTTAATAGAAAAGTACTCTATACTTTTTTTGAGATGATGATTTTTAAACTCAAAAAACCCGCATTTAACTGTATTATACCATGTTAATAATGAGGCATCCATTTGATTGATTTTTTTAAATAAAGAATCTAAACTATCTATTTGAGGATAAAAAAATTTGTTTGATTTTCTTTTTTTTACAAAAAATTGTAAACCTTTTTTTAAATTTTTAATATCTTCTCTTCGTATTAAATCGGATATAATAAATGAATTTAATGTAAATGAATATCCAGAAGGAATTGAATTATTTTTATTCATATGCAAAATGTCGTCATTAATAATATTTTGATAGGTATCTTTCCAATATTTTCTTTTTTTGATTGAAATTAGAGATAATAATTTAGCTGTATTTTTTATATAAATATAAAAAATCTTTTCTCTATTTATTTTTTGTTTTATTCCGTAATATTTCAAAATTTAATAACTCCTATATATTTAATATATTTCTATTATATCAATAAAAATTTTAAACGCATATAGGAATTAAAAATAACAAAAGAAAAATAGAAATAAATGGCGTATATATTAGTGAAGGGATATACTATTGATTGTAGTAATGTATGATAAAGATAAGAGGTGGATATATATGTTGATGGAAATTTATTTAAGTGAAGAAAAAGCAAAAAAGAATAATATAAATTTAAATGAATGTTATCACAAGATAGATAAGTATTTTAAATCACGAGGAGTAGAAATTGTATCAAAAGGTATTTATAAAGGTGTTAGAAAAGACTTTGATACGTTTGCTATTGCACAAGGATCATTACCTGATACAAAATGGTTTTTAAAAGTAGTGGATCAATGGTATATAAGTTATTTTGGAGATGGACCTGAAAGTCCTGAATATAGGTCGGATGCATTAGATTCTTATTATCGAATTACTAAGCAAACAGATGAATACATTAGAAAGCAAAAAGGCTATTAATTTTGATTTATATGATGAATTATTGAAAAAATACTACCCTTTAAAAAATTATAAGAAAGGATGGACGGATATAAGAAAATTTCTAAATCAAAATAGTTTTAAACATAGACAATATTCAGGATATGTTTTAAGTAATCCAATTTCTATGACAGATGTTATTCAATTGATAAGAAATATGTCTAATTATTTATATTGGCTAAAATATTGTGTTAAAGAATTTGATGTAACAATTGTAAGTGATGAATATAGTATGAAAAGTTATATTCAACCAGTAGATGTTTTTGATTAATGATGTGAGGTATTTGATATATGTTGATGGAAATCTATTT
>OJNH01002097.1_pt1 | contig 14380 bp, 8 predicted proteins | sample 1597361 | NCBI WGS metagenome assembly OJNH01 (sample SAMEA2452136, study PRJEB22498) | human gut metagenome | biome: human feces; feature: human gut; material: feces | place: Australia | collected 2012
GAAGCAACAGCACTGATTACATCAATTGCGGAAGAAACCAATCTGTTAAGCCTGAATGCTTCAATTGAGGCGGCAAGGGCAGGAGAAAGCGGCAGGGGCTTTGCCGTGGTTGCTGATCAGATTAAAAAGCTGGCAGACCAGTCCAACGAATCGAGCCGTGAAATCGGTGAAACTACGCAGGTACTTATGGAGGATTCTGCAAAAGCCGTGGAAAATATGCAGCAGATGCAGCAGATTCTACAGAATCAGAGTGAAAGCATGCAGGCGACCCAAAATATTGTGGAAGAGGTGCTTTCGGGTATTGGGGAATCCATGCAGGGTATCGGACAGATTAAAAGCAGTACACAGCGGCTTGACAGCTCCCGCAGTGAAGTCGTGGAAGCCGTGTCGGCGCTCTCTGAACTTGCCGGAAACAACATGGAAGGCACGAAAAAGACATATAATGAAACAGAAGCGGTTGCAGGAACATTTAAACAGGTCTATGAAAGTGCCGAACAGCTCCGTCAGATTGCCGAACAGCTTGTACAGAGCATTGATTATTTCAAAATGTAAAAAAGAGGTTGAATTTCACACAGTAATGTGCTAAACTCAGCAATAAATAAAAAAGACAAACCGTTGAATAAGAGTAGTAGCATGAGCGTAAGAGATTACAGAGAACTGCATGTGGTGAGAAAGCAGTATTTCCGGTTCATGTGAATGGACTTATGAGGGCAGCCTGAAATGATAGTAGGAGCTGACGGAAACTCTAACCGTTATGATGAGAGCATATCGTCTGACTGTAGTAATTGCCGATTTGACGGACTATAGAATGACCGTATGTGAGATTTCCATACAGGTGGCGTGCAGAAAAGATTTCTGTTCCTTTAGGGAACAGAAATCTTTTTTTGCGTTATACAGCACAGCAGCGGCTGTAAGGGAATGATTTGCATAATGCACATTAAAAACGTTGAATCTGGTATGTAACCAAAGGAAAAGACACAAAAAGCAGGCGGTTGCCAATCTTTCACAGGGCATTATGCCGGTCGGGTCAGCACAGAGCGGAAGCTTTGGAAGTGCATTGTGGAGAGGCTGCGTATACGGCATTTTTCAGTTGACGGCAATCGGACAGATGTATCAGCATGTGCGCGGCATGAAATCTGAAAAAGAAGTTGCAAAGTCCATGATTTATATGTTTGTGATTGATGCGGCAGTTATGGAACTGGCAGTGTTCGGACTGCTTGCCGTAGCGTATCAGCCGGAGCTTTCCGGGTACTCCGTACCAATGCCGTTACTCGTAAAGACCGGTGTCGGAAAGACAGTGCTGACACCGTTAATTCCGCTGGTTAAGACAGGCTATTCTTATATCGGTTATGCAACGCTGATTGTGATTGCGATACCGTTTATTGTCCATATGATTGTAAGCTGCGTAAAAAAAACAGCCGGTCATGGACGGAGAAGTTGTTGAAAACGAATAGCTGTGGTGGCAATCGCCGCTTCGCAACAAGTTGCTCAAAAATGGAGGATAGAGTAATGAAATTAGAAAATTATGAATTACATTTACCAAGTTATTCTGTAGGAAAAGAGGTATATAACCAGATTGGAAAAATCTGTAAGCCATACGGTACAAAGGTGCTTGTAATCGGCGGTCAGAAGGCGTTTTCTGCAGCATATGATAAAATTAGTAAAAATGCGGTTGAGGGCGGACTGGATATTATAGGAAAGGAAATTTACGGAACAGACTGCACCTATGAGGTAGTAGAGTGCCTTGCCGCGCTGCCGGCATTTAAAGAAGCTGATATGGTGTTTGCCGTAGGCGGCGGAAAGGCAATTGATACCTGCAAATGTCTGTGTATCGAGCGTGAAAAGCCGGTATTTACATTTCCGACAATCGCTTCTAACTGCGCAGCCTGCACTTCTGTTTCTATTATGTATCATGAAGACGGCACATTTTTCAAACCACATTTCTTTACACATCCGGCAGTCCACGCATTTATCGACACACAGATTATTGCCGCTGCACCGTACCGTTATCTGTGGGCGGGTATCGGTGACACGTATGCGAAAAATTACGAAGCCGAGATTTCTTCACGCGGTGAAAATCTGCCGCATTATACGGAGGTCGGGGTTGGATTTTCCAAAATGTGCCTGACACCGATGCTTGAATACGGCAGACAGGCATTGGGGGATAATAAAAAGGGTGTTGCAACCGAAGCACTGGAGCAGGTAACTTTAGCGATTGTGGTTACGACAGCAATCGTATCTATTTTCCTGACAAGGGATTTTACGCCGGATTATAACAGCGGTCTGGCACATGCCTGCTTTTATGCGCTGACGGCATATCCGGTGATTGAAAAAGAACATCTGCACGGCGAGGTTGTCGGATTCGGTGTACTGTATGCCCTGCTCGTAGACGGACAGCAGGAGGAATTTGAAAAAATCTATGCGTTAAATAAAGAGCTGGGACTTCCGGTGCGCATTGCCGATATCGGCATTACCGAGGAGCAGTTCTTTGAAACCATGGACAGGATTCCGCAGATGTCCGATATCCGCCATTATCCGTATGCAGTGACAAAGGAAATGCTGATGCAGGCATATGAAACGATAGAACAGCTTTCAGTATAAAATGTCAGAATATTCATAATAAAATATACAATTTATAGAAAAGAATGAAAATAATTAAAATTTATTTGAAAAAAGTATTGACAAATAATAACCTGCGTGTTAATATACAATCACAAACAAACAAGAACTTCAAACATAAGAGTTCTTAAAAGGAGGTTGAATTCCAATGCAGAACGAAGGAATACACCTACAATATGAGAGTGGTAAGGCATAGCAGTTCCCTCGCAAGAATACCTTTACCGATATAACAAATGGAAGATTCCTATAAAGAGATAGGAAAAGAAGGAAAAGGTAATACAGGCTGGCACTCATATTGAAGATTTACCACAACAATAATATGAAAGATTTCAGATTTGTGTAAAGAAACAAATACTGAAAAGGTATCAAAAATATACGACCGGAACACTCCTGATACCAGTAAAAGATTTTGAAAGAAGAATCAAGAGATTTTTCTTAGAATTGATAAAAAGATTGTCAAGTCTTCTTATCAACGAAATCAAAGTCAATGAAGATGCAGAAGTAAAAGGAAACTATATTTCAGATATCTTGAAACTGTCAGAACCCGTGAAAGATGACAGAAAGAAGCTTCATATTATCCGAATGAAACAGATTCAATGAAAGCAATTTCAAGGAATCAGGTATCATTCAAAAAAATGTATCAATGTTCTAAGTAAGAAAACAAAAAGGAAGATTTTTTAAAGAAAAGATTCCAAAAAGAAAACTTACGAGCAGGGAATAAAAAGGTGATGTTACCTTTGTACAATCAGAACAGATTTCATCGAAGAAATTGAAAAATGAAGTGAAATTCATAAAATCAATGAAGAATCGAAGAAAAAGGAGTTTAAAATTGGATAACGCAGAGTCTTAGAACGGCCGTTGTATCAAACATTCGTAGTTGGTATGACGGTCGTTCATTTTGCTCATTTTGTATGAAAAAGCATGAAAAAGGAATAGTGCCAAAACGGCGGGAATATAGTATATAGCGTGAAAAAATGCCGGTGTAATTATTTTTTGCATTGGAATTTGGTTCTTATGAAACAAATCTGCGCGGTAAAAATCTAGTATTTGTGGATTGGAGAGGTGTATGAAACTGCTGTGGAGGTCGGGACGCAGGCGCGGTAAAGCTGATGGCAAAGAAAAGGAAAAAGACATTAGGGAAAGCAGGAAACCGTGGTCGGGGATAACGGCACAGAAAGTAAGTATCGTGGTAGTACTGTTTTTAGTAATGTATGCGCTGGGAGCGCTGACAGCAAAAAAGGCGGAGAGTGTCGGTGTGTCAGCATTACTGCATGAAAAAAGTGAAAACTGGGGACTGGGTTTTGGCACGGAAGGAAAGCCGCCGACAGGAAATGCGAGTGCAGAGGAATTAAAAAAATACAATGCGTATTTTATCGGGGATACAACACAGAATACGATTTATCTGACATTTGACTGCGGCTATGAAAACGGCAATACAGAGCCGATTTTAGATGCGTTGAAAAAACATGATGTAAAGGCGACCTTTTTTGTGGTCGGAAATTTTCTGGAAACCAGCCCGGAGATAGTCAAACGGATGATTGCGGAGGGGCATACGGTCGGCAATCATACCTATCATCATCTAGATATGTCATCCATTTCAAGCATGGATGCCTTTAAAAAGGAAACGCAGGACGTTGAAAATCTGTTTGAGCAGATTACAGGGACACCGATAACAAAATTTTACCGTCCGCCGCAGGGCAAATACAATATTGAAAATTTAAAAATGGCGCAGGAGTTTGGCTACCACACGTTTTTCTGGAGTCTTGCTTATGTGGACTGGTATCAGGATAAACAGCCGACAAAAGACGAAGCGTTTGGCAAGCTGCTTAAAAGAATACACCCCGGCGCAATCGTACTGTTACATTCTACGTCCTCGACAAATGCGCAGATTTTAGACGAATTGTTGACCAAGTGGGAAGAAATGGGCTATACTATAAAACCGTTGACAGAACTGGCTGGCGCAGCAACATGACACATAATAAATGTATTGTCTGACAAAACTTTAGGAAAAATGTTTGGCGAAGCCGGGTGAAGCGTGTAAAGATATAGATTTATGCGTGTACAGACAAAGAAAGAGAGTAAGATGAAGAAAAATGGGAGGAAACAAAACGTGAATACGAAAGAGTATGAAACAAAGGAGCTGCTTTCACGGTTTGCACCGTATTATAAGCCGCATATGGGGACGCTCTGCATGGATTTATTCTGTGCGGCGCTGACAACAATCTGCGAGCTTGTGCTTCCGCTGATTATGCGTTATATTACCAACGAAGGAATCCGGGATCTTGCGGCGTTGTCCGTAAAGACCATTCTGATGTTGGGTGCATTGTATCTGGTACTGCGTATTATTGATGGTATTGCCAATTATTATATGGCATATACGGGGCATGTTATGGGTGCAAAGATTGAAACCGGTATGCGTAAAGATGCGTATGCGCATTTGCAGAAGCTGTCTGATACGTATTATAACAATACGAAAGTCGGTCAGATTATGGGGCGGATTACCAACGATTTATTTGATGTTACCGAATTTGCGCATCACTGTCCGGAGGAATTCTTTATTGCGGCGATTAAAGGCATTGCAGGCTTTGCAATTCTTGCAATGATTAATCTGTGGCTGACACTGATTATTTTTGTGATTGTGCCGGTTATGGTTCTATCCTGTATGAAGCTGAACCGCAAAATGAAAAAGGCATTTGCGGCACAGCGGTATCAGATTGGTGAATTAAATGCGCGTATTGAAGATACCTTGCTGGGTCAGAAGGTTGTGAAGGCTTTCACAAATGAAGATATGGAAAATCAGAAGTTTGATGTGGATAACCACAGCTTCTTTGGGATTAAAAAAGAAACGTATAAATATATGGGCGCATTCCAGACCACAACCAGAATGTTTGACGGTGTGATGTATCTGGCAGTTGTGGTTGCCGGCGGTATTTTTATGGTTAGAGGCATGATTCTGCCGGGCGATCTGGTTGCGTATATGCTGTATGTAACGACATTTATTGCAACAATCCGCAGAATCATTGAATTTGCCGAGCAGTTCCAGCGCGGCATGACGGGAATTGAGCGCTTTTTACAGATTATGGACGCCAAAATCGACATTTTTGACGAGCCGGGTGCAGTCGAATTAAAAGATGTAACAGGAGATATTACATTTAAAGATGTAAGCTTTGAGTATCCGGATGACCACAATCAGGTCTTTGAAAATCTGAATCTGACGATTCGTCCGGGCGAAAAGGTTGCCATTGTCGGACCGTCAGGCGGTGGAAAGACGACACTTTGTAACCTGATTCCGCGTTTTTATGATATTGATTCCGGCGAAATCAGCATTGACGGTAAAAATATCAAATCGTTTACGTTAAAGAGCCTGCGCCAAAAAATTGGCATTGTACAGCAGGACGTCTATCTGTTTTCGGGCACGGTGTATGACAATATTGTATACGGCAGCTTAAATGCGACAAAGGAACAGGTTATTGAAGCCGCAAAGCTTGCCGGGGCAGATGGATTTATCAGGGAACTAAAAGACGGCTATCAGACCTATATCGGAGAACGAGGTGTGAAGCTTTCCGGCGGACAAAAACAAAGAATCAGCATCGCAAGGGTATTTTTAAAGAACCCGGCGATACTGATTCTGGATGAAGCGACCTCGGCGCTGGACAATGAAAGCGAGTATGAGGTTGCTAAGTCGTTAGAGAAGCTGTCAAAGGGTAGAACAACAATTACCATTGCACACCGCTTATCCAGTATCCGCAATTCGGACAGAATCTTAGTGCTTACGCAGGAAGGCATTGCCGAAGAAGGAAACCACGAAGCACTTATGGAAAAGAAAGGCATTTACTACCAGTTCTATACCATGGCGGACCGGCTGAAATAGCGTCGATGTCAGAAGCGGAACCGGTCACTTCATTCTGCATAACGGATAAGCCTTCGGTTACGGTGGCGTTTGGTTCAAGCTGTTTTATCGTAGTTATCTTATATTTTACACATGTTTCTGATTTTCGCGCAGGGCACTTTCTACATATTCCATAATGTAGTAGTTGTCCTCCGGCATCTGACAGCCGACAATATACGTGCCTTCATTTTCAGAAGAACGGATAATTCGGCCTTCCAGTACGGAATGGGCGGTCAGTGCAAAGTTATCAATGGCAATGGAAATGTCACGGCCCTTGGCAGAGGCAAAGAACGGGTCTTTTACCAGAAGGGCAAAACCGTTTGCACTGATATTGTCTAACTGACCCTTAAAGGTTTCACCGGAATTTTTCACGGTAATCGTACAGGTATTGGAAATATCCATGCGTGGATATTTCCGGCGGTTTATAATCTGCGGACGGCTGGTAATCTGAATACGGTAAGTTCCTTCCGCAGCTGTTTTACCGCTGTCAGACTGAATCTTGGCATGGCTCCAGCAGTAAAGAACATTACCGACAGTAACCTGTACGGTACATGCTGCCGGTTTTGGCAGGCTGAGCTTCTTTTCAAGAGAGGCAAAAAGCGTATTTTCAACCTGTTCCAGTAATTCACCGTGGTATTCAATGTCTTTAGAAGAAGCATCATCATGAACGGTTACGGTCATCTTCATGCCGCGCTTTACATCATCAATGCCCATGAAACCGCCGATACCCAGTTCGCACATTAAATCCTGGATAACATCTTCAATGTTGTTGATATTCAGAGCCGTTTCTTCATATTTACTGCTCATGCGTTTGGTCGTTTCGTCAGAGTCGGAAATGCAGTTGGTCATGACATTTACAATATCAGTAACGTTTTCCATGTTGGAAACCAGCTGGCGGTTGGAATTTTCCACTTCTTTAATAGCGGTGTCAATAACCTGAATATGTTCACCCAGCTGTGAAGAATCCGCAGTAATTTTACCGACATTTTCGCCGGTTAGAGTTACTTTTTCAAGGGTCAGCTGAATCAGTTTCAAGGTCTGTTCGATAGAAGATGTCATTTTTTCTGAAATCTCATCCAGACGGGTTAAGGCATCCTGAATCTGACCGGATGAAGATTTGGTTTCGGTACTTAATGTGCGAATCTGTTCGGCAACGACTGCAAAGCCTTTTCCGGCTTCGCCGGCACGGGCAGCTTCAATGGAAGCATTTAAGGCAAGGAGATTTGTCTGGCTTGAAATGCTGTCAATCGTACCGGTTTCTTCTTTTACTTTTTCAAATTCTGATTTGAATTCCTGTAAAACATTTTCAACTTCGCCAGACAGTTCAGACATCGTTCCGGCAGTTTTTACCAGTTCGTCAAGGTCTGTGGAACTGGTCTGTGCATGTGTAACGGATTCAGCTGTTAAGGAAACCATTTCGTTGATTAATGCAACAACGTGTTCCACCTGTGCATTAATATCACCGGTCATATCGGTGGAGGAGGTGGTATGCTGCTGTAATTTTCCGTTGTTGTCAGTTAATTCATTCATGCTGAGTAAAACAACGTCAGAGCCGTGTTTGTTTTCAGAAGCCAGTTCACGGACAACGGTAATACCGTTCATAATGGTATTGCTGGCAGTTTTTACCTTTTCAACGGTTGAGATGACACGCTGTAAGTCAGCCTTGATACTGTCGGTTAAAGCCCCATCAGATTCGTTTAAATGGCGGATAGACAGCACGTAGCAGATATAACATAAAACAATGCAGGATACCTGTAACTGGTAATTTTTTATATCAGCCGCAGAGTTGCAGCCAAGTACGACACCGCGGTATAAGGCGCTGCCGATGATGACAAGCGTATTGGCGATGCCGCAACGAATCATAAAGCTGCGGTTCTTGTAAAGAACCAGAAGGCTTGTGACAGGAAGCACATAGGTAAATGCAATTGGTGAAGCTGTTGTGCAGGATACAAAGGTATAAAAGATACCGTATCCGATAACAAGATCATATTTGTACAAATCAGTTGATTTTCCTTTTAGCCGCAGCAGAATATCGCCGATAAAGAAAGGAACCCAGCATAATACTACAAAAATAATGTAATTAGAAAACGGATACAGGCCGTTTGCGGCATCGGAGCCATAGTTGGCTGTGAGTAAAAGTGCAAAGACCAGCCAGATTCTGCGGGCTTTGATGTTGGCTTTTTCTTTGAAAACATTTTCATCATAGTTCATAAGTGTCATCTCCTGTTCTAGTATTTTTGAAGGAAATCAATCATGGATTTCATTGTCTGTAAACTTTCGTCAAGTTCCGGTTCAAATACGCTGAAAGCGTGTGTAAGCTTCGGATTTTTCGGAAAATTCAGTAAATCATGCGGCACCTGGTAACGTGCCAGTGCTTTTTCAAATTGTAACGTGTAGCGTTTTAAGTAATCGTTGTGGCTGGTTACCAGAAAACACGGCGGAAGTGCCTTTACAATATCAGGGTGTTCGGGATTTACAAACGGCGCAAAGGCACTCTTTTTGTAATTCTTTCCGTAAAGATACTTTGGAAGAAACAATCCGATTTTATCCTTTTTTGTTGTATAAAACATGCCACTGATGAGTCCCAGCGCATTGATATGTAAAGAAGACGGAGTGACTCCGGCAGCTCTCGCTGCGGCAGGGGCATGCTGCAGGGCAGCAGTGTAGGTTAAAAGACACGCACCGCCACTGTCTCCGACTGCATATACATGGGACAGATCACCGTTATCGGAAGAAATCCGCGTTTTTAAAAAGTCCATGGCACAGGTTAAATCCTGACACTGGTCGAAAAATGAACAGTCCGGTATCAGACGGTATTCCACGCTGTAGACTAAAAAACCAAGTTCGCTTAACCGCATGCAAAATAACCGGTTAAATTCTTTGCTGCCAAGTAAAAGTCCGCCGCCATGCACATTTACAATTACAGGGAGAAGTTCGCCGTCCTGTTTTTTGGGGCGGTAACAGTCCAGACGGTGTGAATCGCAGATGTGTGATTTACTGCTTTGCAGTGGGAAGTCCGTGTCCAAAGAAGTGTTGTCTTTTGCGGCAGAGCCGTCTGTCATATAAGGAATGTTTTTTATCTCTGTGACAGTATCCGGGAAAGTAAGTGTTAAATTCCGTTCGGCAGACGATTTCTCAAAGTCTTTTCGCTGTTTATAAAAATTTCTTATCATAAAGTCACTCATAGCAGTCTCCTATCATGGCCAGGGGTTTTACCATGGCATCATATCACTATTTTAAGATATTTTTGAGGGCTTTTCAACAAAATAATGAAAATGATATCTTTTGATGGTGTCTGCGGGAATTAGTAGTCTTTTTTGATAAATTATGGTATACTTCTTAATAAAGAACTATGGCTGACTTACTAAAAGGAGAAATGTTTATGGAAAATTATAATGAAGCCTTTTTCAGGGCAAAGACGAACAAAAGAGCAAGCATAACATGGGTGCTTCTGCTGATCGTTGCGTGCATTTATTATGGCATCAAAGTCGGCACCGGAACACTGACACCGGGCTATTACGCAGCATTTGCGATTGCGGGCTGGGCAGTCTATATTGTCGGACAGGCACTGCTATTTATTAAAGGAATGGATTTTAAACCGTATAAATGGATTGTGGGACTGGGATATCTTGCATTTTATTCAGTTATTGCATGGACGGCACTCGACCAGATTTCATATGTGTTTATCCTGCCGTTAATTTCAATTCTGATTTTATACAAAGACCCGAAGTTTATCCGCACGATGATGTGGATTACACTTTTTGTACTGATTTCAAGTAATGCTTATAAGGGGCTGGCAAAGGGCATGATGGATTATATGGCAAGTCCTGAATGTGCATTACAGCTGGTCATTGTAATTGGTTGTTATGTTTGTACCAATATGGCAATCAAACATCTGGTAGAATCCGATGGGGCGCTTACGCAGTCTATTAAAAGCAACTTAGAGCGTGTTGTCCGTACCGTAGAACAGGTTAAGGATGCAAGTAATGCCGTTGTAGACGGTGTAACGGTTGTCCGTGAACTGGCAGACGAGAACAGAACGGGTGCCAATGATGTTATGAAGGATATGCAGAATCTCGATGCCAACAACGGTGTCTTAAATGAAAAGACCCTTTCTTCCATGGAGATGACAAAGGTCATTGATACACAGGTCAAAGGTGTGGCTGACCTGATGGAACAGGTAGTAGACCTGATCGGGGCATCGGTTGAACATGCCAATGTGAGTGCGGGTGAACTGGTAGAGGTTGTGGAAACAACCAATAAGATGGCAGACCTTTCAAAACAGGTTGAACAGATTCTGGAAGATTTCAAGAAAGAATTTGAAAATGTAAAAGAAGAAACCAGTACAATTGAGGGCATTACCTCAAAGACCAATTTACTGGCGTTAAATGCTTCCATTGAAGCGGCAAGAGCCGGAGAAGCCGGAAAGGGCTTTGCGGTTGTAGCTAATGAAATCCGTAATTTGAGCAGCGGCACACAGGCATCTTCTAACAGTATCATGGAAGCGCTTTCCCATTTGGAAGAAACCTCCCAGAAGATGCTGGAAGCCATTGCTGAAACTATTGAACTGATTCAGGTTAATATTGAAAAGGTATCGAATGTCAATGTAAGTGTAACCAATATTACACAGGACGCTACCAGTCTTGGAGAGAATATTAAGGTTGTGGATAGTGCCGTTAAAGAAGTGGAGAGTTCAAACCGCACGCTGACGGAAAACATGAATCAGGTCGGTGAGGTCATGGAAGTCATGACACAGAGCATCGGCGGTGCAGAACTGACGACAAAGACGATGTTAAGTAAATATGAAGCCAGCGCAAAGAGTGCGATGGATATTGAAAGTGTTGTCGGCAAGCTGATGCGTGAACTGGGCGTTGGCGGTTTCATGGGCGTTCAGGATATTAAACCGGGTATGAAGATATCCGTTGCTTTTGGCGATGCTGCTACTAAGAAGAATGAATATCTGGGTGAAGTCGTAGACTGTATTGATAAAGATATTTTTGTAACACTGGATAGTAAGAGCGGACAGGCAGTTGATAAGCGTGACAGAAATGCGTTCTGCCGGTTAAATATTGTTGTAGATAATGTATTGTACTGCTGGGAGCATGTAGCAGTACACTATAGCAGACATGGCGAAAAGGGTCAGTTTAAGCTGAGCGTTGAAACCAATCCACAGGTATTTAACAGAAGAAAGTATCCGCGTATGCCGCTGGATAACGAATGTACAATCCGTATCAACGGACAGGATACAGCTTATGATGGCAAGATGGTCAATATCAGTGCCAATGGTTTCGCATTTTCAGTAAACGATTCTGTATTTGAGCGTGCGAAGGGCAAAAATGTTACACTGGACGTTCAGGGCTTTGATGTGTTAGGCGATAAACCGCTGGAAGGCTGTGTTATCCGCTGTTCTAATAATGATGGAGAATATATTATCGGATGCAGAATGCCGGAAGACAGCGAAGCAATTAAGGATTATGTAAGTAAGAATTACTGCGAATAAGATGCAGGAGAAGTAGAATAACCCTCTGTTTACAGATATTGGTTTTATAAAAACTGAGAAGATGTGAGCGGAGGGTTTTTGTATAAAAAGTGTGAAAGAAGGGATTGCCGTGAATATTAGAAAAAGTGCACTTGGATTTGTGATGTTTTTTTCGCTGATGCCGCTGTGTATTTTCGGTGTTGTTTCTATTTATGAAATGAACCGGAAGATTGATTCCATGACAGAATGTAATTTAAGGGCGGTGAGTGAAAACCAGATTACCAATATCCAGAAGTTTGCGGCGAACCGCAACAGTGAAATGGAAAAGGTGGCAAGCTATGATCTGACAAAGGAAGCGATTAAGTACAGTCTGGGAGAGTCTGATGAAACGGTAGATGAGCGTTATCTGGATAACCTTTTGGAAGAACAGAAAAAATACGGTACATTTGTTGCGAGTATTTCGGTACTGGATAAAAATTTCAGTGTAGTCGGTTCCAGTGAAAAGTATACAACCAGTGAAACCAGCCAGCTAAAGAATGCTGATACAAAGTTTCATGCAGGTACGTTTATTATGGGGGATGTTTATGAGCGGCAGACGGATGACGGATTAAAGCGCGTTGTACCGGCATATATCGGTGTTTATGAAAAAAGTGAATTGATAGGATACATTTCAGAGGAGTTAGACACGACGTATTTTGATGAACTGCGCCTGAATATGGATTCATTATCGTCCGGCACGTTTTATCTGTTAGACGGCAACAATTCCATTATTACGGCAGGAAAAGCAACACAGAAAAAAAGTCTGACAGAATTTGTAACCAAAAGTGCGGATAGAAGCGATTTTCAGAAAAAATGGAATGCGATTGACCGGGAAACCAACCCGCGTGGGGAAATTTATTACAAATATAATGGAGAACAATATATTACATACTATTCAAATGTAGAAAATTCCAACTGGACAGTCCGTGTCACGGAAAATCTGACAGCACAGAAAAAAGATATGATGTCTTATAAGCTGCTGTGGGTGATTTTATTTGTATTTTTTGCAGTGGGTACGGTGATAGTACAGATTCTTACTACACGAAAATTTTTACAGCCGATTGAATCAGCAATGGACGTATTTGCAAAGATTAAAGAAACACAGGATTATTCCCTGCGTATACCGGTAAAATCGAAAGATGAAATGGGACAGCTGTCACAAAGCATTAATGAACTGCTTGCCTATACCGAAAAGGAAAAAATATATGAAAAAATGGAACAGGATAAATTAAAGCAGCAGGCGGAAAGCGACCCGTTGACCGGTGTGAAAAATAAAAAGGCAATAGAACAATATGTTGAAGAAACCGTGGCATATTCGGACGAGAATAAAACACCGGTTGCGATAGGATTTCTGGATATTGACGATTTCAGAAATTTTAACACAAACTACGGACATCAGGTAGGGGATGATGTCATCTGCTATGTTGCAAAGACATTACAGGAAAATATCAGCGGAGAAGTGGGACGTATCGGCGGTGATGAATTTGTCTTTTGCTACGCGGGTGCAATCGGTGATGAGAAAATGAAAGCCGATGCCGCAAGGATTTTAAAGCTGCTTCAGGAAAATTACATCAACCCCGAAAGCAAAGAGCAGATTCCGATTACAGGAAGCCTTGGTATTGTAATGGCAAAAGAGGGTGGTATGGATTACACGGATTTAGTGCGTATTGCAGACAAAGCGATGTATGAAGCCAAAAATGCCGGAAAGAATTCATATGTTGTAAAAGTAGTGTAAGAAGTTTTTAAGATGAGTGATTGGGATAAAATACTGGATTTTTTAGAATACGACAATACACAAAAAAGCGAAAAAACCAGAAATTTAATAAGTTAGAGGGTCATTGGAAAAATTCAGGTAAGAATAATTTTCTGGAATTTTCCACATACTAACTCCAAAGCTAATATATAGCAAAAAGACCCAAATATAGCATTGGAGGAAAAGCAGAATATGAAAGCGACAGGCATTGTAAGAAGAATCGATGATTTGGGGAGAATTGTCATTCCCAAAGAAATCAGAAGAACGCTTCGCATCCGGGAGACAGACCCGCTTGAAATATTTACCGACAAAGAGGGTGAGATTATCTTAAAAAAATATTCACCCATCGGAGAACTGGGGGCTTTTGCAAAAGAGTATGCGGAGTCGCTTGCGCAGACAACAGGGCATACCGTCTGCGTTTCGGACCGCGACCAGATTATTGCGGCAGCAGGTCCGGATAAAAAGGATATGATAAAAAAGAATATCACGAAAAAAATGGAGCAGCTTTTAGATAACAGAAGCACACTTGTTGCGGCAAGCGGGGACAGGGAGTTTGTGCCGGTTGCGGAGAATCTGGAAGAAGAATATAAGGAACAGGCAT
>OJNH01002102.1_pt1 | contig 14362 bp, 17 predicted proteins | sample 1597361 | NCBI WGS metagenome assembly OJNH01 (sample SAMEA2452136, study PRJEB22498) | human gut metagenome | biome: human feces; feature: human gut; material: feces | place: Australia | collected 2012
TTCAAAAACCTAGGTTTTATGCGGTTTCCAGAGCCTGTTTTTGCAGGTATTTGTCAGAATATTCTGACAGTAACTCATTTTCATGCATGTTAACAATTTGGACATATTTAATGAGGCAAATCATCCTTTTGACACTAATCTAATTATAGCACGAAGTCTTGTTACTGTCATCCTTTTTCTACCATTTTTTTGAATAAATTATCGTTTTCGGGCTCGATTAATTTCCTTCCTTGCCTTTGCAATCGCTTTCATATCTGCACTTTTTCTGCTTTCCTCATGTAGGGAACGATACAGTTCAAAGCGCTCCTGTGACAAACTTCCATCCTCTATCGCCTGTCTCACTGCACAGCGTGGCTCATTCGTATGTGTGCAATCGCGGAAACGACATTTCGCCGCTAGTTCTGCGATGTCTTCAAACGTATCATCCAATCCCTCATCCACATCACAAAGTCCAATCTCCCTCATTCCTGGCGTGTCGATCACAATCACACCACTCGGTAACTCAATCATATTTCGATAAGTCGTTGTATGTCTTCCCTTTGCGTCCTTCTCACGAATTTCGCCTGTTTTCATCACCTCAGTTCCTGCAAGTGCATTGACAAGGGTGGATTTTCCAACCCCTGATGAGCCAAGAAGTGCAATCGTAATCCCCGACTTGAGGTATTCATTTAACTCATCCATTCCATCACCAGTCAATGCACTAACTGCATGAACTTTTATCTGAGGAAGCATTTTCTTAAACTGCATTTTAAGACTTTCCACATTTTCGCACAAATCTGCTTTGGTTAAAACTGCTACTGGCTGTATACCTTCTTGCAACACAGTTGCTGCATAGCGCAGTGCTCGATTAAGATTAAAATTGTCATTTAGGGACATAACAAGAAATGCGTAGTCGAGATTCGCTGCCATCGGCTGCTCCTTCATACTTTTGGCAGTATCTGGACGCGTCAGATAATTCTTTCTCTCGCAGATTCCCATTATTCTAGATTCCCCTTGCGGATTGTAATGAAAATTCACATAATCGCCAACAACTGGGAACAAGGATTCCTTCTGATAGAATTTACCACTTAACTTCGCAAGAAGTTCTTTACCTCCGTAGCGAATCACAAAACTATTTTTTTGTACTTCGCTGATCCGGCCTATTTGCATCTCTGCTACCAACTTTTCTTTCTGATATTCTATACTATTCAATTCCATTCTCCTATCTTTCTATCCAAGGTTAATTACCTCTACTTTTAAAAAGATTATAGAAATCAGACATACCAAAGTCAATATTACAGGTATCCCGAGAATTTTTCCACCTATTTTTGCTCCCAAAATGTTTTCAATTACGAATGCCCTTTCGAGCTTGTACCTCATTTCTACTTGAAAATAAGGAATGCAAACTTATCGTGGAATATGTGTCAATGCCCTCTCGGGCTTATACCTCATTGTTACATGATGTTGAGTCGTTGGTTGAAGCTGCTGAAACACAGCGTGTCAATGCCCTCTCAGGCTTATACCTCATTGTTACTAAAGCCATTTGAAATCGATGGAAGTATCTCATGGATTATTGTGTCAATGCCCTCTCGGGCTTATACCTCATTGTTACAATGTTATTTAAGGATATTGAATGCTTAAGAACAAACGTGTCAATGCCCTCTCGGGCTTATACCTCATTGTTACAGTTATGTCGTCGTACATCGAAAAAGTACAACGATAAAATGTGTCAATGCCCTCTCGGGCTTATACCTCATTGTTACAAATCCAAAAGCTGGCTGAAAAGTCAGTGAAGGACATCCTTGTGTCAATGCCCTCTCGGGCTTATACCTCATTGTTACGGCTATCGCCGCGGGTGCTATAGGCGTCGGATGCGCTGTGTCAATGCCCTCTCGGGCTTATACCTCATTGTTACTTACAAATAAGAGCGCATTAGATGCGCTCGATATATGTGTCAATGCCCTCTCGGGCTTATACCTCATTGTTACGTATGATCAAGATTGCGACTATAAAGGAATTGACTTTAGGTGTCAATGCCCTCTCGGGCTTATACCTCATTGTTACGAAATTAAGGAAAAAACTTATAATTGGTTTTGTGAGGTGTCAATGCCCTCTCGGGCTTATACCTCATTGTTACCCGGACGTAAATGACGTGATGAATTTTATCCTCAACGTGTCAATGCCCTCTCGGGCTTATACCTCATTGTTACGCACAGCCAGGTCACATCGTTCATGTCCAAGTATAACGGTGTCAATGCCCTCTCGGGCTTATACCTCATTGTTACCGCAAGATATTATGAAGCTTGCTTAGCCGGTTAATCGTGTCAATGCCCTCTCGGGCTTATACCTCATTGTTACAATACTCATCAACTTCTTTAACATAAAATGCTCCTTTGTGTCAATGCCCTCTCGGGCTTATACCTCATTGTTACCATCAGCAGTGCTGTCTGCTAACCCAAAAGCATATCGTGTCAATGCCCTCTCGGGCTTATACCTCATTGTTACACATGGAGAGAAAGGAAGATCTTTTATGGAGAAGAGATGTGTCAATGCCCTCTCGGGCTTATACCTCATTGTTACAACGATTACGAAGAAATCGATCTTCGTGCAAATCGTACAGTGTCAATGCCCTCTCGGGCTTATACCTCATTGTTACTCATTTATTTCTTTTTGGGAAATTGCGATACAAATCTCGTGTGTCAATGCCCTCTCGGGCTTATACCTCATTGTTACAGTACCCCTTCAAAAACCTAGGTTTTATGCGATTTCCAGAGCCTATTTTTGCAGGTATTTGTCAGAATATTCTGATAATAACTCATTTTCATGCATGTTAACAATTTGGACATATTTTATGAGGTAAATCATCTCTTTGACACTAATTCAAGTATAGCATGAAATCCTGCTTCTGTCATCTCATTTTACCACAATTTTTAACTTTTTCCAGTTTAAATTTCCATTGAATGACTAGGAATTCTAAGTTGCTTGACTCCTCATACTCTTCTGGGTTGCACCTCATACTCCCCAAAACCAAAACTCGTATTCTTCCCCACATGCAGCAACTCCCCTGCAAACAGTAGCTTCATCGTCTCTTCATCTGCCCCTTCAAACCACACTTTTCCTCGAATGCCACGAAGTGTCATTGCACTATCTCTTCGATTGGAATAACGATTCACGCCTTCTAGCCTGGACTGTTGCTTTATGGTAACTGCACTTTCTGGTGTCTCGTCCCAGAAAATCTCTGCCTCAATTCCTTCAAAGCAGTCCAACATATAAAGTCTTCGGCGGATTGATGCTATCACCGGATCCATGTGAAGATCCTGAATAAAAGCTCCCTGATATTTTACTGTAAATGGGGTATGAAATACCAACATACCTTCATAGCCTGTGCTTGCCACTCCATTTTTCTGAGACAAAATTTTGCTCTGCCCATATGCCTCTTGCTCTGTATAAGATTTCCCTCTTTGCATCTGCTTTATCCGATAATCGACATATTCCCCTACTGTAGAAATCACATAGTTTCCCATGTCGATGCTATTATGAATCAAAATATCCTGTCGGTATTGATTCTTGACTGCAATGATCACAAAATGTGCCTGATGCTTTCCAAGACCTGATGCTCCTAGCATGCTGATTGCCTGCAAATACTGATTAAAGTAGACAATATTTTTTCCGAAGAGAATTAGCTGAAAGCTTAACTGATCTCCCTGATAAAACTCTTCCTTATAGTTGTCGCACTCAAGCACATAACCTACGCTCTCTCCCGTGGTCACAAAGGATGGCTTTTTCTCATACTTGGAGTACATGATCCTCTGCACAATACACTCCGATTCAAAATCGCAGGATTCGCATTCACGCCCACGCACGCAATTTGCGCGAAGCAGCATCTCACCAATCCCACCGCGAATCGCAGAAACTTTTTGCTTTGGCAGCATGGTGTCCTCTGTAAATTGTATTGTAAAATAAAGTTTTGTATAACGAATATCTTTCGACTTTTGAAACAGCTGACTCATGCCACACCTCTTTCTTCATTTTCATTACAAAGCCTATTCTGCAAATATACTTGCATTGGCTTTAATTTTAATATCTGCTTAATCGAACAAACGATAAAACTCATCCTTATATCCAGCCATGTGATCCCACACTGCTGGACTTAACATCTTTCTCTCTGCCATCTGTTCAAGCTGTGGCAAGGTCACTTTGATCACATCCTCCGTCTCGCCCTCTTCGAGACGAACATCTTCCAACGAAACATCTTTAAATACAGCATAGTTGTCACCGAGGAATTGGCCAATATGATTATCTCCAAGCGCAATCAATTCCTCCTCATCAATCTGGATGCCTGTTTCCTCTCTAAGCTCGCGCACGATTGCATGCTTGCTTGTCTCACCCGAAATCATATGACCTCCAGTATTCTCCCACTTGCCCGGTGCATAACGCTTCTGGCTGCTTCTTTTTGTCAGAAGAATCTTCTTTTCGCTGTCGATAACCCATATGCCAACACAGTACAGACAATACCCCTGCGGAACTGTCTCTCCTGCCTGAATTGTTTTTCCTGTTTTTCTACCCTGCTGATCATAGAGATCCCATTTTTCCTGTTTTGCCTGCATGTGTTTTTCCTCTCTCTTTACTCTCTATATAAGAAACAGCTCACCCGCGCCTATCATGTGCAAAACCGAGCTGTTGTATCATTTCCCATCTTAAACCTTTCTCAGTCTACTAGTTGTTGCCGATTTTGTCAATATGTGGTATGATGATTGCAAAGCCAAATTGTAATTGCACGGCAAAAATCTGAAACAATTTTACGATTACTGGGAGGTTTACAATGGATTTTTCTTTCTTACTTAATGATATTGCATCTTGGCGCGAAGGGCATGTAATGAATGATATCGTCTTTAATCTAGGTTGCTGTTGCCCAAGCCAAGGCACTGAAGAGGTTTTCTCTTATATTGAAGTCGTTTATCAGAATGGTAATCGCCACTATTTCTATGAAAATGAAGCTGGTTTTAAGCGTTTTGAAACTGATTTTTATGAGAAGCGTTTCACTTCCTTCCATGAGTTCTGGACAACAGAAGAGCTTGCAGAGGAAAAACGTGATCTGTTCTCTTTCCGCTACTATGTACGTCGCCCAGAAGATGCTTATACGCATCTTACCGCTTCTGAGATGGAAGAGCTAAAGACAAAGCTTCCGACTTCCTGTAAGAAGCCAGATCGCATCACACAGTTTCATCACTACGATCGCTCGGTCAACTATCATGAAGAGACTGAAAGCTAAGCTTGAAACACCTTGCAAAGCGGCAAAACATCCAGACACTCGCTTTCTCTTTCGAAGCAATGTCTGGATGTTTTTATGTTTTTTGATACAAAATTTTACTCTACCGTCACTAACTCATACTCTCTGCTTCCAAAGCCAAGCTCTGCAGCTGCCTCAATTGTATGAACACCATGTCTACTCTCAACACGCTCTAGGAAGTGCTTCTGTCCCGGATCGTCAGTTGCTGCATAGACAAGATCCAGACAAGCCTGATCGATTGCAATTGGATCAAGAGATACCAAAATTCCGATATCCTTCATACACGGATCTTCTGCTACGCTACAGCAATCGCAGTCTACGGACATATTCTTCATTACATTGACATAGACAATATTGCCCTTAAAATATTCAACAACAGAGGATGCTGCATCTGCCATTGACTCAAGGAAGGAATCGTGATCTGCTGTCCACTTTGCAACCGGATCTCCAGCTCCATGAATGTATGCTTTTCCGTAGGAAGATGCACAGCCAATTGAAAGCTGCTTTAATGCACCGCCGTATCCGCCCATCGGATGACCCTTGAAATGGGAAAGTACCAGCATTGAATCATAATTTGCCATATTCTTCCCGACGAAATTCTTCTTGATCTGCTTTCCGTTTGGAATTGCAAGCTCCATATCTGGTCCCTCTGCATCCATCAGATCCACATTAAAATAGCGATCCCATCCATGCTCCTTGATTAAGAGTCTGTGCTTTGCAGTGGTATCTCTTGCACCGTCATATGCGGTATTGCACTCAACAACAGTTCCACCAACCTTCTCAATTACCGGGCGCCAGAAGTCTGGTCCAAGGAAGTTCTGATTTCCCTTCTCTCCAGAGTGAAGCTTAACTGCAACCTTTCCGGTCAATTCCTTTCCTGCAAGCTCATACATCTTTTCTACTTTTTCAGGTGTAATTTCTCTTGTAAAAAATACCTTTGCCATCTTTTTTCTCCTCTCTTTTGCCACAAAAATAGCTTTTTTGATGGGTCAGGCAGTCCAACAGCGAAACTGCCCACATACCTAACTTCATTATACAAACTTAAAGTAGACTTTAGTCAAGTACTTTTTTGATACTAGGATCTCAAAATCATAAGCTGATCATGCTTGCATGAGGATGCTTATGATCTTGAGATCCGCAAAAACATGATGATGCAGCGATTTTCAAGGAAAATCAGCGAATCCGAATGTTTTTAGAATTGCGAGAGTTACATTGCAACGGAGCAATTCGTGAGTATCATACTCGCTGCACTCTCACGATCCACTTGACTTGTAGTGGCGCACACCCACTCGCCACAGCGCATAACACGGTATTAAAAAAATAGCAGCAAATAGTGGCATCACCATGTTTAAGAGAGAAGTAGTTCTTCCTAGCAAATATAAAAGCGGATAATATTGAATCAGCGCATACGGAACAATCACGGTACAAAACTGTAGCATGCGCTTTCCGTAGATTCCGATCGGATATTTGCCATATTCTCTTGCACCATCTGTTAATACATTCATAAATTCAAGTCCATCTAGTGTGAAAAAGCAAAGTGCTGCATATACCATGAACAATCCTAAAAAAACTGCTGCCCCACCGATCAGCATAAAAATCACAGTCAAGATCCGCGGCAAATTCCAATCAATTTGTACGTGCATAACACCGTAAATAAACAAGATAATTGCTTGAAAGCCTCTTCCGATTCTTGAAAGTTCGAATTTGCTTCCTAATACCTGCAAAATTTCGTTGCGCGGTCTTACAAGAACACGGTCAAACTCAGCATGACGCACCATTCCAGAAAACGAGTCAAATCCTCTCGCAAACATTTCTGCCAATGAAAACTCAACCAAAACAAGTGCATAGCAAATCAATACTTCACTATAGGTAAAACCTTTCACCTCGTGGAATCGCTGAAACATGAATGTAATTCCCATAAATACATTAAAAGAAAATAAAAACTGTCCAAGTGTCGTCAAAAAGAAGGAAGTCTTGTACTGCATTGCACTTCGAATATGAATACTGATATAGTGCAAATACAGACGAACTGCAGAAATCCTTGCATTCTCCGCTTTCATATTGCCTCTACTTCTTTTTCTGTGCCTTTTTTCATTTTGATTTCCATTATGATTTCTATTTTTGTTTCTTTCGATTCTTCTATTCATTCTTTCCATGACTCACCCTCCCTGCACGACAATTTTCTTCTCGGCAAACTTAGCAAACATCCAACCGCCAGCGACAAGAACAATCAGCCAAAAAATTTGAAGAAAAATCGACTCTGCCATGGCGCGGCCTGATAAATCTCCGGAATAGATTCGAAATGGAACATTCTGCATAGCAGCAAACGGAAGCACCTTTAACACACGCTGTACCACCTCTGGCATAAATGGAAGCGGCACGATCTGGCCTGACAAAAGCTCACATGCTGATGCGTAAAAAATACGAATGCCTTGGGCAGAAATAGTAAAACAGCAGCTGGTATAAATAATCACGCCAATTGCAACTGTTACTAATGTTCCAAGTATCATTGTCAGTAAAAATAAGAAAAGCGTCATTGGATCCTGTGGAAGCATCAATCGATATGGCTTTGGCAAAAATAGTGCCACAACTAAAATTGGCACACAGCGAAGCAATGCCTTTGACACACGGTTCGCGACACTTCTTGCAAACCACATCGAATAAATATGGACAGGGCGGCACATCTCATATGCAATATTTCCATCCACGATAGAGGAAAATATTTCTGCTTCCATCATCCATGCCATGAACAATGCCAAAAATGCCTGCTGCAGCCAAATATAGCTGGCGACAGCTTCAAAGCTCATTGGAAAGGCAGACGCATCTGCCTTATAAAATGCTTTAAAAACAAGAAGTTCCATAAATCCCCATGTAAACTGGGTGACGACTCCAGCTGCTGCAGCCGCGCGATATTGTAATCCCATCAAAAAACGCATGCGAAAAAAAGAGAGATACTTTTTCATTTGATTCATCTCCCTTCTTTCTCGTCAAAGCTTCGATACAGCTTTACAACGGCCTCGTCCATGGATGCGGCATCTTGTTTTAGCTCTTCCGGGCTTCCATCCATTAAAATGCGCCCATTTCCAATCAGCAAAATGCGATTTGTCAATGCCTCAATATCTTGCATATCATGGGTTGTCAAAATGACAGTCGTCTTGTGGTCTTGATTTAATTGCTTAATAAAATCGCGCACTGCAAGCTTAGACACAGCATCCAGTCCAATCGTCGGCTCATCTAGAAAAAGAATGCTTGGACTATGTAACAGTGATGCAGCAATCTCACAGCGCATTCGCTGTCCAAGTGAGAGCTGTCTTGCCGGTGTTTTTAGAATTTCTTTTAAATCTAGAAGAACTGTCAACTCTTCCAAATTATTTCTGTAAGTACTGTTGGGAATCGAATAGATATCGCGAAGTAATTCAAACGAATCAATCACTGGCACATCCCACCATAGCTGGCTTCTCTGTCCAAACACAACTCCAATGTCTCTCACATAGGAAATGCGATCCTTCCATGGGATTTTTCCATTGACCACGCAGGTACCCTCGTCCGGTGTTAAAATACCGCTGAGTACCTTAATTGTTGAACTCTTGCCAGCTCCATTTTTGCCAATGTATCCGACCATCTCTCCGTCACCAATCTGGAAACTGATATGATCGAGCGCATGAATCTCCTCGTATTCACGCTTAAATAAATTGTGGCAGGCTTCTTTGATCCCTGCCCTTCTCTTTGCGACCTTATAGGTCTTACATAAATTTTGTACTGTAATCATCGTACTTCCTCCTGGTAGTCATACAACTTATCACGGTTCTCACAAATGTGTGAACTATATCTTGCCAAGTAGGTCTGCTATTTATAGATTTTGCTATAAAAATACCTATCTGATCGGGTTTGTCCCTTCATAGGGCTCGTCCGTTCTAGGGTTTCTCCGTCCTCGTACTTATGTACATTCTTTTGCAAAAGGACTTTTACTATAGCGCAGATTAGACTTTGTGTCAAGTAATTTTTGAGACCCTTACTAAAATCAGCGAATCCGAATGGTTTTAGAATTGCTAGAATTGCGTAGCAATGGAGCAATTCGCAGGTCTCAAAGCTGTCCTCAGCTCCTCTGGTGACGAAATCTCATACGGATTGCGATTCAAATAAATCTTAGAAGGTACACGTCCACCTGTCTCCTTCTTCGTCAGTGTCTGTCCACAGAATGCTTCCCATGCAGTCTTTGTCGACACTCCATACTCTTGCAGAGTAAACAATTCTTCATACTCATGACAAAGTAATCTCGGATCTGAATAAAAATCCGTGCCACAGGTCATGCGCACTCCCTCTTTTACACAGTATTCCACAGCCTTTTGATGAGCCGTCACTGCCACGCGCGCATGCTCTGCAAAAAGATTTGCAACCTGCATTGGATTTTCTTTCTCTGCAAGAAGCTTATAGACAGCTGCTGTCGGCACATAGAGAATCTGTCTCTTTGCAAGCTCATGTGCTTGTCTTTGATTCATATAAATGCCATGCTCTACCGAATCAACTCCTGCCTCAATGCACCAATCCAAACTATCTCCACCCCAAGTGTGAACCATGACAAGTTTTCCAGCCGCATGATACTCTCTAACCAACTTTAAGAAAACGTCTTTTTTCATCGTCGGTGTCAACACTTTTTCTGGCGGTGCACCAACTCCACCAGTTGCAAAGATCTTGACCCAGCGACTGTCCCTTCTCTTTGCCTGCTCTAAAAATTTCTCATCCTCTGCATTTTCAGCACTGACCATGCCGCAGCAAGGAAGAATGGAGATGGTAGGCTCAAGCTTTTCTGCTGTTTTATCTAATCCAATCGTCTCAAGACCACCTGCATCGCGAACCATGCGAAATCCCATATTGGAAAGCTCTCTTAAGCAAAATAGAATACGATCCTTCACATTCTTTTCGCTTCGTTTATCCTGATCGGCATGGTCAAAATCTGTCCACCCTATATGAAGATGGAAATCGACAAACCCTGGCATCTCATATCGTTCCATGACTGCTTCCTCCTATTATTTTGCTATTTCAGTACACCTGAAGTGAATCGAACCCCCGCATCTAATCTTTTCCCTTCAACTATGTTAACTACAACTGTTTCATTCGAGATATGGCAACTTCGGCACACTATCCAGTAACAACTGCCCATACTCCGTCTTCGGCTTTGCAAAGAAGTCTTCCTTTTCACCTGTCTCCTCAATTCTGCCATCTCTCATCACTGCTACCTCATCACAAATATCATAGATGACTCCCATATCGTGGGATATAAAAAGAATGGTCAGTCCCATCTCTTTCTTTAATTCTTTCATCAATTGTAATATGCGTTGCTGAACTGACACGTCAAGTGCACTGGTTGGCTCATCTGCTATTAATAACTTTGGCGAAATGCAAAGTGCTCTTGCCAGTGCGATTCGCTGCTTTTGTCCTCCTGAAAAGGAAGCTGGATAGCGACAAAGTGTATCTTTTGGAAGTTCCATTCTTTCGATCCACTCTTCGCACTTTTCCTTTACATGAGTTCGATCAGTGATCTTATGAAACAACATCGCATCGGATAAGATTTTTCCGATTTTGTGCTTCGGATTTAACGACCCTTCTGGATTTTGGAAAACCATCTGGATTTTTTGGCACTGTGCGCGGTTTCTGCCTCGACTATCATTTCCATAAAGCTTTCCCTCAAACAAAATTTCGCCTGCATCTTTCTTTAACAGTCCAGTGATCACCTTTGCCAGAGTTGATTTTCCAGAACCTGACTCACCAACTAATCCCATCACTGTATTTTCTTTGATTGCAAGACTAACCCCCTTTAATGCCGGGTACTCTTTATAAGAAGCCTGAATCTCTCTTATTTCCAATAATGTACCCATCTTATCGCTCCCTCCTGCTTGGAATTCGAAGAATAGCCGACAACAACATTTTCGTATAGTCGTCCTTTGGATGCTGTAGTAGCTCTTTTGTCTTCCCAGTCTCGACTATCTTTCCATTATGCATCACAGCAAGATGACTGCATATGCCTGCTGCCACTGCCAAATTGTGTGTGACAAACAATATGGCAAAATTCATCTCTTTTTGCAGCGACAAGATCAAATCAAGTGTCTGCTTTTGAACTGTAACATCAAGCGCGGTTGTCGGTTCATCACATAAAAGCACATCTGGGTTACAGGCAAGTGCCATGGCAATCAAAATTCTCTGACATTGTCCACCGGAAAGCTCTGATGGAAGGCGATCCTTTTTAGAAAGCTCTTTCGGTAAACCAAGACGCTCAATTAGCTCATTAGCGCGGCATACTGCTTCTTTTTTGCTCACATTTTGCCTTATCATAACAACCTCAATGAGCTGTGCAAAAACAGGACATAGCGGATCGAGTGCACTCATCGGATTTTGAAAAATCATTGCCACATTTCCGTTAATCTTTTTTTCTTCATAGCTCTCTGAAAGATTTTTAGGAAGCAGTCCTATCAGGCTTTTTAATGTAAGTGTCTTTCCTGAACCTGATTCTCCAACTAGGCCAAGCGTCTCTCCTCGCTTTAACTGCAAAGAAAGATGATCGACAAGAAGTCGGCCATCTTTTCCAGTCACTATTAAATTTTTTACTGATACAATCGGTTCTACTGCTTTTAAATCTGATGCTATGGATTTCACTGTTTCAACTGAATCAGTCTTCTTTTCCATAAAATTCTTACATCCTTTCTTTTTCTTAACGAAAACGATCTGCAAGCCCATCTCCTATAAATGAGAGCGCCACTCCTGTATATACGACAAACATACCAGGCAAAACTGAAAGCCACCAGGCACTTGTCATAAAGGTTTGTCCCTCTGAGATCATGGTACCCCAATCTGGTGTGGGTGGTGAAATTCCAATGCCCAAGTATCCAAGCGTTACAATAATGACGAGAAGTCCAACCATATCTGTCATTAAAAGGACAATTGCCTGCGGAATAATATTTGGGAGCAGTTCACAAAATAAAATTCGAATATCAGAGTATCCAAGAATCTTTGCTGCAGCAATCCACTCTGAATTTTTAAGTGCTGCACTTTGTCCTCGTGCTACCTTGCAGTAAATGAGCCATCCAACTAACAAATATGTGATAAAGATACCGTGCGAACCTGCACCAGATGCAAATGCGATCACAATGACAAGCAAATAAAAGGGAAATGCGATAAATGTATCTGATGCCATTCCTACCAGCCAGTCAATCGCACCTCCAAAATATCCTGCTGCCATTCCAAGAAAAATACCTATTATAAATGGTGCTATCTCAGCCATAACCATAATCCATAGATCAGTTCGCGCAGCATACAACGTTCTTGTGAATAAATCACGCCCTAATTGATCTGTTCCAAACAAGTGCTTTGCCCCAGGTGCCTGGAGAAACTCTGCAAGATTTTGTTCCAGCGGATCATATGGGCAGATCACAGGCGCCAGTACAGCTAAAACTACCAGTAGACCCATCATAAAAAGACCGATCCACAATGTCGGCGCATGTGTCTTTTTTAGTTTTTTTCTTTTTGCCTGTTTCATAACAATATGCGCCTTTGCCCTTTCATTTTACTTAATATGTTATACTGTCACAATTTTTACACTTTTGCCATTCGCGGATCAATCTTCTTTGCAATCAAATCAACAATCAAGCTAATAATGACAACAAAAAATGCGCAGTACAGAGTGATTCCCTCTACAAGTGGAAAATCACGATTGGATATTGCCTCAAATAATAGCTTTCCAATTCCTTTTACAGCAAATACCTGCTCAACCACAAGTGTTCCGCCTATTAAATAAGACAAATTGACAGAAAGCAACATCAATGTTGGCACTACTGCATTATGAAGCACATGTTTCCATAAAATTACACGTCTTGAAAGCTTTGCTGCACAAAGCGTAAGCACAAAATCTGCATCAAGTGTTTCTATCAATTGCTCTCTAAGTGAACGCACAAGCGGCGGAATCTGCCCAAATGATACAGTTATTGATGGCAAAATCAAACTATAAATCATGCCTGCTGTCCCTTTTTTCAGACCGCCAACTGGAAACCACTTCAAATTGACAGAAAAAATAAGAATTAAAATTAGTCCGATCCAAAAAACAGGCATACCATGCGCAATAATAGGAATAATCCTAATTAAATGGTCTGCAATGCCATCTTTATGTGTGGCTGCCGTAAATGAAAGAAGCAGTGATATAACAATTGAAATAGTCATTGACATGACAACAAGCAAAAGTGTCACTGGTGCATACTGTAAAATCAGACTGCGGCACGATACGCCATATTTAATTGAATTGCCCGTATCTGCATGTAAAAATACATTTTGCAGAAAAATGAGAAACTGCTGCCCAAGTGAATCATTTAAATGCAGCTGCTCTCTTAATTGGTTTACTGCCTCATCTGTCGCATGTTCTCCAAGAACCATAACAACTGGATCTCCTGGCACGAGACGAATCAGTAAAAAAACTGCTACTGTAACAAGCGCAATGACAAGAGCTGCCCTAATAAGCGCTCTTGTCATCGTTTTATAACTATTATTCTTCAAAATAAACATCCTCAAAGTGGACACTTCCATTCGGCAATACAGTAAAGCCCTCTACATTATCTCTTAGTCCAACTACGTTCTCTGAATTATACAGCGGAATATACGGAACTTCATCTGCTAAAATCTGCTGCAGCTCTTCGTAAACTGCGGCACGCTCATCTCCGTCTGGTGTCACTTGTCCTTTTCTCATCAAATCTGCTGCTGTCTCATTGTTATAAGAAGTCCAGTAGCACTTGCTCCATCCATCTGGATCGACCTGAAATGCAAAAATAGAGTTTGCATCTGGATAATCAGCTGTTGCACTGTTGATCATCATTGAGAAGTTCAAATCACGGAAATCAGAACGGAATGTGGAGATCTCCTGCGCATTGATCTCAATATTGATACCAATCTGTGCACCGGCTGCCTGAATGATCTGAGCCTCCTGAAGACGAGTATTGTTTCCAGAAGCAATGCTGATTGTCGTGTCAAAACCATCTGGATATGCTGACTGTGCCAACTCTTCCTTTGCCGCATCAATATCATAGGAAAGTGCATTCACTGTATCATTGGTCT
>OJNH01002105.1_pt1 | contig 14344 bp, 13 predicted proteins | sample 1597361 | NCBI WGS metagenome assembly OJNH01 (sample SAMEA2452136, study PRJEB22498) | human gut metagenome | biome: human feces; feature: human gut; material: feces | place: Australia | collected 2012
ACTCTGCCCTCTGTGATATGCGCCAAACTAATGTTCTCGGACGGGCTGGGGGGGTAGCCCAGTCCGGATAACCGGTGAAAAAAGAAGGGGGTGCGGCACTCTGCATTTGCAAGAGAGCGCCGCGCCTCCTTCTGTTGGGGGGGGCTATTGCCGCTATTCGGCCATCACGCGTATTGCTCCGTCTACGTTGGGCGAATTGGGCGTGAGAGTTGTCTTGGCAGGAACATAGTAGTAGTCGCCATTGACCTTCAGTCCTCTGGCCTTGTCGCCCGTGGCCTGTGTGGTTATCTTGCCGGCATGGAAGTAGAGGTTGCCGTCAACCTTGAAGCATGCACTCTTTTTCTTTTTACCGAGAACTGTGAGATAGCCGCCCGAGGCGGTGAGGTTGAACTCGGGTGTGGATGTGGTGGCGAAGATGTGAGCGTTGCGCGCAGCGTCGATGCCCTTGGCGGCCTTGCCGCTCATTGTGATAGTGTAGTTGCCCCCGTTGCACGTAAATGTGGAGTCACACTTGATGCCGCTGACGTCGTCAGATCTGAGGTTGATGTTGACGATGCCGCTGTCGAGGAACACCATGCCGTTGTTGATCTTGGTGGTGTCGGAATCTTTGTCGACCTGTATGCCGTCTTTTTGGACATCGGGACTGATGGTGATTTGCCCGCCTCGCATGTGAAAATACTGCCCAATGTGCATGGCGTCGCCAACGGCAGCGAGAATGTTGATGGCTCCGGTGGAACGTTTGAGCAGGGTATACTCGCCGCTCTTGTAGGCATGGCGCGTGTTTCCTGTGATGTTGAGAGTGCCCTCTCCCTTAAACTCGGGGTGTCCCTTTATGTGGAGGCATGCGTCTTGCAGCCCTTGCTGACAGTCGGCGAGATTGTTTGTGGTGCCTTTGACCAACTCCACGTCAATGCGTTTTCCGTTGTTGATGCGAATGGCTGCACCGCGCCGGCTTGTGATGTTGACCCCGTTGAGAACCACTCCGCATTTGTATATGTGATAAAGCTGCTGCTGAGAAGGTGGCCCCGTTGGTGGTGGTGCCTTGCAAGGCGTAGGTTATCTCGGGGTCGGTGGTGGCTGCCGATGTGATGTTGACGTAAGCACCGTCTTGCTCAATCGTCAGGAGTGGGAGCAGCGCCAGCGGCAGTGTGATGCTGCTCTTGGCGTCGGCGAAATTGACTTGCACCCTTAGGGGGTCGAATGTCTGTTGCAGGTATTTAAGGCTGTCGAGGTCTGCTATGGAGAATGTCTGTGTGCCCATGGTTAGCTGGCCACCGCTGACAATCATCTCGTCCACCTCGTTCTCGGAGGCCAAGACGGTAAGCCCGCTCTTGGTGTAGAGAGCCAGGGTCTGTGAGACGCATGTCAGAACGGGCATGGCTGTCAGTAGGAGGGTGATGATGTGTTTTTTCATGACTTGAATCTTAATGGGGTTATTTGACCAAGAATTTGCGTGTCTCGTTGTCGGCCTTCAGGAGGTAGATGCCCGGAGGGAGGTTGCCTATGGAAACGGGTGTGCCCTCTTGGCTGATGCGCAGGCTGGTGCATAGTTGGCCATAGGCGTTGTAGATGCGTGCCTGAGTTCCCGTTTTGGCGCTGATGCTGACGCGGCCCTTGTCGGTGTAGATGATTGCCTGTGACTGTTGGCTGTCAGTGGCATTGTTGACAGCGGTGGGCAGGTCGGTGAGCAGCAGCGAGTAGACATCGCCAACGGGGTAGGTCTGTGTCATCTCGTTGTTTGACACCGTGATGTTGTCGGCAGAGAAGGTAACTTTGAGACCTTTGAGTCCAAAGGAAGTCCACGTGCCTGCAGTCTCTTTCACTGTGAGCGAGACATAGTCTGCGCTGGCTGTTATCGTTGTGGCAAGCAGTAGGGCTGTTGCCGCAAGCCGAAGTTTTTTTGTTTTTTTCATGGTGGTATCTTGTTTTGGTTATTTGTGTATCATGATGACTTTCCCGAACGATTCGCAGTCGTTGGTGCTACGTATTACGGCGCGCAGCACCACTCCGTTGTTGCCACCCAGCTGGCCGGGTAAATCCAGTCGGTAGTCGTTGTTTTTGTTGCTGATGCCTGTTTCTCCGTAGTGTTCGTTTGTTGCTACAATCTCACCGTCCACTTCAAGCGAGACCTTGTTGATTTCGAGTTTCTGGCCACCGCGTACCCAACGGAAACTAACTCCTCTGAGACCTTTGAGTTCACTGACGGGCATAGTCCATTCCACCTCTTTCCATTGTGTGGAGACCATGGACGGAATCCATGTGCCGAGTTCGCGTTCGTCTGCGAGGGCGGTGGATTTGTAGAAGACAGGTTTTGCCAAGTTGATGAGGTCAAGGCATGCCTGAACAATGTCGGCAGGTGGGGTGACGGGAGAGAGTCCTTTGGACGTTTCAACCCAATTGCCCTCCCACGCGGCGTAGTCGAAAGCTTTGCCAGACTTGAGGCTGTTGAAATAGGCATCGTAGCGAGGCTTGTAGAAGTCGCGTATCAGACCAGACCATATTCTGGCAGAGTAGTCGTTGACCGGTGGTCCCCAAATGGTCACGATGCGCTTGGCATTTTTTTCGTAGTATGTTGCCTCTTCGGGTGTGGTGGCGTGGGAGCGTGCAAAGTCAATCCACCGCTGAAGATTATAGATGGGGTGGGCGGCAAGAATGCGGTCGGTTGCAACGGCAATCTTGTCAAACAAAGCCTGTATGGAGTCGACCTTGCCAACTTCGTCCCACATGGCGGCCTGAAGCACATTCTGTATGAGTACCTCTATCTTGCCACCTGCATATTGGGCCGACAGTTCAATAAGGTCGTCAATGTAGCGTGGGCTGTCTTTCATCTCGTGTGCCGCCAGAGCAAACTTCTCGATGGCAGTAAAGAAGAGCGAGTCGATCTGGTATGTACCTTTGGTGCTGCGCCCGGGGCGTAACTGCCATACGAATCGTGGGTGGTCAGTGAAATTGTTGTAGACGGATTGGGTTATCTCGTTCCAATAGCCGGTGATATTGTCGTTGGTTTTACCATAGCGGCATTGGGTGTAGTTTTGCAGCCACTTCTTGAGATCTATGCTGTCGGCTGTCCAGCCAGCGTCGCAGATAAGTTCATAGATTACCTCGTTGTTCTCTGTGCCTTCTGGTGCGGTGCCGTAGCCCACGAGGTTTCCTCGGTTGGGTGACTTCAGGGCATCAAGACGGCCACCGTTTGCATAGAATTCAAGGAAGCCAGTCATTCCGGTTTTTCCGCCCATGTTGGGTATAGTGGAGTATACCCATTGCTTGTTGTCGAAGCCTTTGAAATACTCCCAGTTGGCAGTGTTTTTCCACCAGTGGTAGTTGTAATCTTCGGCCATGTCGAGAATGAGCACCTTGTTGTCGGGAACATTGCGCATGAGGGCAGAGTAGGAGTCGTAGTCCCAGATGGACCGTGTGAATCCCAGCATCCAACCTTGCATGACCCATGTGGCATCGGGGTTGGCACTATGTATGCCCTCGTACACAGCGCTTCCATATTGAGCAAGTTTGTCATAGCGTTCCTGGGTGCCTTTGGGCGGGAACGGAATTGACATTTCGTTGAAAGAGTCAGCGATGTAGTAGTCGCATTTGCCGAATTCCTTTTCCCATTCTTCAATAAACATTCTGCCAATTTTGGTGAACAGTGGGTCGTCGGCCATGAGCATCCAGTTGTGGAAGCCAGCCCATTCAGACTCCACTACATTGGCCTTTGGGTAGATACGCTTTATTTCAGGTGGCAGAAAACCTGCAAATCCCGGACAGATGGGTTTCATGCCAAGCGACCGCATGCGCGAAAGAATCTTGTGTTGCAGGGCAACCTGATCCTTGTGCCATGATGCAGGCATTGGAGAGTCTACCTCGCTGATGTTGCCCATGCGCATCCATGGGAGGTGGGCAGGGCCTACGAAGTAGCGCTGTATCTCGTCATCGGTGAGTCCGAGTTTCTTCCATACACGTGCCGAGATGGCCTCGTTTGCCACAAGGGCAAGAGGCATGTCCATGCCGTGCAAAGCCATCCAGTCGATTTCCTGCTCCCAGCGGTTCCAGTCCCAATAAGGGTTGGTGTAGCCGAAGGTCACAACATTGTAGTAGTAGTGGTGGCGGAATGGAGAGGTGACGGTTTTGGGAGCCTGCGGCTGTAGTTTGGCTGGCAGGTTAAGACGGTTGCCGCTCCATGAGTTGATACCATAGCCGTTAGAACGAATATAGTCGTAGAAGCCACGGCAGATGGCAACAGGGGTGTTGCCTTGAACGGTAAGCTGGCCTTTGTTGTCAACATGGTATGTAAACTGGTCGGTTGCCTGTTTGGACGAAGAAATGCGCTTCAGCGCAAGGTTGATATTGCTGTTGCCACAAAAACGTTTGATTACACCGCTTGCCGACGAAACACCCTTTGACGAGGTCTGTGCGTGCAAACACATGCAGGCAGACAGTATTAAGAGTGAGGTAAAGTTTTTTTTCATTTTGTTTGTTCTTGAGATAGTTCTTTCCATTTTGTTCTATTCTGTTTTTGAGATATAACGTTTGTAGTATGAGAAGAAAATAGTGGTGAGGGGCAGGGCAATAATCATGCCGATTATGCCAAGAACATATCCCCAAACTGACAGTGACAACAGAATGAGGAATGGTGGCAGGCCTATAGCCTTGCCCATTATTTTTGGAGTCAGGATGATGTCTTGAATGGCTTGGACGATGATAAATACCGAGAGGGCAGAAATGAGAATGAGCCAGAAGTTCTGGCCTGTTTCGGCAGACTTTATTGCGCAGAGCAGAAATGCCGGTATCAGTCCTAAGGCATGCAGGTAGGGAATGAAACTCAGTATTCCGATTAGTAATCCCAGCGGAATGGCCAGAGGAAAGCCGATGATGGTAAAGCCAATGCAATAGAGAATGCCCACGCATACGGCAATGATGAACTGTCCGCGGAAGTATGCGTTCATGCCCTGCTTGAGGTCTTTGAAAAGCGTGTTGGCAAAGGTGTGGTAGCGATGTGGAACAAGCTTGCGCCACCCCTGGGTGATTCGGTCATAGTCATAGAGAATGAAAAAGAAGTAAAGGATGGAGATGCTCCATGATATGACAGAAAGGATAACACCGGCGGTATGTTGGAGCACATTCCACACTTTAGGCATCAGGCCACGTAATGTGTCGAGAAGGTGCTTGTCGTTCATAATTTTGGCGATGTCAATGTTCTTGAACAATTTGGCGACAAAAAATTCTATTCTGCTTTGATGGGTGGTTTTGCTAATGTAGTCTTTTGCCACGTTCACGAACTTGGTATAGTCCTCAATGATGGGAGGTACAATAAGCCAGACTATTAGGGAACAAACTGCCAGCAATAGTATTGTGGTGGCTGCGATGGCAAGTGCGCGGTAACGCAAACCGAGTTTGTATTGAAAAAAACTGACTATGGGGAAAACCAGATATGCAGCAAACCACGCTACAAAGAATGGCAGCAACACGGCACTGAGATAATCAACTGCTTTGATGAGTAAAACAATCCCTAAGATGATAGCGGAGGTGCGTATGAAAGAGTCAAAGGTAATGGCTTTGCGCATAGGTACATCTTAATAGAATAAAACATCAGCAAAGTTAGTAATAACATGGCTCAAATCCAAAATAAGCAAGATAAAATTTCGTGTTCTACAGAAACTTGATTACTTTTGCAATTATGTTGTATATCGTTCCGACACCAGTAGGCAATCTGGAGGATATTACGCTCAGGGCTCTGAGAGTGTTGAAGGAGGCCGATTTGATATTGGCAGAAGATACCCGCACATCGGGTATTTTGCTGAAGCATTATGATATCCATAACCACATGCAGAGCTATCACAAGTTCAACGAGCATAAAACGGTGGAATATCTGGTGGAGCGTATGAAAGCAGGTCAGACATTGGCCCTTATCAGCGATGCCGGTACTCCAGGCATAAGCGACCCTGGCTTTCTGCTGGCACGCGAATGCGCAAAGGAGGGTGTTGAAGTGCAATGCCTGCCAGGGGCGACGGCTTTTGTTCCGGCACTGGTTGCATCAGGGCTGCCTTGCGACAAATTTGTATTCGAGGGTTTCCTTCCACAAAAAAAGGGGAGGCAAAGCCGACTGAAAGAATTGGCCGCGGAGGAACGGTCGATAGTTTTCTATGAGTCGCCGTACAGGGTTGTGAAAACCTTGATGCAGTTTCGAGAGATTTTCGGAGGAAACCGAGACGTTGCTGTATGCAGGGAAATCAGCAAGGTGCACGAGCAGATTGTTAGGGGCAGCATTGATAATGCAATAGAGCATTTCAATGCAGTGGAACCCAAGGGTGAGTTTGTTATTATCGTAGGAGCAAAAACAAAAGAGGACGTTAAGATTGATATTAACTAAATTTATTGTGATGTTATGAAGAAGATTATTTTATTATTGGCAATAGCGCCGATGCTCATGGCTTGTGGCAGCGGAACAGACAAGGCTGGCAATAACTCAAGTGTGGATTCTGTAAACAAAATCCTTAATCAGAAAGATGCAGAGATAAACAATCTGCTTGGTACCATTAATGACATTCAGGACGGCTTGCGCCAAATCTCTGAGGCCCAAGGTCGTATAAGTACCCTTAAATCGGGTGCAGAGGGCTCTGCCACAGAGGACATCCGCGAAAACATTGCGTTCATTCAACGCATCATGGACTTGAACCGTGACAGAATAGGTCAGCTGCAACAGCAGTTACACAACTCTAAAATCAATTCGGAAAATCTGCGGCAGACTATTGAAAGCATACAGCAGCAGGTGGCGGAGAAAGATGCCCAGATTGAAAAGCTTACGGCAGAGCTTGCACAAAAGGATGGAAAAATATTGGACCAAGCAAATGAAATATCCAGACTGAATAGTGAAAATACAAATCTCTCGGGTGAAAATGCAAACCTGTCGCAGGCCAACGATGCCAAGAGTCGTACCATTTCGCGTCAGGACAAGGATTTGAACAGAGCCTGGTATGTGTTTGGAACGAAGAGAGAACTTAGAGAACACAACATTCTTTCCAGAGATGGCGTGCTGACTCGCGGATATAACAAGAATTACCTAACGGAAATTGATATTCGCAATGTGAAACGCATTGCTTTGGGCTCAAAGAAAGCACGAGTGTTAACGACGCATCCGTCATCATCTTATGTGTTGGAGAGAGGTGCAGACAAAACTTGCACACTGTATATCACAGACCCGACATCGTTCTGGAGCGTAAGCAAATATCTGGTTGTCGTAGTGAAATAAGAGTTGCTGTGCTCCACAACATAAGGCCAAAAAAAGAAACGAATGAAAGAATTTGTTTTGTCTCAAGCTCAGACGGAAACAGCAGTGCTGGTGGCCATTGTCACTCCACTGCAAGATGAGCGAAAGACCAAGGAGTATCTTGACGAGCTTGAATTTCTGGCGGAAACGGCTGGAGCACGGACGGTGAAACGTTTTACACAGAAGGGCGACGGCCCCAATACTACCACTTATGTCGGCTCGGGCAAGTTGCAGGAAATCAGAGAATTTATTGAGGCAGAGGCGGAGAGTGACCGAGAGGTCGGTATGGTGATTTTCGATGACGAATTGTCTGCACGTCAGCTGAAAAACATAGAAAAGGAACTGAAAATAAAAATCCTTGACCGCACCACGCTTATTCTCGATATCTTTGCTATGAGGGCGCAGACAGCCAATGCAAAGACGCAAGTAGAGTTAGCTCAATACCGCTATATGCTGCCCCGTCTGCATAGATTGTGGACCCACTTGGAGCGTCAAGGTGGTGGCTCGGGTTCGGGTGGCGGAAAAGGTTCTGTGGGGTTGCGTGGGCCTGGCGAAACACAGTTGGAAATGGACCGCCGCATCATTCTCAACCGAATGTCGCTGTTGAAAAAGAGATTGACGGAAATAGACCGGCAAAAGAACACCCAGAGGCAAAACCGCGGCCGTATGGTGCGGGTGGCTCTTGTAGGCTACACCAATGTAGGCAAGTCCACACTAATGAATCTTATGTCTAAGAGCGAGGTTTTTGCCGAGAACAAGCTTTTTGCAACGCTTGACACAACGGTCAGAAAGGTTACGATACAGAATTTGCCGTTTCTGTTAAGCGATACGGTTGGATTTATACGTAAATTGCCGACCGATCTTGTTGAGTCGTTCAAGTCAACACTTGACGAAGTGAGGGAGGCTGACTTGTTGTTGCACGTGGTTGATGTGAGCCATCCTGATTTTGAAGAACAGATGGCCGTGGTTGAAAAAACTTTGGCAGAGTTGGGGTGTGCCGAGAAGCCATGCTTGGTTGTTTTCAATAAGGTTGACGCCTATACCTTTGTTCCAAAGGACGAGGATGACTTGACAGAGGCAACAAAGGAAAACATGACTATGGAAGACTTGAAACAGTCGTGGCTGTCTAAGTCGGCCTGCGACTGTGTTTTTATTTCTGCATTGAAAAAAGATGGTATAGAGGAATTGCGTGAGGTGCTTTACAGTCGTGTCAGACAATTGCATGTACAGAGGTTTCCGTACAACGATTTTCTATATCCTTTAGCGGAGGATATGGATTTTTCAGAAGCATGACAGATTTACATTAAGGATGAGGAAGCGTGTACGACTGATAATATTGATTTCGATAATGTTGCCTATTAGAGGAACATCAGATTCGGTGTTGAAACACTTGTGTGACACTATCGTGTTCCATAATATGGCAACAGGAATGTTTAGTGGTGGGGATGTGGCTCCTTATTGGATGACAAACAACCACTATGGGTTATCCACAGAAAAAAACAATGCCTTAATATGGCGACGTGCCGTCAGCCGCAGTATTGACAACGACGATGCCCGCAACTGGAAAATGGGATGGGGTATGGAATTGTCGAATGTCGTGACGAAGAAGTGGCAGTGGGTTGTACAGGAGCTTTATGTTGATGTTCAATACAAGAAAGTGCGATTGTCTGTGGGACAAAAAGAACGCCCATCAGAGTTGCTTAACCCAGAGTTGACAAGTGGAGGGCTTGTGAATGGCATGAATGCCCGACCTATACCCCAACTTAGGATTGAGGTGCCAGACTTTTGGACTGTTCCTGGTACAAGAGAATGGCTTGCCCTGCGCGGTCATATTGGTTATGGCATGTATACGGACAATTCCTGGCAGAGAGATTTAGTGTCGGGAACAAAGAATATTTACTCAAAGAATTCGCTTTATCATAGCAAGGCGGGTTTTGTGAGAGTTGGTAATATCAGGAAATTTCCTGTTACAATGACGGGAGGGCTGGAAATGAGCACTCAATTCGGTGGAACAGCCTATAATGTCATGAAGCGGGCAGACGACCAGTCGGGATTTAGCGGTGGCACAGTTCATATGTCTACAGGTCTGAAAGACTTCTGGAATGTCTTTATTCCTGGCGGCTCAGATGCTACAGACGGTGAATACAGCAATCGTGAGGGCAACACTGTCGGGGGTTGGCATCTGGCTGTGCAGTATCATGGCGATGCAGACAGTCCTGAAAAATCATGGAACGCCAAACTGTATGCCCAGCACATGTTTGAGGATGAGAGCCAGATGTTCTGGCAGTATGGGTGGAAGGACTTCTTGCTGGGTGCAGAGGTGGGATTTCCCAAAAATAGGATTGTGTCAACGGTGTTGTACGAGTATTTGACTACCAAAGACCAGAGCGGCCCCATTTATCATGATAAGACACCACAGATTCCGGATCAGATAAGTGCCAGCGATAATTATTATAATCATGCCGTATATGGTGCTTGGCAACATGCAGGTTTTGGCTTGGGCAACGGCTTATTGATATCGCCGCGCTATAATGCGGACAAGTCCATCAGTTTCAGACACAACAGGGTGCAGGCCCATCATATAGGCATGGCCGGAAGCCCCTTGAGAGGGTTAGACTATAAACTTCTGTTCAGCTATGAAAAGAGTTGGGGAACATATAACAAGCCTCTTGTTGACCCTTTGGAGGGGTGGACAATGTTTGTACAGGCAACCTACAAACCTACATGGTTAAAAAACTGTGGTGTGACATTTGCCTATGGGCATAATGGTGGCAAATTGCTTGGCAATGCCAACGGAGTTCAGGTGGGCTTTATATATAGTGTCAAGTTGCACGCAAAGTAAATCAATAGTAAATGAAAGCATTGCAGATAACAATATTATTATGTCTTGTCATGATGTGGTCGTGCGACAAGGCTGACGACAACGGAGCTCTTGGTGGTATGTGGCAACTGACCGAGTGGAAGACTGTTCCGGGTGGAAATGTTGTGGCTACAAAAGAGGATGCGATATTTTATTCCGTTCAACTGGATTTGATGAAGTTCAGCCGAAACAACGATATATCAACTTACCATTTGGCGCGTTTCTCACACAAAGGCGACTCTCTCTTTGTTGGCAAGGCATACGCTCGTCCTCTGGAAAAGGAAGTGCCTCTCACGGAGTTGGCGAAATATGGTGTACCGGCATCGGGTGGCTTTGCCATTGAATTGAGCAGCAAACATATGGTGCTTCGTTCCAAAGAAGCCGTGCTGAAATTCAGGAAGTACTGATTTCTCTGAAGATAAGAAGATGGCGGGATATAAAGCAGACAACGCAAGACTGGCGAAGAACACTATGTTCCTCTACTTTCGCATGATTTTTATCATGGCGGTCACGCTCTATACGAGCAGGGTCGTATTGAGGGTTCTTGGTGTTGAGGATTTCGGTATCTTTAATGTGGTGGCAGGAGTAGTGGCTATGTTTGGCTTCCTCAATTCTTCGATGAGTGCCACTACACAGCGTTTTATCTCGTTTTCACTTGGAAGGGGCGATGACAACCTTAACAAAGTGTTTTCCACCTGTGTCTTGACACATGCCCTTATCGCCCTGGGTGTGCTTGTGCTGGTTGAGAGTGTCGGGCTGTGGTTTCTGTATAACAAAATGATTATCCCTGAAGTTCGTATGGATGCGGCCTTTTGGGTATTCCAGTTCTCTGCACTCTCTACCGTTGTAACTGTCATGAGTATTCCGTTTAATGCTGACATCATTGCGCATGAGAAGATGTCGGCATTTGCGTATATATCTATCGTGGAGGTGTGTCTTAAACTACTTATAGTCTTTCTTCTTGACGTTGGCAATATAGACAAACTCGTTCTATACGGTTTCTTGTTGCTGTTGGTGCAATGTGGAATATTTTTGACATATATGGGTTATTGTCTAAGGCATTTTAAAGAGAGCCGCTTTCGTTTTGTTTATGAGAAGAAACTCTTTTCAGAAGTATTCTCGTTTGCGGGTTGGAATCTGTGGGGTTATCTGGCCTCCATTCTCTATACCCAAGGCTTGAACATATTGCTGAACGTGTTTTTTGGACCTGTGGTCAATGCCGCCAGAGGTCTTGCAAATCAGGTGGACGGTGCAATCAGGTTGTTTGCGTCAAACTTCCAGATGGCCATAAATCCACAAATAGTTAAGACGTATGCGGCCAAAGACCTTGAGTCAATGCACAAACTGGTGTTTCGCAGTTCTAAGTTTTCTTTTTTCCTGTTGCTTGCCCTTTCTTTGCCCGTGATGATTGAGGCCCCTGTGATATTGCGTCTGTGGCTGTCAACGGTGCCAGACTGGACGGCTTCGTTTCTCCGACTGATGCTGGTTGTGGTTATCGTAGACTCTGTGGCCAATCCACTTATGACCTCGGCAGCGGCAACAGGTAGAATCAAACTCTACCAATCGGTGTTGGGGGGTATCCAATTACTCATCATTCCTGTTGCATACGTAGTGTTGCGTATGGGCGGTGAGCCGAATTCTGTGTTTGTGGTACACATCTGCATCTGCCTGATTGCTTTTGCTGTGCGATTGTTCATAGTGAGAGGCATGATAGGTTTGTCTATTAAAAAGTATCTGATGGAAGTATGTGTCAAAAGTGGTGTTGTGACTGTTGTGGCTACTGTTCTACCTTTGACTCTCTATTTTTCCATGACCAACTCGTTACTCAGTGCCATAGTGGTTGTGTTTGTTTCTTTGGGCTCTGTATCAGTTTCCGCTTATGCTATAGGGCTAACAAAGAGCGAACGGGTTTTTGTTAGCGATAAAATAGGCCAGATTCTTGCTAAGTTCAAGTAAAATAAATGGAGCAGAAATGAAAATAGGAATTCTTACTCATCCGCTCGGGACAAACTACGGAGGTCTGCTGCAAAATTTCGCCCTCCAGAAAGTTCTTGTAGATTTAGGACACAGTCCGGTGACTCTTGATTATATCCATCACGACTCAACAAAAGTGAAAATTTTCTCCGTGGCCAGGAGGCTTGTAAGAAATCTTGCCGGTGAAAGGGTGCCGGTACGCGTGTGGCCGACTGGGAGGGAAGCGAAGATTATATCTCAGTACACCGACATTTTTATTAAGAGCCATATTAATACGACCCGGCAAGTGGACTTCTCTGAATTGTCAAAGCTAAAAGACGAACATTTTGATGCCCTTGTTGTTGGCAGTGATCAGGTGTGGCGTGGTGACCGTGGTCATGTAGAGAGATATTTTTTCAGTGATTTCACTGATGTTGCTGTTCCCAAGATAGCCTATGCCGCATCAATGGGTGTGGACTTTTGGTCTTTTAGTGATGCAGATACACGGCGTTGCAAAGAGTTGGTAAAGGGTTTCAGGGCGATATCTGTGCGTGAGGACAGTGCCGCAAAACTATGCAAAGAACATCTGGACATAGATGCCCTTTGTGTGCTTGACCCTACCCTTATGGTTGACAAAAAAACTTATGAGGCACTAACGGATAGTATTCCTGCATGTGGCAAGCATCAGATGATGGTTTATATTTTGGACAAGAGTCGTGAGAAGATGGAGACTGTTGAAAAAGCCGCAGACTATTTGGGATTAGAACCGCATACTGTGATGGCAGATGCCCATTTCTATGAAGTTGGCCCCAAGCATTTGAATCGTTGTGTATTTCCACCTGTAGAGTCATGGATAGCAGGGTTTCGCGATGCGCAATTTGTCGTGACAGATTCGTTTCATGGCATGGTGTTTTCTGTGATCTTCAACAAGCCGTTTGTGGTAATAGCCAACAATAGGCGGGGGCGTGGTCGTTTTTTGTCGTTTCTTGGTTTGTTAGGCTTACAAGACCGCTTGGTTGACAAATGGGATGAAGCCTGTAAGATATTGAATATTCCTATTGACTATAATGCCGTTAATCAGGTGGTCAGACAAAATCAGACTTCAAGTCTTGAATTTCTAAAGGAAAATCTGAAATGAAACTATCAATCATAATCCCCATATATAACGTAGAGGCATATTTGCCCGCTTGCCTTGATTCGGTTTTTGCGCAGGGGCTGGACGAGGATGCATTTGAGGTGCAGTGTGTTAATGACGGAACTCCCGATGACTCTGTCCAGATAATCAAAAACTACATGGCTCTGCATAAAAATATAGTTCTTGTGGAACAGGAGAATCAGGGAGTCTCTGTGGCGCGCAATAATGGCTTGTCACGGGCCAAAGGCGACTATGTGTTGTTTTTGGATTCAGATGACAAGTTGTCTGACAATTCGTTGTGCAGTATATATGAAAAACTTGAAGCCAATGACGGTGCAGATGCTGTGATATGTAATTTTAGGCGCAACGGAAGCTATTTTTATTGTTGGCATAACCTGTTTGCTGTGGCCAAAGATTATAATGGTGAGCAGATTTTAAATGGTGGGCTGTTGTATGGCAGTGTTATGGGCGTGTGCTTTAACAGGGCTTTTCTGGAAAGTAATAACATACGTTTTCTTACTGGTGTAAGGAATGGGGAGGATACTTGCTTTATGTTGCAATGTATGTTCCATGCCACAAAAGTCCGTTTTCTGAATGCAGACCTATATAATGTCGTATCAAGACCAGACAGTGCTTCACATTCTTTTACGAAAGAACGCATAGATTGCATGATTGAGTCTGTAAAGGTGGTATATGATTTCAGAAAAAGGCTGATGGGGTGCTCTGGCAATAGAATGGTGCTTGACTATATGATTTATACGATGCTTGTGAACCTTGTAAAGGATACTTTGTTGACTCCAGGCCTTGGCTATACATATTTGTGTAAGGCAGGAATTAAAAAGTATTGCAAGTTTCACATTTCACCGGCTACGCATTATCTGCGCAGTAAGATGCTCCTGCTATCCTCTTCGTTTTTCTTGTTCTATTTTATTCGCAGGGTTAGTACTTTGTTGAGGTGAAGCGTGTTCTTTTGTTGCCATCCATATTTTAGCGAAATGGCAATAAAGATAATGGAAGGCAAAAGAACTTCTGTACTACAGTTTTAGCCCAATTCGGTCGTTAGGATTTATTGTATTATGTTTTTTTAGAAGAGCAGATGTTGCTTGTCGTTTTAGCGAATAATAGCGGGCTATTT